>Ga0116228_10006097_pt1 | contig 10770 bp, 10 predicted proteins | sample S1TSphfallax_2_FD_89694 | JGI IMG/M metagenome (GOLD analysis project Ga0116228, IMG submission 89694) | Host-associated microbial communities from peat moss isolated from Minnesota, USA - S1T2_Fc - Sphagnum fallax MG | ecosystem: Host-associated > Plants > Peat moss > Unclassified | place... | reverse complement strand
CATCCCCCAAAGCCTATTTGAGTCCTCCCCATGCCAATGTTCAATCTAGAAAAGTTTGTATTGGAGCGGTTCATGCCATACTCTCTATTGCTTACTTGGAGAAACAAAGTAAGAAATAGGATGTGAGTTGAACCTTAACAAAAAATACATTTTGATGTGATTGAAGGCAATGTCTAGCATTGTACGCCAAAAATGTTTGATAGGAAGTACCTTCAATCTTATAAGATGATATTCTTAGCATTTGAATATTTATTACAAGAGCTAACACCATTTATTTGTCCATTGGCAACTCAATTTGTTAAAACACCTATCCCTCTCAAAAAAGTTGTGAAAATGGATTTACATCATTTAGCACATGGAATTTTTCTTGAGAAAATGAATGCATTGTACGGTGTAGGTGCATTTACAATTAGGAAATATACCTACATTGTATGTGATGTTTTGTCTAATGGTGACAAGTTGTTTTCAATTTATGTTCACACTCTTATTGGAGATTGATTGTTCAACATCACTAAGCGATTTCATGACATCATAGGTTTGTAGCAAATTTGTGGTGTGATTGATGGTACACACATTCTTTTAAGTGCAAAACCAAATAAGCAAATCACATATTTTGCATATTTTTATAATAGGAAACACTCAAGTTTGTGCAATAACCACATTTTTGTCAATTGTTGGATCAATGGCCACTTTTGATTAAACAACAAAAAACTTTCATGCAGCTCCCGAATTTTTTTTTGAAGAGACAAAAAAAATTTGATCATTAACTGTGGTGATTAAAATATGGCGATCAAAAATTTTCAGTTGTTAATTGTGACGATTGAAAGTTGGTGACCAAAAGTTGGCAACCAAAAACTTTCAATAACCAATCCTATGGTGACAAACTCATTTTCAATCGCCAATTTTGTGGCGACTAAATCCATTTTTAGTCACCATACATAATGGGGGCAGCCTAGGGGTAGTGAAAATTTTCCTTGTTTCAACCTTGAAGAACATGATAGATATGATGGTCACATCAAGATGGATGTCGACATGACGTCCAATGCAAAATGACCATGTCATGTCTATTTTGACAACCCTACTACTAAGTAGTAATCATGCATCTCTTTTGATTAATACTCATACATGCTTGCATCTCAAGCTTGCTTCCTAGGTATCAATGAAGTGTGCATAGTGTTTAGGATTCTAGATGCAAATGTAGGATCTTAAAATTTTCTTGGGCATGGTGGGAAATCAATGTTAAAATTGAGGAAGGCAACATTTCAATATTGGAAGTGTGCATGAGAACTTGCAAAGTAAACATTGATTAATACATTTGAATTTTTTCCTAACATTGTTAAACTTGGGTGAATGTTCAATGTTCAATGTGAGCTTGGTCCAAGAGTTAGGGCTTAGGGCTTAGGGTTCATGAACCTCAAAATTTGAAAAATAATTTAAACTTATGATTCCAAGCTTCATATAGACCTCACAAATTCAAAATCAAGCCCAATGCTTGTTTGTTTGGTGGTTGGTGTTGATGTTGTGGTGTTCATTTATTACTTTGGTGATCTCTTGTATGTTAATGTTTGAATCTTAAGTCCTAGGTTTTAAATGAAGGGAGAAGGTAGCAAAGAAAATTGTTCAAATTTTTGCTACTTTCATTGATTTTTTTGTGGAATCATGAAATAGCAAAACCTAAAGTTCAAGTTCCAATGAATTATTAATCATTGATGATTTGTGGGATGATGAAGGGATTAAAAACATGTCTTACAATAAACTCTATGCAACAACAATTTGAAACTCGTGAAGAGATCTTTTTTGCCAAGGTCAAAGTTATCTAAAGAATGGAACTCTAGCGGCCAAAGGTGAATTGCAAGTTTTGGTTCATGTGCCACTACATTGTTCTTTTTTGGGCTCCATTTTCTTTTTAGGAGCCACCTTTAGCACAACCACTACTTAGATTCAAAGATTTAATCCCTTCAAAAATGGATGTATTGTTGAAATCTTGTAATTTTTTTGCATGGAGCTCTTCATTATATATTATGTTGTTAGAATCTAAAGTAAGAAATGATGATAACAAAAATAGGGGATGTAAAAACACAACAATGTGTCTGTAACTAGTCATTTCATTACTTAATGGACTCCTAAAAGATCTTGAATTTTTTATTTATAATATATTTAGAGGAATGCTTTTAAATAAAACTTTCACATAATAGTATCATGCAATATTTTTTTGGGTCATAAGAATTAAAATTATTCTTTTATGACTTATAAATTGTGATTTTAAGAATATTTTCTTAGATTGACCAATCATATTGTGGCACCTCTTTTTATTACTTGATCCACTCTTTACAAGGACTTTGTGAAATTGGCACTTATGGTTCATAATTTTAAAATGCACACATGGGCATTTTTTTGGTTAATAATCATTTCGAGAAAATCATGATGGGGAGGAACTAAAACATGAAATGTGTCATTTGCCACACCACCAAATAGTGCACAAGTTCATTTTTTACCAATTTACCTACTCACAAAAGGCTTGTTACTAACAACCTTATACACAAATATCACTTGCATGAACAATCATATCAATGATGAACATGAAGACATCGTTATTAATTACAAACTCCATTGCAAGGAAGGAAAGTCTATTGGTCTTGCATGTGAAAAGAACAAGAAACAAAAGGGAGTTGCACCTTGTTCCATCACCAATTTTTCTGGAAGCCTTACAAAAGCTCTAATCCAACACAAATGCATTTCATTGAAGACCTAGTGTTGTTCATTGCAAAAGGATGTGAAGTTTTAATAACATAGCAGTATGGTAAAGTTTATTTCCCTACTAGGAAACAACTTGTCAAAAAGCACATCCCTCTTATGCTTGCTAGAATTATGGATTCTTATTTTCTTCCTTCTTTGGCATAGTGCAAAACAACTACTATGATGTTTGAATTTCAAATGTCTCAAATGAGGTTTGACACATTTATCATAATCATCAACTTCTTGAATTGCAATTGGGTTCCTTGCCTTGTTACGATTGGCTTATTTGAAGTGCCACACACCAATAGAATAACCTTGTCAAAGATAGTGAAACTTTTAATTGATTTCTAATTCACAATCAATGTGATATCTTGTGTGAAAAACAAAGGAAAAAACTTGGCTACCTTGAATGTTGCCTTGTCTCGAGTTGTTTCATGTAATATGTTTCCTTTACAAGAAAAAAAATCATTTGCAATCAACTTTTGCAACTAAAAAATTTCATTTATAGTTATTTTTTAGCTTCAAATGACACTAATAGTTCATTAGTAGAATTGCAAAATGACATTCTTAGTTACAAACAACATTTTTCAATTACAAAATTGATTGCAAATGACAATTTTCCTTCTAGTGTTTAATTGAAAAAACCTTATATAAATGTGTTTTAAACATGTGACATTCAAATTATGCCAATATGCCATGAATGAGGGTACAATTTGTCAAAGCACGAGGGAAGTCTCCTTGACAATATTTTAAACATAGTTTTCTTTTCAAAAGATGATCACATGCACCAAAATTTTAAGAAGAAGGTGGCAATAGCGGGAAGTTGCATGTATTGAAGTCAATTTGCTTTCACAAAAATTAAAGATGCATGTTAGAACAAAATTCCCATCAAAAGTAATGTTTTTTCAAGAGATAAAGTATGTGCACATGATCAAAATTTGTTACAATCTATAGTCATTCTGGATTTGTAAGCTCAAGTGCCCTTTAGCCAACTCGGGCTACTATTCAAATAATGACTGACATTTTAAAACTTGTAGTTAAAAATTGCATTGTTAATCAAACCATGGGATACTAGTTGTTGTTTAACACCCTACCTACTACAATCTCCATTTGTTTGAAGCTTCAAGTTGAGTATAATTCATGAACAACTATTGTTTTGCCTATGATTTATCAAGAGTTTGATGCAAACCTTAAAATTATGGATGTTGGGATGGTCATCAAGGTGGTCTGTGTTTTATTATGATTTTATTTTGTGTTACATTTCATGCATTAATGACCCAAAACATATTAACACTCATGTTTGACCCTAATTTCAAAACTTGAAATGCATGATAAACTTAATTAAGAGGGACAAAGTTCAAGTTCAAGATGTAGTGGATGAATATGGTACACAAAAGTTTTAATTCCCATGTTGGTTGTGGTGTTCAAGTTCCTTAACCCTAATCATGCAAAAGACACCTCTTTCATAACCACTTGTTGCAAATGAATCCTTGTTTGGTGTTTCTACATGCACTGAAGAAATCAATGAAAATGTGTTTGAAATCAAAATTTTCCTTATTTTGGTAATTGTTGTATCATAAAAGAATATGAAATGTCCTTTTTTTTATTGGAAGAAACACAAATATCAATTCCCTAGTGTCAGGTTTTTAGCAAGAAATTTTTTCAAAATCTTGACTAATCATATTGAAATTGAACACATTTTCACCAATGCTAGTGTGTTGATCATCTTAAGGCATTATTAATTAAGGTTTGATAACTTGGATGTTTTGGTCACAATTTTCAAAACCTTACCTATGATGTATGCACAAATTGTCCTTTCATTAAGGAAGATGTGTTGCCCACTAAACATGAGAAGGAGTTGTGGGAACAAGATTATTTTGAAAATGGTTAAATCTTTTACCCATGTAATTGCATTCAAATTTATTGTCATTTCTACAATAACCTTAAAATCTCCTTGGAAGCGATTATTGTTTCAATCATGCAACTCACGATGTTTGTTTGTGAATGCAAATTCTAGCTTGGTGGTGGATGTTTCTTCAAGTATTACAAAGCTGCACATTTTCTTCAAGTTCAATATAACTTTAGTTTTAGGTTTGACTTGATTCAAGCTTGGATCTTAAAAAAAGCAAACAATTTTTTTGTGAAATCAAATTGGTTTTTGTCAACTCAAATGCATCAAGTGTTAATTTTTCCAAAATATCCAAGTTGAATGTATGAAGATCAAAATATTATAGTTTGAGTTGATTTAGGAATACTTCAAGTGTTCATTTATGAAATTAAATGTATGAGGATTAGAAGGTTCAATCTAAATTTATTTAAGGTTGATATTTCAAGCACGTTTTTTTTTCCAAGTTGGATTATAAAGATCACAACACTTAATTTGAGTTGCTCAAATATGTTACAATGGCGATTGATCCAACAACTAGAAAAAAATTTGGTTGTTTCCCAAATTTTTTCAGGGAATGCCTAAAAAATTCGATAGCCAAATTTTGGCCGTTAACCTGGGCAACTATAAATTTTGAGTTGCTGATTGTGGCCACTGAAAATAGCAACCAATTTTTTTTCGGTCTGCCCAATTTTTTTGGGGGGGTCTGCCCGAAATTTTAAATTGTTCGATCAAAACTGGCCATTGATCCAATGACTGAAAAAACTTGATTGCTGCCCAAATGTTTTCTGGGCAATGCCCAAAAAATTTGGTTGTTGATGACAAAATTTGGAAATAAAGGGACATGTAATATGTTTTTGGAAAGCTTTCATTGAGCTTTACATGATACAACCAAAGGCGACCCAAACTAGAGAGCAATTGGAAAAGTGTTTCGATTTTTTTACATATGGTAATTGAAAATGGGTTTCAATCACCATCCGAGTTAGCTTGATTGTTGGATAACAATCACACTCCATCCTACCATCAACCACTATAAAATCTATTTATTATACTTTGTTTTGTTTGTCATGTTGAGATCTCCCAAATCACGACGTTTCATGCCACTCTTAGGATCGTTGGAAAGCTCTCGATGAGAATTTCATGTCACACCCTTAGTATCGTTGGAAAGCTTTCGATGAGTAAAGGGTGTACTGAATTGGTTTGAGACTATTTGAAGCTATGGTGTGGAAGCTATTGATCATTGAACCATTTGTTCAATGAAAACTAAATAAAAATTGAAACTGAAAACTGTATTGGAATTTGGGGGAGTTCTTGATGTTGTTGGTAAGCCTTTGGCGAGTCAGATTTTATTTCACGATTTTCAGAGCTAAAGGGTGGAACATAATGATTTTTTAGTGGGTTTTTGTTTCTGGAAATTCAAACAAATTGCAACAATTCTTGCGATTACAGATTGCCGCTCTCAGCGGTGCAGGGATCTGATCATCGAAGGAGCTGAGTGAAGGAGAAGAAGAGGAAGAAGCGGGAGTTCGTTGAACCTCCTTCACAAGGAAGCTCAACATGCTGTTGTTTGTTCTCGGATCGTCTCTGCTTGTTCTTGTGCGTCCAAGAGCTGCATTAGCAGCAGATGGTAGGGTTTGATGCAGTCATCGTACTGTCGGTGAGCAAGAATGGAAGTCGAGGTGGACTGATGAAGAGGACAAGTTGCGGTGGATTTGGTTGAAGATTGCACAATTCAGTGTTGCATCTAGCGGATTTCAGGTGTAGAATCAGGGGCTTGGGAAAAGAAGCTTGTTGAGAGAGAGCCAAGAGAGGGATGCAACCATGACAAAACAAGACTACTACATGTTTGCAGATGACTACCACCAGAGGCTTGCAGAGGGCTCAGATATGTCAGTTGAGAGCACTGGAAGCATACCAATGAGTATGAGCAATGGTGGCAACTTGGTCATCATTTCCTCCATGGCAGACAGCAGTATGGTATCAAACAACTCTGTGCAAACAAGCCTCATTGATAATCTTCACTTCTGAACAGCCACGCACAATATCTCTGTAGTTTCACATAGTGTTGTGTTGCAGGGTGTTGCTCCTCCTCATACTGGGGAAGACATGCTTGCTGCAGCTCTTATGGATAAGAGGTTAGTAGTGATTGCTCTGATTTCTCTCTGCTGATTTTCTTGTCAAGCATAGCACAGACCTAAGTTTTACTACTGCAGTAAGGGTACAGTTGAAGGGTAGTGCCCCTTCTTGCTTTCACTGTTTACCCCTTTCTTTCCTTTCTGATTGGTACAAACTGGCATGGAATTCAAGCAGCCAAGGCCAGAGGGGAAGTGTTGTTTCTAGCTTCCTTCAGGGCTGTGGAATTGATTCCAAATAGTTGGGAGTGGTGATGGGTTTCACTCACTGTGGGCTTTCAGGTAACCTTGGACAGGATACTGAGCCTGACATTTTGCAATTGAGGGTTGGATGCTGGTCATGCATGACACCTAAGATGATAGTGACTTTCTGCAACAGGTACCCCACAGAGGGCTTAGAAGGCTATGATGACTGGACAGCATGATTTGCAGCAGTTGAACATGGGCCAAGCTTTTGCACAGGGGGCATTTGGGCGCCTGTACAGGAGAACCTACAATGGAGATGAAGTGGCTATGAAGATCTTGGAGAGACCAGAGAACAACATAGAGAAAGCAATGGTGATGGAGTCAGCATTTGCCAAAGAAGTAATGATGCTTGCAACTGTGAAGCATCAGAATGTTGTACGGTTTGTTGGGGCATGTTGGAAACCTCTTGTCTGGTGCATTGTAACGGAGTATGCAAAGGGTGGATCAGTGAGGTCATTTCTCTGTAGACAGCAGTCATGGGCTGTCCCCCTTACGCTTGCTGTAAAACAAGCCCTGGACATTGCCAGGGGCATGGAGTACTTTCATAGCTTGGATATAATTCACAGAGGTGTCAAGTCTGACAACCTACTCATTGCCACTGACAAGTCCATCAAAATTGCTGATTTTGGAGCTGCAAGGATCGAGGTACAGGTTGAGGGAATGACTCCATAAACAGGAACTTACCGATGGATGGCTCTGTGAGACTCTGACCTCATCCTCTAGTTAGTATATGCCTTGTTTCTGTTCTCTGTAGTAATCAGTAATGTGTGCAGAGAGTCATCATTCCACATGGTTGTACCTGGTCACTGTTTGATGCTTCCATTGAGTGGAGATACACCAATGTATTGCCCAGAAATGGCATAGCACTGGTGGGAATCCAAATACATTAGTGTCTGATTGGTTTTTTACTATCAACAGGGGCCTAATCTCAGTCTTGAATGGAGCAATTTACTGATTCAGGGTGGGGTGGTGGGAGCAGGGAGATGATTCAGGATAGATCCTACAACCACAAATTGGACATCTACAGCTTTGGCATTGGATTATGGGAGCTCATTCCTGGCTCATTACTCTTCCAGAACATGACAGTAGTCCAGGCAGTGTTTGCTGTTGTGAACCGAGTAGTCCGACCCCAAAGTCCCAGCTGACTGTCCTCCAGCACTGGCAGAAATTATGTTACAATCTGGGATGCTCATCCCAGCTTTATTCTAGTGGTCAAATTGTTTGAGCCAGCACTGGAGGAAATAATGACCACAGTATGCAGTGCCAGATTCCAATGATGTGGGTGTTTGGCATGGGCTCTCTGATGAGTGATTGAGAAAAGAGCATGGAAACAGCTTGAGGAAGATTGGGGTTCTTGATTTGTACATTGTACTGTTCCAATCAGTAGGGTTTTTTGGGTAGCCCCCTTGTGCTATCTCATACATAGCAACAACATCCATGGATGCACATATGTTGCAGGCACCCCTTCAAAAGAAGGGACTATTGCTGTATTCTATTGATTTCTCTTAAATGTAAAATGAGAGACTTTGTTTCTTCATTCTTTGCCAAGATTGGTAAAGACTTTTTGTCTTCATTTTTTGATAGGGGTGAAGATTAGATGCACTTTAGGCTCCCCAGAGATGAAAGTTCATTAGTGTTCCAGTTGCTTAAAACACATTCTTGTCATTGTACTTCATCTTCTGTTAAACATCAGATTGCAAAGCCCATTTCCACAGATGATAGAGCTCTGCCACATTGCCTGCCGAGCAGTTGTCTGTCTCTTATTGCAAATGCCATGTTTTGGGCAATCATCAGTATTTGAATACACTCTTTGAATGCACAAGCAGAATTTTTTTCAATCTTCCTTCTTGCCAAACGATGTTCATTATCAGGAATAAGTAACACTAGATGGGGTTCTGAGTTCTGACATATGGACATTGACATGGGCTACAAAACACATCCCAAGCTATACCCCTAGTGTCACCATACGGACTTTGTGCATCACTCGTCATGGTGCAAAACTTCAGAAGCTTTGCATATACAAATTATGACCTATCTATTCACAAGTTTTCAAAGCTGGAGAGAGGTGCAAAGAGGGTCAGAAATCTCGTGTGTGGAATACAAGAGGATTTCATTGCAATCTTATGAATGCTATCCTTTGATTCTGTCTGTCATCACTTCCCCATCGCACTGTCTGCCTCATATCCAAGAAAACTGGCACTGCCTTGTTCTGGTACTTCCAGAAAATGTGAAACCCTAGAGAAGCATGTAGGACGCTAGTCAACCTCCAGTACTGCAACTAGAAATAAAGAAGGGCTGGTTGGAAGGTCCAAAAGAAGAGCTTTAATGTATGCGACTGTTCATAGACTTTGCCATGTAGGGAGTTGCCCTCTCTCTCCCAGACAGTTCAGCACGTCGCAACTCACTCTGTTGCAAGACGAGTAACTGAAAACTGTGACAATTGCTGCACTGAAAAGAGCAAAAACAAAAACCACGCACAAAGCAGATCATAATAACCAAAGACACATACAGAGATGGAGATGTAAAAAGAAAAGACTCCATTTTGGTTTCAGAAAACGAAATGAGTTACCAAAGAGCGCGAAAACAAGTCGCGCAGACACACGTAAAGACACATACAAAAAAGAAGTATATTGAGGCGCCGTCAAGCGACTTGCAACTACAAATCTGAAACTTTGCAAACACAAAAAGAAACCTTGGAAGAAAAACAAGATGCGATGTTTCCCATACAAAAACTTGCAACGGACGACGGACCTTCAAACAAAGAAACTTCGCCGGACAGATTTGGGTCAAGAATTCTTCCAAATCTTAGCACCATCAGAGAGCGCAGTTGATTCAATCAGTCCCGAGAATAAGCTGCTGCTATGTATAAGAGGAGATTCAGCGTGCTTGTGGAGCGCCAGTCCTTTCCAGACCATCCTAACCCTAACCCTAACCCTAAAGCACAGCCTAACATGGCTGAGAACACTGGTCGGGGGTTATCTGCCCTGGCTCCGAGGCAGCAAAAAAAAACATAAAATGTCAAATAACCGGAAAATAACATTTGATTCTTTTCTGAAACCCGGAGGTTCTTTGAAATACCTGGAACTAGTGGTTCTTTGATTCTGCTTCTTTCTAATATCTGGATTCAGTTGGGTTTTTTACTATGAATGTTTTTCAAGTACTTGGAACTGGCCAGTTCTTCGATTATGATTTTTTTTCTTCTTTCAAATACCCAGAAGTGACGGTTATTACAAACTACAACAAATTGCCCCCCCCCACACGGGTTTTATCCATGATATCTGGAGATAGCTGTTGATAGATATAGGGGTGGTGCGCACATTGCCGATTTATCTGGAATACCTATGTATCCTGGAGAACTTATGGTTCGAACGATCAGGGTATGTACCGATGTTGGCTGGATATTGCTTATTTTCAATACCCATCTGAGTAGGGTCTTTGAAAACCATATCCAAACGATGAGGTTTTGAAAAGTTAATGAGCTTGTGTGATGTCAATTTGCATCTTTAAACAACATCTCTCATTACCAATTTGCTTGACTATTATATTTGCCAGTATATCCACCTATTGTGCACAAGGGTCGATTTTTGGAGTGCCCAACCCAAGAACCTCCTAACACCCAGCCATTATGCAAAGGGCAACATGTCATTAGTCATTTACAAATGGGATTGCAAGAACGCAACCAAATTATACACAATCACACTCGAGGATGATTGTTGCATGTTTCACTTAGGGACCTTGACATTTCATCTTTTGTTAGTTGTTGTGCTTTGT
>Ga0116228_10006096_pt1 | contig 10770 bp, 5 predicted proteins | sample S1TSphfallax_2_FD_89694 | JGI IMG/M metagenome (GOLD analysis project Ga0116228, IMG submission 89694) | Host-associated microbial communities from peat moss isolated from Minnesota, USA - S1T2_Fc - Sphagnum fallax MG | ecosystem: Host-associated > Plants > Peat moss > Unclassified | place: USA... | reverse complement strand
TGGTGCATAAGAAGCATCAGTTGCCATTCCAGTTGGTAAGAACCGGGTCTGATTTAGTAGTCCAAAATCAGAACCAAAATTTAAAGAATCAGACATTGAACCAAAATTTCCCAAATTTATCTATGCATATGTGGAAGCAGAACTAGAAAAAAATTTCCCCTAAAATTAAAGGAACTAAAACCAGTAATTAACTGCTGGTTCCAGTCCAAGTTACTAAGAACTAAGAATGAGATCTGAACCTTGACTGATTTTCCAAACTGGAACCAAGACAATTCCAATTTATTTTCAAAACCATAGGTTCGTCATAGACCCCGCAACACCAGTTATTACATGCTTCTTCTCCTCCACACATTACATATTTGTCAACAAACTGGTTTGGATAATTGTCCCTTTAGTTGGCAAGTGACAAGTGGTCCAAATAACATATCTTTCCTACATTCCTGTGTCATCCATTAAAAAATTGAATACCATCAGGAGCAAAATATCTTTCATTCAGATCAGGCTTGTCCAAATTGATGTTGTACAGGCTCCAAATTTCCATGGGATGTTCATGTCAGTGTCATCTCCCATGTCAAAATTTATGTACATCAATGCCTTCCATGTGTCAGTTCTTGTGTTGAAGGTTCATATGTTATCATATGTGCATACTTAAGCTTCAACCAAGCTTGTATTTGAGGAGTTTAAGATTTTTAACTGAAAGGAAATTAGTCCTATATCTTACATTTTCCTTTCAACCTAAGATACAAGTTCTAAACATGTACGACTTATAGCACAATAAATCTAGAATACCATGACTTTTTGCAACAATGAACATGTCCATACAAATTTGTCCCATGGGTTTGTGCTTATTTATTGGTGATCAGTAAAAAATTCTTGTAATTATTTCAAAAATGTTGTTCCAAACTCGAGTAGGTAAGGTAAAAAAAGGTAGACTACTTGAACTTATCTACAACATTACAATATGTTGTGTGCACATGATTTTTTAAATATAAATAATTGGGCTACGTCAACCCAATGAAGGTCAAATTTAAGTCAAGTGCACAACTTGCATAGCCCACATTTGAAGTGAAAATGAACTCCTAGTTTCATTTCTCATAATTTGGAAGCAGATTAAGATTCTAACTTTTGATGTGGTAGGCAAGTTGGTGTTAAGTTAATGTTTTAACAGCACCAGTTTTGGGGTCTTGTTCAAATAGTTTTAGGTTTTTTCCTAGGTGGGATTGGTAGTTGGATGTTGGTTCTATAACTTGATGTAGTTCGATTATTACCTATGTAATTATTTAATGTTTAAGTTTGATGATTTACTTGTTAGTAGGATTTCATAATTTAATTATGATTTGGTCATAGTGTTTGATTTTCACATGAAAATTGATGTGAAAAGTTATGTGATAAATCATTGGCACATGAAGGTGCATTGACTTTCACATGATAATTTATGTGAAAAGTCTTTAACACATTAAGGTGCATTGATTCACACATGATAATTCATGTGTAAACTCATTTGGCACATTAAAGTGCATTGACTCACACCTAATAATTCATGTGTAAACTCATTTGGCACATTAAAGTGCATTGAATCACACTTAATAATTCATGTGTAAACTCATTTGGCACATTAAAGTGCATTGACTCACACTTAATAATTAATGTGTAAACTCATTTGGCACATTAAGGTGCATTGACTCACACATGATAATTTATGTGAAAAGTCTTTGACACTTTATTATGCATGTGAAATCACATTGGGAGCCATGTGATGTGTAGATTTTAAAAAATTTCTTTTTTAGTTTCCTTTTGGTTAATATATAAGAGGGTGTTTATGACCTTTGGAAACACCTTCATTGGATACAAATAAGTTGTTGTATGAATATAAAGTTTCATGGAATAAAATTGTGAAAAGAATTGAGATTTTAGTTTTGAAAGGCTTTAGTATGGTTTATGTGAAATCCATGGTAAAAGAATGGTGTGACATATTAATCATACATAGATAATAAAAAGGTGATAAAACATTTATCCAAACAAGAACGTAGATTTCCATAACTATGTAATAAACATACATGGTTTCAGTCCTAAACCCGCTTATGACTTACATCTTTTGGTTCCGTTGTTGGGACTTGAGTCTATGTTCTTTGTGTTGAGGAACTTAATTTTGTTGTTGAAGTTTTCATTAAAAAAACCATTTTGTTTTGTTTTGTTTTATTTTTGTTTTAAAACGTGAAATGCAAGGTGATTTGTTTATCCTTGAATCATGGACAAAAGTGACAACATGGGTGGAGGAAATTCAACTTGTGGCAATGAAATTATAAAAGGTAAGTTAAGTCAAGTTTGTGCACAATTAAATGCATAAAACAACATCATGAAAACCATAAACACAAATCATTATATTTGACCCCAAGTTTGCTTTTGGATTTTACTTATAATCATTAGCACGAATTAAAATTAGATTTGTGGGAATTTTAAAAGTTTTACAAAGAAAAACTATAACCAAGGAAAAGAAAATGGCACGTGTTAAGCTATATGAGAGAATGTAATTAAAAAGTCTATAAATAATAATAGGCGTTCATGAATTCATATTTATCAAACCTTGTGAACCCTTGAGAATTTTTAGTTTCTAATGTAAAAAATGTCGTAGGTTTGAGAATATATATATGTTTTATTTTTAGGATTAATGTTTTAGATAAAACACTAATGTCAACGTTAAGAGAGGCTTATGATTCCTTGGCACATAGTTTCCAAAATATAGGCAACAAACCCCATCACAAACATTAAAAGTTAAACTAAGTACACTTGTTGAAAAACTTGTTGACAAACCTATTGAAAAACTTGGAACTGTAGGTGAACCAAATGTATTAGTGTCACAACTACATAGGCTAAAGGAAGAATTTGGATTTCAACTTAACCCTAGGCTTACAAAGCAACACTAAAGCGTGATAAAACCAAAATAACATTTATTCATTTGGCTTAAAAAGAGGGATGCAACTTTGGACTATGCTAGAACTAATAACTTGTATGTCATGTGGAATGGAAGCGTCATTAATACTTGTGATTGTTATGATATTATAAATGTTGTCTTTAATCTAGACATTTAAATAAGATGATTACAAGGTTAAAGATGTTTAATCATTTTAAATATTTGCACCAAGAAGATAGGGAAAATTTTATTATGAGTGCAATTCGAACCATTGTGATGCGCTCCCAAGTTCCTTGTTGGACCCAAGTTGGGTCCAAGTCAGTCAAACAACGGAATTGTGAGGAATTCAGGGCACGTTCCCAACTCTCAGCACTAAAAGGGGTAGAGGGGCGTGCTAAGGCTCCAGGATGGGACTAGGAATAGTGACAAGCTTTTAGTTACTTACTCGAACCTGCATCAAACCAACCAACAAGTTGGTGAGTTCACTTTTTGGAACACCTTTGGTGCTAGGACAAGCCACGGGCAACTCTGGACTCACAAGATTCATCATGGCCCAAACGGAAGCCACCACCTTCCCCCATATAGTATTCTCTTCAGCTTTCCGTGGCACCCACATCCGAATAGTTTTTTTTGTCCCGGGACTCCTAAGGAGGAGTCCTAAAATTGTCCCGGTTTGGACTCCCGGGATTTTGCGAGTTCATAACTCTTTGTTCAGACCTCTAATGGGGATAAGGTCTAAAGAAAACTTGTAGCTCTCGTCGAGAGCTTTCCAACAGTGTGTCGCACTCTATCTACACGCATCGGGGTCGGGTCGATTCCTAACTTTTTGTGGTTGGGAGTCAAATTGCCAGTTTGATTTTCGATCTTTTTTTTTACCATAACTTGTGCTGTAGATGCCCAAATGGTTCATGCAAACCCATTTTCGACATCTACATTTCAATAGCTTTTCAATGAAATAATGAACACCTAAATTCGGGGTGTTTTGACCCCTGCAATCGAACTTTGAAATTTTGAGAGTCCAGGAGGACTCCCAAGTCCTCATTTCAGGAGTGTGAGTGTCATTCTCACACTCTTCCAAAAGTGGGGTTACGACACATCGGGAGTTTTTTTATTCATGAGGAGAGACTGTGAAAGTTAAGTGATAGTTGGTAAAAAATAATTAATTAATTTGGTGTGTTTTTTTAATCTTTTAAAAAAAAATAGAATAAAATACAAATTAACATGGTTATTCCAGTTTTTAGGGGAAGTAAGAGTGAAGACCTTGAAGTATTTTTAAGGGAATATAGGAGAACTTATATTGGTACATGGCTTATAACAGCTACAGAATGGCTTAATTTCTTTCCTAAATTCCTAAAGGGTATAACTTCACATTGGTTTCAACGATAGACAGAAATATTGAACGGATCATGAAATGACATAATTAAGGCCTTAGTGAAAAAAATTTATGTGAATAATGTCTATTAAAACTTGATACTTTAAGGTGTGAAGGAGTGAACCCTCACACCCCAAGGGAGTTCCACTTTGGGAATTAGAGTCTCGATGGACTCCCGAATCTTCAAAGGGCAATTGCAGGGGCCAAACTCTATGGCTTGAGGAGTTCTTTATATCATTGGAAAGCTCTTGGAACTTAAATATCTAAAATGGGCTCGCATCGCCTATTTGGACATCTAAAACACAAGTTATGGCCAAAAGAAAGGCCATGAGTCAAATTGGTAGTTTGACTCCCGACCACTAAAAGTCAAGAATCGACCCGATTTCCGTGCGTGCAGATGGCGTGCGACATACCGTTAGAAAACTCTTAACCAGGGCTACAACTTTGATTTAGACCTCATATCAATCAGAGGTCTGCACACACAGTTATGGCGCCCCAAAGTTGCGGGACTACCAACCTTGCCAATTTCGAGAGTCTCGGGACAAAAAAAACCATTTGGATGTGGGCCCCGTGGAGAGATGCAGAGTATATTATAAGGGGGAAGATGGTGGCTTCCCCCAAGTTCGGGCCATGGTGAGTCTTGTGTGACGCAACCCCTAGTCCCAAGCTAGGCCCAAGGTGGCCTCGGCTTCAAGAATGCGGAAGTTTGGGGACTTGAGGGTACGCTCCCAGCACTCAGCACTAAAAGGGGTAGAGAGGCGTGCTAAGGCTTCGGGATTAGACTAGGAAGAGAGACAAACTACTTAATTACTCGGTCCTACATCCAAAACCAACCAACAAGTTGGTTAGTACTCATTCGGAACACTTTCGGTGTTGGGACAAGCCACGAGCAACCTTGACTCACTGGACTCACCACGGCCTAAACTCGAGGGAAGCCACCACCTTCCCCCATATAGTATTTTCTACGTTGCTTCGCGGCACCCACATCCAAATGGCTTTTATTCCCGGGACTCTCAAGGAGGAGTCTCAAAACTGTCCCAATTTGAACTCCCGGGACTTTGGGAGCTCATAACTCCCGGCTCAGACCTTGGATTGGGATGAGGTCTAAAGAAAACTTGTAGCTCTCCTCAAGAGCTTTCCAACGGTGTGTTGCACTCTATCTGCACACACCGGGGTTGGGTCAATTCCTGACTTTTTGTGATCAAAAGTCAAACTGCCAATTTGATTCCCGGCCTTTCTTTCGACCATAACTTGTGCTGCCAATGTCTGAATCGCCCATGCGAGGCCATTTCGACATCTACACTTCAAGGCCTTTCCAATGGTATGAAGAACACCTTAGGGCAAGGTGTTTTGACCTCTGCGATCGAGCTTTGAAGTTGCGGGAGTCCCGGAGGACTCCAAGTTCTCACTTTTGGGAGTGTGAATCTCATCCTCACACTTGCCCCAAAGTGGGGTTGCGACATTGTGTATCCGTGTTGCCCGTGGCTCATCCTAGCACCAAAGGTGTTCCAACTATGCACTAACCACCTTGTGTTGGTTTTTTGCAGGCTTGTGTGAGTGAGTGAAACTTGTCAACTCTTCCTAGTCCCATCCCGAAGCTCCAGCACACCCCTCTACCTTTCCAAAGTGATGCGAGCCAGGGAGCGTGCCCTGACTCCTTACTCTTCTGTTGTTTTCTGTTTGGGATTCACATTTGAGTCCCTCAAGGAGTTGGGAGTGCGTCACATGTGGTATTAAAGGAAAATGGGGCTTGCCCAATGATATTAGGTATGCTTTGGTTAACAAAGTCACATGCAAACAACTATTGGGACAAAGGATACATGGCCATTGGAGTTCATCTTAATTGACAAAAAATTCCAATTACCAACTTTGTGAAAAGTTTCGAAAAAAAAATGAAAATGATGATGAATTAAAAATAGACCAAAGTTATAGTTTTGAAGGGATTTACATAGATGATTTCAATCAAGAGGAAATAAGGTTATATGTTTTGGAAGTAATCCCCAAGGTTGGAGCTTTATTCAGGTAGATTAAAAGGTTCGAAAGGATAATGACCAATCAACTCCACGTGTGTATATAGATTGAGAAATCATGGAATGGGTGAACAAAATTGAACTAGGACTAGACCTTTCCCTTGAAGAAAGAAGACAATATGAGGATTTATTATGTAAGTATATCCATTTATTTGCTTTCAACTACAAGGACCTTAGGGAAATCACCAGGAAGCTACACAAAATTTAATTGTTACCAAATGCCAAACCGGTCAGGACCAAACAAGGGAGGTGGAATCCAAGATGCACTCTAATGGTGAAAGAGGATTTTGACAAGTTGTTAAAGGCAATGTTCATTAAACATGTCGAAACAATTAAATGAGTTTCTTTTATGGTATTGGTGTTAAAGAAAAATGACAAGTTAAAGGTATGTGTAAATTATAAAACTTTAAACAAAATAACTAAAAAAGACTAATACCCTTTGCCATTTTGTGAAGAATTTTTTGAAGAGGTAACAGGGCACAAGATGTACACATTTGGAAACGAGTAAAAGGGCTACCACAAAGTGAGTAGCAAGTTAAGGGTATGTGTAAATTATAAAGCTTCAAACAAAGTAACTAAAAAAGACTAATACTGTTTGCCATTTTATGAAGAAATTTTGGAAGAGATAACAAGGCACAAGATGTACACATTTGGAAACGGGTAAAAGGGCTATCACAAAGTGAAAATTATTTTAGAGGATAAATTGAAGACCACATTCATCACACCATGGAGAACCTTTTGTTACACAATAATGCCCTTTGGTTTAAACAATGTTTTAAGGACATTTCAACGTTTAATGAACAAGGTTTTTGAACAATTTTTGGGCCTTTTCCTAGGAGTTTTCATTGATGACTTTGGAGTTTATAATGTTAGAGCTTTTCACCTTACCAAATTTGAGTTAATCTTTCAACACTTGCATGGTTTAGGAATGACTTTGAACCCTGAGAAAACCACAATTGGTTTTACGAAAATGAAGATGGTTAGATAAATTATGTCAAATAATATGGTAGTTACAGATGTTGAAGAGTTTGATAGAATTTTAAAGTTTCCTTTCCCCACCACAAAGAAAATGCTTCGAGGTTTTTTGAGGATGGTGGGTTATTATTGAAGGTTCATACACATGTTTACGGCAAAAACATGTCTTGTAACACGGTTCTTACGAGAAAATGCACTTACACCAATGGAGGATGAAGTGTCAAAATTTTTATTCGAACAACTCAAATTAGCTCTTCAAATTACACTAATCCTTTGGACTCCAAATTGGAACTAACCATTTTTAATATATTATGATGCATTTGGGGAAGCGATGGGGAACACATTATCCTAATTGGACAAAAATGGGCATGATCATCCCATTCATTTTGTTAGTAGACAATTAATTTCAGTAAAAAAAAATTATATTGTGATCAAACAGGAAGATCTTGTAAATATTTTCTTTTTTGAAGAAATGTTGCCATTACTTGTTGAGGTACAACACCAAAAGTGTGATAAATCGCAAGGCCTAAACCTATTTGGTCAACAAATATAATCCAAGTGGTTGATTTGTTCGATGGTTGCTATTAATGGAAGAATTTGACATTGACATTGTCCATTGTCTAGGTAGGCAACATGGTATTGTTGATGGCTTTACAATGGCATATGAAGGAGTGGGTGATGTTTCAGAGGATGATGACTTTCTAAATACAGTAATGACCATCAATGCAAAAAAACACATGAGGAATACCAAGAAATCATTCAATACTTGGATGGTATGAGGTTTCTAGTGGGAGCCACAAAGGCGGTGCAAACATGAATTGTGCATAAGAATCAAAATTATTTGATAATAAACGACCGATTTAATTTTGAAGGAAAAAATGATATTTTATTATGAACCATTGGAAAGGGTGAAACTTTGAAACTTCGCGTCATTTATATGAATTTCATGGTGAGTTTTATGGAGGCCACTTTACGAGATGAATCACAACAAAAATGATTTTGTAGGCTGGTTATTATTGGCCCACCCTCTTCAAAGATGCCCATGATTATTCCAAAAATTATGATGTATGTCAAGCTTATGTGCAAAGGTTTACTATGAGTGGCCCTCTACACCCCATACCACCTTTGGGACCTTTTGAAAAATGGGGAATTGATTTATTGGGACATTGCCAATGACTAGGAGAGGGCATTGATTCATTGTGGTTACCAAATACTACCTCACAAAGTTTGTAAAAATATGTGCTTTGAAATCTTTGGTGAAATAAGAAGTAGCATGATTTTTGTATGAACAAGTCTTTACTCCATTTGGGACACCATTCTAAATTGTTTTGATAATGGTCCCCACTTTTTGAATGAGGTTGTGAAAATTTATTAGTATGCCTTGTAGTGAAACATAGGTTTACCACTATGTATAAGCCAAACACCAATGGCCTATTAAAAAGGACCAATGAGACATCGTGTTCCATGTTGGTAAAAGAGGTGGAGGTTGATGTGAATATTTGTGATTAGGATTTCAAGATCCACCATGTTGTGTGGGTTTACAATAACACATACAAAATTGCCACAAGGTATTCACCTTTTCATTTAACCTATGGGTGGAATCGCTTTTACCCATTGAACTAGAGGTAATGACTTTACACACTGCCATAATGATGAAACTTCTTTTAGATGAATCCCAACACCATCAATTGTTGCATTTTAATGAATTGGACGAATTGTAGTTAAAAGCCCACCAATCCTTTAATGTCACATAAGTTCAATAAAAGATTTTTTTTGATAAAAAGGTGAAAACAAAAAGTTTAAAAAAGGTGACCTTGTCATGATGTTTGACATTTGACATCATCACAAGGCTGATAAGAAATTAGTACCTAAGTAGTTTGGACCCTTTGTCATCAAGAAGGAGTTTACAAATAATGATTTTTATGAATTTCAAAATGTTGATGGTTCATCATATCTAGATCATATTAATCATGACAAGTTGAAAAAGGTTTTAGATATGTGATTTTGAGAATGGAATCCATAATGAATTCGAAAGTGATGTAACTTGATGTAATTAGATTATTATCAATGTAATTATTTAACATTTAAATTTGGTGATTTACTTGTTACTAGGATTTTATAGTTTAATTATGATTTGGTCATAGTGCTTAACTTTCACATGAAAATTTATGTCAAAAGTTCTGTGATAAATGTTTGACACATTTAAAGTGCATTGACTTTCATATGATAATTTATATGAAGAGTCATGTGATAAGTGTTTGACACATTAAGGTGCATTGATTTTCATATGATAATTTATATGAAAAGTCATGTGATAAATGTTCGACACATTAAGGTGCATTGACTTTCATATGATAAGTTGTATGTAAAGTTATTTGACACATTAAAATGCATTGATTCATACATAATAAATTAAAAATAAACACAAATCTGAAATCAAATGTTTGATGCCTATCAAATTTAATAACCATAAAATGTTGATCTTGCAATCCGAACCCACCAAAGAACTAAAACTTACCAAGAACTAAAACTTGTCAAGAACCCATCAAGTGGATAGGTAGACCCCAAAACGATACATGAACCTCCTTAAGTCAAGGCAATACGGAAAAAAAATTAAAAAAAAAAAAAATTATTCCTTGTATTGTAATGCTAAAGGAGTGACGCATTCCCTAAATAAACATCCACCCAAGATGGAGCTGGTGCGCTTATTTCAAGAATGCCTCATTCTCCAAGTGCATTATCCGAAGTTTGAAACTCTTGGGAAGCTTTGGAACTTGGAAAGAGAGCTTGAAAGATCGAACAAAATAGCTGAGTCTTCTTGTGGGAGACCATAAACCCCAAACCATAAAAATGTAGGTCGTTTTGGTGTTTGTTGTTGTTTGTTGGTGCAGAAACAGAAGAAGAGGAAGAATAGAATTTCGGGACGTTTGAGAATGGAATTTTCTGAAGAAAAAGAAGGACCATTCTCGGCAGGGGCATACTACAGCCGGGATTTTGAGTGGGAAGCTTTGCGACAGGAGGTGGAGAGTTTACCTGGGTTTCTGTCTCTTGATAGGAACCAGAAACCAGCTTCTGTTTCTGGGTCATTGGATCTCAAAGGTCAGAAGAATTTTCGAACCCAGCAAGTCCAGATTGCAGAGCTTGATTCCCTAGAATTGGGCAAGAGAAGTTTGGAACTTGGGAAAGGAGTAGGAGTTCCTCAAAGGCCAAAAAGTTCACGTTTGATGTCAGTTTCAAAGCTTATGTCCACTTGTGCAAGTGCAACAGCAGGTTCCAGTTCCAGTTAACAATGTAGCAGCTCCAGTGCCCTGAGCTCAGAGTCTAGAGCATGGCAGGCTTTTCACACTCGCCATTCCAACAAGTTGTTTTTCAAGGAGCGTCGGTACTTGGTGAAGGAATTTCCAGAGCTTCTGCAGGGAGCAAGCTGTATCCTTGAAATTGGGTGTGGCACTGGGAGCTCAGTGGTGTCAATTCTCAGAGCA
>Ga0116228_10006095_pt1 | contig 10770 bp, 10 predicted proteins | sample S1TSphfallax_2_FD_89694 | JGI IMG/M metagenome (GOLD analysis project Ga0116228, IMG submission 89694) | Host-associated microbial communities from peat moss isolated from Minnesota, USA - S1T2_Fc - Sphagnum fallax MG | ecosystem: Host-associated > Plants > Peat moss > Unclassified | place... | reverse complement strand
TGCAAAAAGTGTGCCTACAAAAAGTATTATTCCTTAAAAGCCCATCAAACTCGTAAGCTTGATGTCAGTAGGAGATGGGGTTGATGTCATCATGAAACCAAATGAAATGTGGAATACTTTTGGCACACTACCCCAGTACACTCGCACAATGCGAATCTCAACTAACTGGGAAAAAAACAAGCGACTCGTCACATTAGGTATCTTAATGGCTTTGCCCTTTAAATAACATCCATGAGGATGATAAATATTCAACAAACTAAATTGGAAACACATGGTTTAGTATCGTGAAGCCGAAGTGAACTTATGCCCAAAATGTTTCTATAATGGACTTCACATTACCCTAGAATGTAGGGATATCGAACTTTGGCCCATTTCTAGGTGCATCACAATGTGAGAGCCAACAAGTGATTCTAACAATTGAATCAGGTTGAAGCCAAAATGGAATTCAAACTAAGCAAAAAACTAAACTTAAACTAAGCAAAACTAAACTAAACTTGAACTAAGCAAAAAAAAACTGAACTTGAACTAAGCAAATTGCGCATTCAAGTCTAATCATGTCTCTCTTGGGTTAAGAAACTCCTCTTCCATGGTGATCCATTTGCACAATTTGCATCCCATGCATGGATCATGGAAAAGTTGCCATTCTTCTCAATTTCCTGTAGGAGCAGTTGACATTAAATAGAGGAAATCACACTTGGATCATTAGCACCTCCAATGGAAGTGTGGGGAATTGGATGAATTGTTAATCTAATGAAAGGGATTGACACTAATATTTGAAGGAGTTACTACAACACCAATGGATCCCCCAAAGTGTAAAAGGACTCTTAGAAATTACCTTAGCAATAATGGATTTGGAGCGGGCCTTATATCTGTGAATACTCCTCCTAGAAAAGAGGGAGGATCTTATGCCTACTCTTTATGAGTGGGAGGGATTAAGTAGGCATAAGATCCCTTAAAACCATCCCCATGAATGATGAATGATTATTCAAAAAAAGTTAATTAATTTGTTCTTTGCACAAAAGCACTAACAACCTTTGGAAAAACCTCTCAAGGCTACATATGACACCGCCCTTTTATTTCGAAAAAGAACATATAGATACCTAAACTTAAGAACTTAAGTACCTCGTAAGATGCTGGATGGCCCTACAAAATAAAGGCCACTTTTGAGGCTTTAAACAACCAATATTGGGGCTCCACAATTGTACCTACCTTCAGGGCTGACCTTATTCCAACTATCTTAACCCTTTTGGAAGCAACTCACAATACTTTTCAATAGCAGCCCTTGTGAGGCTTGGAGCTAACTTGGACCTAACCCCACTAAAGGAACAAATGGTAAGGGGCCCACACCCAAGGCGGTTCCTCAATGTAATGGAAGCCACAGAGTAGTAGTAGGGCCCGTGGGGATCCCTAACAACATGGAAAGAATACAAAAGAGTGGTCCCTTACGTTCAAGACCTCAGGACCCATTTCGAGGTCCCCAAATAATATCAGAGATATAGGACCTCGACTTCTACTGATCTCAGTTTCCGGATCACGAGATCTCAAAGATAACTCGGGGAATGCTATAGGAAATTTTGGGACCTGATTTGGGATCTACGTTTGGGACCTGGGAAAAAAATGGGACCTGGCCCATGAGGGTCCTTATCATCAAGAACATGGGAAAAATCGAAAAGAGAGAGGTCCCTTGCGTTCAGGACCTCAGGACCCATTTCGAGGTCCTCGAATAAGAATATCAGAGATATAGGATCTCAATTTCTCTCATCTGAGTTTCCGAATCTCATTACGAGACCTTGAATACAACTGGAATGTTGCTGCAATTTTTGGGACCTAATTTGGGATCTGCGTTTGGGACCTAATTTGGGACAGCAATATGAAAACGATGCCTAATCAGCATGGCGGAAGACGCAGTTCCAGGAGTGCAATAGGAATTTTTGGGACCTAAATTTGAGATCCGAGTTTGGGACCTGGAAAGCGCGAGCCGAAAGAAGATCAGCTAAGACGCAGTTGTAGGAATGCAATCCGAATTTTTGGGACCTATTTTGGGATCTCATTTTGAGACCTGGAAAGCGCGAGCAGAAAGAAGATCAGCTATGGCGGCCATGGCGGAAGATGCACTTGTCGCCGATCGCTGCTGAGAAACAGAAGGGACGGAGACTTCGGGCTCGAGATTTTTTTCTTTCTTCCTGCAAATTTTTCTGTTGCTTGCGCAGAAATCATGTCGCTGTCGCTGGTGTGTACCCATCGGGCATCGTTTTCGTATTGCTGCCCCAGCGATGGATTCAGAATAGACCAGACACAGCGCAGGAGAACTGCCGAAATGTCGCAGGGGCATACCCGGGGAAGAAGAAGGATCGATTCTCCTTGTGGAGGACAGACGAAGAAGGTTTCGGGACGATTAGGGTTTGTGAAGTTCATATCGGGAATTGAGCTTGGGGAGAGCAGCAGCAGCAGCAGCTGCAAGAAGCCACAACAACAACAAAGGTTCGGGAAGAACTTGTTGCAATGCAGGGCGCAGAAGACGTACACTGTGGAGATAGAGCACGAGGGAGAGAACCACAGCTTGGAGGTAGCAGAAGATGAGACCATTCTTTCGGTAGCTCTGGAGGCGGGTTTGGATGTGCCGTATGATTGTCAGCTGGGTGTATGCATGACATGCCCTGCCAAGCTCGAGAAAGGAGAGGTGAACCAGAAGGAAGGAATGCTGAGCGAAGACGTGATTGAGAAAGGGTACGCTCTCATGTGTGTCTCTTACCCTCTCTCAAACTGCAAGATACGCTCAATTCCAGAAGATGAACTCCTCTCCTTACAGCTTGTTACAGCCAATGACTAGATTAGAGCACACCAGTAACGAGAGAAGAGACGAGAGTTTCCTTAGGTTTTCCTGTAAGCCTAGTAGGCGTGTTGCCGCGAAACCCTCAAGGGGAGGGACGGACCAGAAGAGGGGAAAAGAGAAAAAAAGTTTGAGTGCCTCTAGGGCAGAAGCTTGACGACGAAGCTCATTTGTTGAGCAGATAGACTTGGATAGAAACGTGCATGCAAGGGAGGAAGGCAAAGTGCATGATAGTTGATACTCAGGAGAAGCGGCTGCTAACGTTAGAAACCTTCACTAGCAGGAACTGTAATTCCAATCCCATCAGAAATCAATTTCAAGCTGCTCTATTTTATCTTCCTTTTTTGCATAGCATATTTGTATGAGGTTGTTTTTTGAAGCTTGGAAACCCCAATGGTGCAGAATGGTTGAATGAACCCTAATCCTTCCAGAAAACAATATCACATCAGAGAAGGACACAAAGAGAGAGAGAGAGAACCTGTATGTAGCAACAACTCCATGCAAAAAGGTGAGAACGCTGGTAACATCTGCAAATGCGAAGTGCAAAGTAGCTAAAGGCAAAAACGTGAAAGCAATGGCAACAGCCATAGGTAGAGAGGAGAAAGGAAACTGTGACAACAACGTGGTGGAGAAAAACCCTAAACCCTAACACTATCTAAAAAGAACCAAAGGAAAAAAAAAACCGATCCAGGCAGGGCATGGATGAGTTTCCAAAATCAATGGTCATTAAGTCTCAGATAAATTCCAATTTTTATAATAATGTGATTTTGAAGTCCAACTATGTACTTGGGTATTTCAATCATGATAAAGGTCAAGGTACGGGATGCAAAACTGAAACCAAAATTGATGAGACAGCAATGGAGATTAGCTGTAGTGCTTGGGTTTTTGGAGATTGATGACACGAGTTGCAGTCAAGCTGAATGTGTCATTGCCCCCCAAAGACATGATGCGATTGTTGCCAACAGTCACATTGAAGATATGTTTACATGAGTATATGTTGTGTTGTGTACTGTCATGTATGCAGTATAGGGCATGCACATTTGCCTTACTGTCGGCAATGTTTTGCAACATGAGCATTTCCCAGAGTAGGAAGTTGCACATGGAAACACAAATTTCATTGCAGAACAGAGAAAGAAGAGAAGAGAAAGAGGATTCATGTAGGCACATTTAGCTTACTGTCAGTGATGTTTTGCAACATGAGCATTTCCAGAGTTGAAGGTTGCACATGAAAACATGAATTTCATTGCAGAAGAGAGGAAGAAGAGAAGAGAAACAACATTTCACAAGCCCAGATCATTCCCATCCTGATATGCCTGGAACAAAAACTGGTCTTTTGTGCTTCTGAGAACAAAACTGGGTTTTTGTGCTCTGGGAACAAAACTGGGTTTTTGTGCTTCTGAGAAAGACTCCAAGCCCCTCAGACAGACAGACAGACAGACAGAGACCTGATGAAAGAATTGCAAGTTTTGTCATCACCTTCCTTACCCTGCTGTGTGATCTTGCAACAAAAAGTCCCATGAAATTAGTATATCGCTAGTTCCAAGATCAGATATGAAAAACCATAAACCCTTCAAAATCTTCCCTTTTCTTCCCAGGTTGCTTGCGGCTTCCTCTGACTATCTTTCTATCCTAGAAAAAAAGCAAAAGAACCGCCATACTTCTCCTAAACACTCTTGTTTGTATTCTTCTTCCGTTTCGTTCCAGCGCTTCCGCATGCAGTGACCAACTGGAACTAGCAATTCCAGCACACGGTGGAGGCCCCTTCTCTGTTCCATCCTGGAAAAGATCTAAATCGAACGATATTACACGGCTTCAACGCGTAACATCCTGATACCACACGACAACAAGACAATTCCGTAAAGATCGGGGTTGATAGCCAAATTGTTCCGGTAGTAATCTGCCGTTCGGTAACGAATTGCGTGGCGTAATCCTCGGCATTGGAGCTCCGGCTGTGCGGTGCTCTTTTCTATCTTCTCTTCCTCGCTTTCTCTGTATCCTGTGATCCTGGTTTCGCGTACATCTTTCTTCTGTGTGCAGGTTTTCGCCGTGTTGAGATTTCCATCGACACTTTGTTGCCGTCACTGCAAGCGAGTTTCTGCGTCCAGGTGAGTCCGACACTCTTGTTGTTTTCGCTTCTTTGTTCGTTCCAATTTTCGTCGTCTAATTTTGCTTCTGTCAAGTCAAACTTTCTTCGGGATTTTGGTTGTTTTATTCAGTGTTCGCTTTGCCTTTTCTCTTTCTTGCCGTTCTTGGTTGATGCAGAAAGTTGATATTATAAAGCTTTTGACGCTGTTTTGTTTTTCGTCTCCAGTCACTGTAGGAGGAGCATAGAAGAAGGGATTGTTGTTAGTCTTTTCCCCCTTCCACTTCGTTGGATTTTTCTAGACTCCAACCTTGGTTTTGGCGATTTGTCCAGATGCAGTCGCTTCTCCCTGTTTTTTCGTGTGCACAGCTCTGATCAATGTTGTTCAGCTCTTGTTTTTTTCTAAGAATTGGTGAGCCCTGCTTTCTTCTGGTGTTTGAATGTGCCAGACAAGTCTATTTTGCATCTCACAGCAGGGATTTCAGTTCTTGGCAAGGTTAGAAGGCGAGGGACAAGATGCCGGCTCCTATTGTGGACGATGAGTACAAGAAGAGCATAGAGAAGGCACGCCGCAGTCTTCGAGCTTTCATTGCTGAGAAGAATTGTGCTCCAATCATGCTGCGCCTTGCGTGAGGCCCTTTTATCATATTCTGAATCACATTTTCCTTGTGTGCTGTCTGTTTCTTGGCCTCTGTTATAGAATTAGTAGCAAGTATTGAAGATAAGAGGACTTATGGAAGGAAGCTGAAGAGAAATAATTCTTATTAGATGTACATTTGGCTATTTTTTGATCCAAGATTGTGTTTCTTTTAGTGGCTGCAACATTTGTATTGGCAATGAAATGCTGCTACAGTCATCTGTCCACTTCAGATGGATATAATGGCAAAAAAATCCAATTGTTAATTTCTTGCTTGAGAACCATTTAATTTGGAGGTTATATTTCCACTGGCAGATGGCATGATGCGGGCACTTATGATGTAAATACGAAAACAGGAGGTCCAAATGGCTCAATTCGAGCTGAGCGTGAATACAGCCATGGTGCTAATGCTGGCCTTAAAATTGCTATTGATTTCTGTGGTATGTACCAACTACTATCTTCTTCCCAGTCACAGTGTCTGTCCTTTAAGAAGTTTGGTGACAAGAAAGTAATAATCAACCTCTTAAGGTACCTTGTGTTCCACTCTTTTGTTAGGTCATCATAGACATAGTGAGGCAGAGGAATGCTAGTGAACCATGACGTAGGATAGTCATGATTAGCAGGTTCCTGGAAAACTCGGTGAGTGACAACTTGGGACTGGGTAGGTTTTCTTGCAATCCCTTTGCCAGCATGTCAGTACATCTGCAGTTATTTTTTATCCACTTTGGAACCTTGCAAGATTTTTTGTTCAAGTCAAGCTCCTTGATAAATTACTGTCTGGTAGGATTGAAACCTATGACTTGCCTGAGTTCAGGTTTCATTTTCTTCATCTGATGCCAGAAGAACTGCACATTCTGTTTGCAGAGGGAATCAAAGCCAAGTACCCAGTCATCACATATGCAGATCTTTACCAGGTAAAATCTATTCTGATACAGATTCCAACTCTGCCAAATGATTTTCCACTTTTAGAGTGAGTACATTCCAGGACTGAGTTGTCATAAAATTCTCGACATTTCTATTGTGAATGTCATGAAGTTATTTGCTTCCGAGGTAATGCTTTGTAACTGTATAGTGAATTTTTTGAGACCATAGATTCTCAAACCTCACTCTGGTTCAGCACTCTGTCATGCACAGCTAGCAGGTGTGGTGGCTGTTGAGGTGACTGGAGGTCCGAGTATTGAGTTTGTACCAGGCCGCAAGGTTGTGTATCTTGCTTCTCTTCCATTTTATGAGGGTTTCCTCAGTTTGTGATCTAGTATTATGAAGGATATAAAAACACATTCTGGATTTCTTTGGTTTCCTGAAGATGTTGAAAGACCATCTCTTGGTAGTAAAGCATGTTTCTTTTGCTCATGGAGTTCAGGATTCTCTTGCATCACCACCTGAGGGACGATTGCCAGATGCTAAGAAAGGTATGCTGTGATTTACGTCTCCGTTTTGCTAGTGTGAACAGTCATTAGGATTTGATCTCATGTCAATGTGTAGAGGATCTATTGGTGGCAGTAGGTACTCTGATTTTTGCTTACGGTTTAGATGTGTGGGGTGTTCTGTGATGTAGGGGCACCACATCTGAAGGATATTTTCTACAGAATGGGCTTGTCTGACAAGGAAATTGTTGCACTTTCTGGAGCACATACCTTGGTGAGCATCCCACACATGCTGTGCAATCTAGTCTGTTGAGTCTTATAAGCTCGTGCTATGCTCCTGTTGCTGGATCAGAATTCAAGGTATCTGAGGTCAAGTTCGGTACTGTTGCTCTCAGGGAAGGGCACATAAGGATCGATCTGGCTTTGAGGGTGCATGGACTGCAAATCCTCTCAAGTTTGACAACTCCTACTTTCAGTAAGTCTTGTCTCTGCTTGGTCTTTGAACATGCTCTATCCAAACTTGCTGGCAACTTTTTGGTGACCATGCATTTGAAGAGCCAAGTCATAGGAATATGGTAGTTTGTAGTACTGTACATCTTGCTGTTGAAGGTTAACGAACATGCATGAAACTGTTGCTGTTGTTCAAACTGTGCAGTGTTTCCTCTTTTTTTTGGCGGGGTCCATTTCTTTCTTTGCAATTTTATTTTTCCTGTTTGCTGATATTTTGTCAGATCTGAAATCTCTATACCCTTATTCCCAGGCCATTTCTGAATTCTACTCAGGTTGCCTTAAATCTGAAGTGCAGAAGTTCTCAATGTGTGTTTGTGCACATGTGTATGTATAATGGGCGCTCTAGACAGGTTTGCATAGTGTATGAAGAGTGGAGGAATGAATGGTTGGGATTTGTCCTCAGTGTCTCATATATTGTTAGAAAAGTCCAGTGCATTACTAGAGGGATACCAGAGGAGTGCTGATCATTTGTGTGGTCTTTGATCAGAGAGCTGTTGAAAGGTGAGTCAGAGGGGCAACTGCTGTTGCCATCAGACAAGGCACTACTGGAAGACCCCTCTTTCCGTCCATTTGTGGAACTCTATGCAAAGGTCTGGTTTCTTCTCTCATACCAACTATTCGCCACATTGAGAAAAAAGAAGAATTGTATTGTCTTTCTTTTTGGCTATGTCTCTTAAGTGCTAGCCCAACATTATAACTGAGTGTTCCTGTTGCTTCTGGAAATGCAACAGAAACTCAGAATGCAGATTTGTATTAACAGTTTGCCCAGATTCTGGGTTGATTAGTATATAATTATTTACACCCACTGTCAGGAGCTCATGAAGTCAGCGGATAGTCATGGCAGCTCGTCATTGCTAATTGTGACGAATGAGATGGTCTGAAACTTTGTGAGTGACTCTCATAAGGTTATGACTGCACTTGTTGTGATATTGCCTTTAAATTGGTGTTGTGGAGATTTCTCTGCAATTTCATAGGTCTCTCTCTTTGGCATATGCAAGGTGGGTCTGAGATATGGATATGAAGGTAGAAATCCATTAAATCACAGGTTCAACAACAGGTAGCTGTGTAGATCCTATGTATGTAAATCATCAGATTTTGTATTCCACATTCCTTCTCTTGACATTTGACCTTTGAATCCAAACATTTTTCCTGAACCCACAACTTCCCTTTTCTCCCTTATGCTTTTAGCCCCACAGTGGCTTCCCTTCTTCTGTCCATTTAATGTGCTGAATTCAAAGAGTCAAAGCCCTGAATTGAATGACAGTGTTTTAAGGTGCTGTTCTTTGCTTTCAGCTGGAATGTTGTTGATTCTCTGTTTTGCCCGACACCCAAAAGAAAGATCAACTTGAATAAGTCAAACTCCACTTTGTGTTTAGGACTCTCCTGCGTGTCAATGAAGCATCCATCTATTGATGTTGGGATTCCAATTTTCTGCAGGATGAAGAGAAATTTTTCTCTGATTATGCTGAGTCCCACAAGAAGCTATCTGAACTTGGCTGCAAGGCAACATCACCAGCATTTGCAGCTGAGTCTGCAAGTAGCAAGTCAGCTATTGAGGCTTACCAAGGCACATCAGCCCTTCTGGGACAAGCCACAGTAGGGGTGGTTGTTGCAGGTCTAGTAGTAGCACTCAGCTACCTTTATGAGACCAAGCGCAAAATCATCAAGTAGGACAGACAAATCAGCAAAGAAGACAGGAATTTCAAGACTTGCACATAGATGATATGGTATCTGGAAACCCATATGCAGCAAGAAGAAATCTGAGGCAATCAAATACTACATATTCATCTGGTGGGGCCAGCTACTGTGTCATGAGGCTTGAAAGTTTCGGTAATTCCCAGTCAACTATGGTTTCTTCCAATTTGTAATCTTTGTTTGCTTTCGGAAAACTGAATGTTTATGCACACGAATGCACACCAGTTAAGTGATTGTCCCTTGTACTTGAGAGTATTCTGCCATTGTGCCTATGAAAACATAAGGGTAAAGAGGTTCAGGTACTTAACAAGCTTTTGGAAAGGTTGGCTGTTTTAGTTCATGGTTACAAACAGCACAGCATGGGGTTTAGTTTTATGGATGGTTGCAATGTTGTCAGACTACATAAAGGGCCTTTCTGTTGATAGCAATCCTGAAAATTCTGAAACTCAAAATCGTATTTTAGTGCATCTTATTCCATGTAACAACAAAAGCTCTCACCCTACCAGGCTTGACACGTTCCTAGGTGCAACAAGCCCTTCCACGCTCATTCCATGGTTTGTAAATGGCATTTTGAAAGTGATTCTCATGTCCAAAAGCCACCAATTTGTATTGCTACATACCACATGAGCTAATTTTCCTTCGGTATTCAGAGTCTTATCTGTAGTTTCACTCTTGTTGTGAACACCACCACAACCACCACCTCTCTTGTTCCATGTCTTAAAGCAATTTTACCAGGAGCCGCATAATGGGCTATAAATTAGAAATTATGTGAAGTTCAGGCTTTAAATAGTGTGAAATTGAGTTTGGACTTGTAAATATATGAGGTATAGTGTTCTCCAAAGAAGGTGTGTCAACAATCATGATTTACTTTGATTGTCTATAAGGTCGTTATAGACCTTAGGAGGGGGCTAGGGAGTGCACTCAACGCTTTCAATTCTTATGTAACACATTGTATTGTAGTGGTTATCTTATACCTTGTGTCAAGTGTTTGAGGACACATCATTTGATACTAATTATAGTTATAACAACTTGGGCTCCGTGTAGCTGTGCACTACTAGTGATGTTCAATTTATTTTTTCTTATCATGTTCTCATTTTATTTTTAATATCTCGTTATTATTTATATTAATTTTTAATTTAATTTAAATTGTGTTGAACATTATATCCATGGCGGGTAAGGTAAAAGAGGGAGGTAGTTATTAACAAAAAGTTAGGTAATTATTAAGAAAGGAATGAGATAGTTAAACTTGAAAATGAAATAGAATTTTTTTCATATTCCTATTGGGGAAAGGAGTAAAATAGTTATTAAGAAATGAAATAATTAAGTTGGGAAATGATTAAGTAGCTATGAGTTATTCTTGAAATTTTCCAAGGATGATCATACAATAGATTCTACAAGCTTACAAAAGATTATGCAAAATCACCCATATTCAAGCTCTTCAAAATTTTGTCACTAGAATTAATTCATATGGTGGCATTTAAATGATCTTGAATATGCATTCTCTTCAATAGACATTGGTGGAAGCCCACATACCAACTTTTTTTAACTCAATGTTACATAACACAATCTTGAGAACAAGGTCTCAATATTTGCTAAATATAATATTAATTATTATAATATTGATTGCAATAATCAATCTTGATCATGG
>Ga0116228_10006094_pt1 | contig 10771 bp, 7 predicted proteins | sample S1TSphfallax_2_FD_89694 | JGI IMG/M metagenome (GOLD analysis project Ga0116228, IMG submission 89694) | Host-associated microbial communities from peat moss isolated from Minnesota, USA - S1T2_Fc - Sphagnum fallax MG | ecosystem: Host-associated > Plants > Peat moss > Unclassified | place: USA... | reverse complement strand
AATTGAATTTTGTAGAATTTCAACAATTGAGGGATAAATATGTAAATTACACCTTGTGTTGTGTATTTGTAACAATAACCCAATGGTTGAAGCAATAAACATTGGGAGTTCAATTTTCAACAAATATCAACATTCTTTGGTGCTAAACCTTTTGAAAATTATTTTGTGTCAAACATTAGTTATAAGTATAGTATTTTGTTTGCATTGAACATGAAGGAAAACAAATGTAAAGTTTTTGAGATCCCTCATGATCTCGAGGGGGAGTCATTCTAAGATCATCAATTCTATTTATCTTTGTATGCTTTATGTTGTGGCTACAAGAAATGTTGCAATTGGTCCAAATGAATAAATACTTCGCATCATAGAAGGTGTGCAAACATGTGACCCCAATGTAAATAAGAAGTCAAGCTTAGACAAAAGCAAAGGAAAAGACAAATGCATAGGGTTTGACTATGAGTGAAATTCCTCCTCCACCACCAATTGACAATGGTAGATTTGGTTACGTCTAGAGAAACAAGAGATCTACAAGGCCATCCACAATTAAAGATAAAGCTTCAAAAAAGAAGGGGAAGAAAAATATTTCCTTAAACATTCAAGACATTGAAACACAACCCAACAAGCTAAATTTACAAATTGATGATAACTTCTTAGCATCTCGCAACTCTCCAACTACTTGAACTTTAATAGCATCATCTGCCTAGGTTAATGTGAGGGTCAAAGATGATGGGCAAGAGAAAGAACAAATTGGTGAAGCATTGCAAAATATTGAACCTATGGATACCTTAAGCCCACTGAAGTTTTAGTAATAAATATTGCAATTATACACATAGGGTAAATATTAAGTATTTATGTTATTTCTTTAGGTTATGTAATGTACATAAGGATATTGGAAAATTTCACCATGAAGTTCATGCCTTTATGTAATGTTTTTTTTATCTCAACATGTCATAATTTTCAAATTGTTTTTTTGCAAGGAACCTAGTGAGTTTCATAGATACATTTTTTCTTCTTTTAGCTTGTGCGTCATAAACTAAACCACAAAACTATAAGATGAGGACTTTCTAACCCTAGATGTTGTTTAATTATTTTATGTTGTACTTTCATGACCTCCAAAAGTGGATTTGCTTGCCATAATTTGTTTACTACTTGTTAGAGTTTTCTCCCTTTGTATAGGTTTCTTCTAGTAGTCATCAACAACATTATGCTTTTAGCTCCTTTCATTCACTTGGCGACTACTAAGCATCAATGATTGTTTTTTTGTTTTTTCCCAATTTATGTTTGGTTTTCAAATTGGAATTTCATGTTTCCAAAAAAATTATGATTACAAAATTATTTTATTAATTGTTATTGAAAGTTCAAGGTCTATTTTTTCTTTTCTTTTTGAAATCCAAATTATCAAATTGATCTTAGTCAAATCATTGAATACAAGATGAGCAAAGAAAACCTTATTGAATTATTTGTTCTTGAGGAGTCTATTGTTGTTGAAGGTGTTGGTGAGCTTTTTGAACCTCTTTAGGATGTTGGATTTTTTACAAGTGACAATTCTATTCATGGAAGCAAATATGACGTTGAAGAGCATACGATCCTGAAATATGGTTCATTTGGTTTTCCATTGTTCATTGAAACCATGCAAGTAGTTCTATTTTAACAATCAATACCATCTTCATAGTCTAGTTTTGAATTTGTTCGTTAAATCACATTTTTTAAAATATTTTTACATTTTGTTTCATCTTGTTGATGATTTCAAATTCCTATTGTTCTATGTGGGGATGCAAAGTACATTTCTTCACCTTCCAAAACATTGTTGGATGATGTTCCTTCAACTTCAGGTCTTCACCTCCAATCCAAATTGCCAAGATCACCTCTTGTTAAGGTGAGTTGATTGAATGTGATTTTTGACCTCAATGGGGTCTTGGTGGCGAAATAGGTTGCCATATCTTATACACGAATGCCTACCAATTCATCCCTTACATTCAAAACCTAGATTGAAAGATTTATTAACAAGTTGTTTAGCTCAGTTCAAAATTTATATTTGGTCTCAAGCATGATGTTACAACATTGACAAATATTTGGACGAAATTAAAAAGCAAACACATATTACTTTGGATCCTTCAAAGGGTTTTCAAGCAAGAGTTGTGCCCAAAAAATGATCATTTTCTAGCTACTAACCTTGAAAAGCTTGTATTCCATAAAAACTTTAATGCTTCATTCTTGAAATTTTTCGACATTCATGTTGGGAACATTTTGCTTATAAATGATATGCCACATAAATCTATATTAGTGATTTGTGTAGTGTTACATTTTTTGGAATCATTTGAAAGTTCACATAGTGATGGAGATTATTTGTTTTTTATTGTTCTTCCTTGGTTTCCTTTCACTCATTCAGATTTAGTGTTCAAACTTACGTTAGGCATAATCCTTTTGGGACTATTAAAAGCATAAATCATAACGATCCTCATTAAAATATATTATTTGAAGGTTGTGAACCAACATATTGTATAAAAGAAAAATTGAAAAAAATTTGTAATATATTTACTATTGTTTTTATGACAACAATTTTAAACTAATTTCTTCATAGTGATTTTCTTAAATTAATGTAGTTCAATATTTTCTTCTACCATATTTTTACTCTATGTCTTTAATCATTTCAAAATTTGAATTGAATCATGGCTTTTTTTCTTTGAATGAATTACCAGATAAACAAGGCATTTTTTTTGTTAGCTTCACATGACTTTTTTATATGTTCTTCAACTTATAAATGTTATAATATTAACATGAACCACGTTCATTGTTTAACTAAAACATCTTGTTGTTCTTATAGTTAAAAATTTCACAAATGTATTTCAATGATGCTTTCACGTCTGCATTTGCAAACTAATGGACCTAAAAAATACCAATTATTAACGTCAACAATTTGCTGTGTTATTTCCCACATTTTATTGTTTGTCATGAGAATGCACGAGTCTTCAAAAGAAATATTGATAGGAGCCAAGTGGAAGTGAGAGCTAGAGTGGAGCATTTCCTTTCTATGATGTTCAACTATTTTTACATTGGAATTTGGTCTCATACATCAAACTTGAGGATGTGCTAGAATTTTTTCCCATGCTCGTGCTTGAAGATTGGTTTGTTTTCATTTGGGGATGTGAACAATGTTCCAAGACATTTGGTGAAATTTCACTCGGGTCCCATTATCATTCAAAGGATTTGAAACGAGTGTATTATGCTTGCCGTGGACTACCTTGTGGGAAGGAGGATCAAACATTACTAATTGACAATGAACTCAACAAGGCACTTCAAAATCTGAAGTGGAGTGGTCTTTTCTTGAATCATTTAAGGGACAAATGTTGTCAAAGAACAAGGTGCAATGGTTGGACCTTGCATCTCATTTGTGGTCACCCTTGGATAATGATAATGGCATTGTTCATAATAACCAACCCTTTTTAGGTATGCAATCTAAATCATTTCATTTTACAAGTCATTTTTTTGTTATAACCTTTCTACATTGGGGTATATGTTTTCTTGTGCCCCTAATTTCTAATATTGACTTTTGTTTGCAATTGGTTTGGACCATTGTTCGCAGACAATGCGACATTGTTTGTAATTTTAAAAGGGAAAAAAAAATGTTGGCAATTTAGTTTTTTATTTCAAAATGGTGTCAATGTTGTTGCATATTTGACCATGGACAATCATGAATCTTTTAATACTACAAGGATTTGCAATTATCTTTCAATTTATCCTTCAAATTTAAACTATTTAGGATTTTTAGGATTTTCTTTTCATTAATAGTGGATTTTTCATTTGAATTTTTTTCACAAAATCAATACAATTGTTTTGACAACCTAGTGGCCACCAAATTTAATTTGTATCTAAGTTTTTTAATAAAAGTTGTTTTACCTTAATTAAAATGTTGGAACTTTTTGTCCCTCTTATATGTTATGTAATCTAGATTTTCTAAATATTAAAATTGCTTTTCCTTTTGTTATAGGCATGGTTAATGTGTTGTATGTAAACTGAATTTCATTAAATCATCATCCAAATGTTTTTTGCTTTTTAAAAAAAACCTGTCATGTTGTCCTTGAAGTTTAATTTGTAGACATTGCATATAAATCATTATTTTTTAAGAGCATTTCCTTGTGGTTGTAATGGCCACCAAATCATTAATAATTAAAAGATTCAAAAAAATTAACATTGTAAATTTTTTGTTTGGATTTTCAAACTTTTGTAAAGTCCTAATTGAATTAAATATGTGTTATTCCTTTTTCTATCTACAATTAGTGTTATGAAATTTTAATTCAAAATTCATCAATAAATGTGATTTCCAAAAAACAATTCAACATTTAAGTCACATATTTCCAAAATCTCAAATAAAGTATTTGCTTTCCATTGATTCAAAGTTTTTTTGGGGCAAAATTTTGCCACTTGGCTATAAAAAGGGTGCAACCAAACTTGGGCAAGTTTTCCTTTGGAAGATCATAGTCCATCTACTTCATATATTTGAAAGAAAAAACCTTGGTTGAATTAATCAATTTTAAACTTACATTCTTTATACCATTTTTCCCTGAAAAAATTGATCCATTGGTAATGTTTATAAATCCATATCACAAATTGTGGATTGTTACCATGATGTTCCCCTAACTTAAAAACATCATTTTGAATTCATAATGTAATTTTAATTTTAATTTTTTCAATATTTTTTTCTTGTTCCATATTATAAAAAATTGAGTAATTTCCAACATTTGATTGTTGTATCAAAGTTGGGTAGACCAAAATCTCATCATGCCCCTTGTGAAAACTATAATGCAACACCAAAAAATGAACATTTTAATGTACTTTCACCCTTGAATTTGTAAGGTGGGCTTAGGTGGCTTTGTTGATATGTTGTCATATTTGAAATATTTATATTTTTTCATTAAATAGTCTTTATTCTTATTTTAGTTTACTTAAATTGTGAATACATAATTTTTATTATTATTTAAATGTATGTGTGAATGATATTCCCATGAATATGGCTATATCCATTTTTATGGTGCATTTCTTTTGATTTGGTTTAAGTTGTCAAATATATTTATGTATTGCAATTGGGTTTTTGGGTAATTATAGGGATGTAGCCTCCACATGATTTGTCATTTGTCACAACAATACCCTAGGCTCACAATCAACTTTCAAAAATGATAGGATACATGTTAATCATACCTTTACTTAAAGAATCATTACATATTAATTTTTTATAAATGTTATAAAACCACATATTTGGCCTTTTTAAATGTTACATATTGTTATTTTATAAATATTAATAGATAGATCTAACCACATATTAAAAATATAAAAAAATATAAATTTAACTTTTTAAAGTGTTTTCAACATCATGGTATTTTGTTTTTAAAATGTGCATATATTGTTTTGGTGTTTTGTCATGCTTTGGTGTATTGGCCACAAATGATCTATATCTTGGTCAAACCAAATGTCATGTATGGGTATGAAAAAATAGTAACACAAGTATGTGTTAATGGAAAGGATGTCCTTTCATAGATTTCCAAATTCTCATAAAATTTAAAGGTTCCAGAAGGCCCATATTTTTTTGTGAAACATATCATGGTGATACTACAATTCAAATTTGTTGTCTTAAAAGTGGGGAACAAAGACATAAATTCATTGAGTGATGTGAAAATCAGCCTTGAAGTTTCATTTATATTTGGTTCAACACTTGGACTAATGGACAATCATGTTGAAGTTACTATTTTTACAACTTGCCAAGGTGTAGATCATTTTTTTGCAAACCAATTATTGGAAAACCACATATGACCTCATGAATGATTTTCATTCACAACCACAATATTTTATTTTTTATATTAATGGGATTGAAAAATCAAGAACTAGTATTAGATGAATACATCTAAAGAATATATCATATTTCATAGATTTTTAATTTTTTTTCACGAACTTATGAATACCTAATCTAGATTAGAGAAGGGGATAATGTTAACCATACCTTTACCTCAACAATTGTTACAAATTAGTATTTTATAGATATTAATAAATAGATTTGGTCATCTTCATCCTAAACCTTAAACCTTAAAATCTAGACCCATTACTACTCCTCCCATGTTTTGCCAATCCAACACAAATTAAACCAATGTAAGAGTGTTATTTAGCCCTAGATTGTCTTTCACCATGTGCCATGACAACCATCAAAAGGCCCACATCATAACCATCCTCAAGATTATAGACAAATACTACACATCATGTGTGGAGGGGATAGAGTTTTTGAATGTTTTAATTTTGTGCATTATCTCATCACTATTATTGATGTTGTAATATCAACTTGCAATAGCCAACTTAACCAATAATTTTTTCTTTTATATTAGGGGGTTGACTTTAAATGAATAATACAAGTTCACAACAAACCCACTACACATTAAAAACATCCAAAGCCAATAAAGAAGATGACTACACCAATAAATAACCATAATGTATGTTGTAGGAGAGTCAAGAAAACACAAGAAAGGATACATTCTAAAATTAAAAAACTTACAAGTAGTAAGGAGGGTTTACGAACTCTCCTTCTATGGATTACATTGCCTTCATTACTTATGTAATAGTAAATGTAGATTTTACAAATGGAAAAAGAATATGTCAATGCAAAATTGTTGGTAACCTTAGTTCTAACTTCCTCCCTCCTCGGTCTTCTTTCTAGCACATAGAGCAAAAGGGGAAAAGAAGCTAAAAGATCAAAGAACTTACTTTCACCAAAAATAAGCATGTAGTTAGTAGCACATACATAGAGCAATAACCAAAAAAAAATTAGATGAAGAAGAAGCCCATCCTCTTCTCTAGTCTTGCTTTGAAGTATAAAGAGCACAAAAAGAAAAAGAAAAAGGCAAAAAGAAAAAATGGTAAATGATAGAGCTAAGTTTACTTTGCTTCACCAAAAACAAAGGCTTGAATCAGTGAGGTTGTGGTTCCAACAGAATTTTTCTTCTTCTTTATGTGATACTTTTGGTCCTTTACAACTCCTATGCAACAAACATGACAATGAACAACTCCACCACCCATACCTTTCTATGATGTTGTTGATGTAGGCTTTATAAAAATCCACGCCTATTATGTCTTAAAAAAATAGTTGTGTACACACAAATTACACAAAAGATAACACATGTTTTTTAGAATTTGCCTACATATGGGATTCACCCACCCATCCAAAGCAATATCTATCACAAATGGTCCATAATGTCATGCATATCTTGCTTTTGATTTTTGTACATTACAAAAGACCTAAATCTTTGGACCCACAAAAGTAAAGAACCTCGTACCACATCCATAAAGATTGTGACACATGGAAGTGCCTGGATAACTTTACCTCCCATGCCATGGATCTTCCTAATGTCTCCATGCAAAATCTGGGCCTATGCAACTATGACCTTGAAACTTGAAAATCACAATTTGTGACAACATTCAACATTTTCAATAGTTCAACATACTTCCCTGATTGCACCATCTTTCCATCCCAAAGCACCATTCATACACCTACCCCATGCATGTCAATTTGAGATTTAACAACACATCATCATGGATTGTAACACATAATCTAAAATCTAGCCCAACTAAATGTCTAATATATTGTAAACGAAAATGTTGTTTATGTTTAAATGTAGAAAATACATATAGACATAATTATGTACCCCCTCAATGCCCCCATCTTGCAAAAACATAATACCAAGAATCAATACTATAACAAACTTCCCTTGGCTATCATATTTCAAGGATTTAACCACCACCCCTTCTCTACAAAAGTGCTATTTGAAATTGTCAACCCTTTTTATGTGGAAGGTATCAAGTTTATGCATAATATTGCAAAAGAAATCTAAGAATGCATTTTTTGATATTCTTATAAAGCTAAGACAAATATTCCAAAATATTGAAATTGTTCCATTTCCCCCCATGATTTAGACCTAATAGTTGTGCTTGAAAATATAGTGCATGTAACCTCCATACATTTAAAAACATGCATGGAAGGTTGGAAACAAGCCTGATGTTGGTTTGAAGCAAAAATTAGTTTTCACAAGCAATACATGTTTCAAATTGGGCCTGATCCATTGTTCCTGATTACTTTATTTTATCAACCTTATTTATCTTGTGCATCATAAATAAAACTTTGATCCTTACTTCAACTACCACCAAAATTGCTTTTGGGATTTCAATCATCATGCCAATGCAGTATTGTTGTTATAACCCTAGCCTTGGGTTCACAACCAAGGCAAGGGTTTGCAAGGTTGTGGGCCAAGAAGGAAGTCGGGAGTCACACAACATACTCTTGGGAGTGTGAAAGGGTGTGAGGGAATGAACCCTCACACCCCCAAGGGGTTCCACTTTGGGAGTTGGAGTCCAAGTGGAGTCTCGAATCTTCAGAGGACGATTGCAGGGGTCAAACCTCAATGGCTTGAAGCGTTCCTTATATCATTGGAAGGCTCTTGGAATGTAGATGTCTAAAATGGGCTCGCATCACCCATTTAGACATCTGAAACACAAGTTATGGCCAAAAAATACGCGAATCGACCTGATTTCCTTGTGTGAAGGTGCCTTGCGACATATTGTTGGAAAGATCGCAACGAGGGCTACAACTTTGCTTTAGACCTCATCTCCATCGGAGGTCTACACGCAAAGTTATGGCGCCTCAAAGTTGCAGGAGTCCCAACTTTGGCAATTTCGGGACTCCCATTTGGGAGTCCCGGGACAAAAAGCCAATTGGATGTGGGCCCCATGGAGAGGCGTAGAGTATACTATAAGGGGGAAGGTGGTGGCTTCCCCCAAATCCGGGTCGTGGTGAGTCTTGTGAATCTGAGTTGTCCATGGCTCGTCTTAGCACCAAAGGTGCTCCAACTATGCATTAACCACTTTGTGTTAGTTTTGTGTAGGCCCGTGTAAGTAAGTAAAGCTTGTCAAATCTTCCTAGTCCCATCCTGGAGCTTCAGCACACCCCTCTACCCCTCCAAAGTGTTGCGAGCCAGGGAGCGTGCCCAACTTCTTGCCCTTCTGCTGCTTTCTGTTTGGGATTCACATTTGAGTCCTTCAAGGAGTCAAGAGCGCATCAATTATAGAATGCTACCTATTTTTGCAAACACATCATTTGTTATTTTCCAGAATATAAATAACTACATGATGCATTAGTTCTTGTAGGGAAAACATTCCCATGTAATCTAACCAAACAAGCCTTCTTACTAATTAATGGTTGCAAAGAACATTCAAACCCACTAACATAGGAGCACATCAAATGGTACAACATTGGGAGTTGACCTTGTTCAAGGTAGTGTTGCGATCAAATGACAAAAATATTCACATATTCCTGCTATGAAACATGTGGCATTTGAACATTGAACAAACAGACACATAGTTGTATCCAATTAAATTTTCCACACCTACTTTTTTTCAAATGACCCACAAAGTTTAACAAAATATCTGAAAATTACTCAAATGAAATCGTACTTGGGGTGTTCCCACAAGTGGGAACATGATTTTTGGAAAGACTTTGATACCATGGTGTGCCATTCCTATGGTTGCCCCAAAAATAGCTATAACTTACATTTATGACAACTTTAAACGTGTAATTCCTAGCCTAAAAAATGAATTGAACACCTCATGTCTCAACATAGGTAAAGGAGAGACCTCAAAGAAGGAAAATGGGTTTAAGAAAAATAACAACATTTCTAATCATCCACTTTCACAATATTTAAGTGAATGTGAAATGGACACTTTAAAAAAAATAAGAATAATTATTCCCACAATGTAGGTTAGAAAAACAAAATGACTTGTAACACTAAAAATCATTAGTTCAAACAATAATGGCAGAAATTTTGCTAATCATGGTGGGAAGAAGAAAGGAAAAAGAGGAGATGGGAGCAAGAGTTGTGGAATAGTTTTACCTATATCCATGAAAACCAAACATGGGATTAACTTTTGATAGTTGTTAAATGCGAGTGAGAACCGCTTCCTTGTCAACCCTTGTTGCTTTAGCTAGCTATGACATAATCTCATCGATATCCCACTCTAATAGAAATTCATGGAGAGAGGGTATCAAACACATCAAATCATAAGCTTGTAAGACTAATGCAAGAACACCAAACAAGCTTTGGGATTTTGAGCCTCAACCAACTAAATCTTGTTTCAATATTTTACAAAGGTGATTTATTATCACCCATCACAAACACACCCACTAAAGACTACATATAACATTTTTGCACATCAACGTTGATAGTGTGACATAACCCTAATGTGGATTAATTCCAAACAATTAGCAAATCAAATCCTAACACACCTTGCACACAAAGCTAGGCAAAATTTCATCATATGGACATTACAAAAACTTTAAGTCATACCTCATTGGGTTGCATAGTTGGGATTTGGACACAATGGGGTTTGAGTAAGTAATAGTCATTGTGCATGACATTACTAGCCCAAAGTTAAAGATCTTAACATCAAGCACATGGAAGTTAAATAGAGAATTCACAAGATTTCAAGTTGTGAACAATTTGTAAAAAGAGAGAAAAATAAATAGACAAAAGGCTAAAGTATAGGTGCCTACATGTTGGAAGGAGCAATATGCTTCATCTTGTAATAACTAGCCTTTTTCAATGGGGTTGTTGAATAGCTCACCAAACTCCCCCCCCCCCCCCCTTTCATAATTGCCAAATAAAACCCAAAAAAAAATGTTGAACTTTTTTTATCAATCTTGCTTGTTGAATAAAATAGTAGAAAAAACAACAAAAGCCTTGTTATT
>Ga0116228_10006090_pt1 | contig 10775 bp, 10 predicted proteins | sample S1TSphfallax_2_FD_89694 | JGI IMG/M metagenome (GOLD analysis project Ga0116228, IMG submission 89694) | Host-associated microbial communities from peat moss isolated from Minnesota, USA - S1T2_Fc - Sphagnum fallax MG | ecosystem: Host-associated > Plants > Peat moss > Unclassified | place... | reverse complement strand
TTATTTATTTATTTATTTATTTATTTATTTGGAGAGCACCTTATGTCCATGAATATCCCAACAAGTAAAGAGGAGGGATCTTATACCCTAAACCCTACTCATTAAGAGTGGGAGGAAATTATGCCTACTTATAGGTTGAAGAAAGATCCCATTCACACTTTCGGAGGAGGTGTAAAAAAACCCTTTCCACACCTACTATGATGCCTCATAATTGTATGTTTGGGTAAACATTGAATCAATAGTTGGGGGTAAACATTGCAACTTGCAAAAGGGTTCAAACTATGAAAACAATTAGCATGACATGTATCTCTTGGGAAACTAGTTAACAATGAAATACAATTTTTGTCATCTATATTATTCAAAAAGGAAAAATTAGTAAAAAAAATACCTTAAAACTTCTTTCGAAAAATGTTGTTTCATGCATGAGAAAATAAAAAACAACCGTCATTATAGCTTGATAGGTACCCAAACATATGCCTTGTACAAACAACTCCCATAATTTCCATGTGTCTGGTTTTCGAGATGGGATTACAATGTCCTACATCATTTCAAAAGTTTGATATTAGATAGGAATCAAATTGACCTAACGATTTTTTTTTTAAAAAGAAGAGTATTGTGTTCAAGCAAATTATTAATAAAAACATAAAATGTTCACAAAATAGTTTTTATATTTGACAAATTCACACTATTATAAGTGAGAATCCAAAAGAAATGTGAAAAAAAAGAGGATTTCCTAAACCATTTGAAGTTGATTCAAACCTTGGAGATTGTCATTATGGTGCCATCGTTGAGGATAGCAATAATGAGCACCATGAAGGGCGAGAAATCAAATTGCCAAATCAATGCCAAGAGCAAAAACCCAACTACAATCCGAATAGTGATCGATACAGCATATATAGTATAATTTTTCATGCGTTGGAATATGCAACGGCTAGTAAGAATCGCGTGGATAATCACACTCAACCCTACATTCATTCAACCATGCAATTAGAATCCATATTAGATACAATTCAACAACAAGATTTCATATTCATATATAATTTCATGTGTCATGTTTGGAAATGGGCTATGGACATAGCCCATTCTTCTCAATCGGATTTGCAAAAAACTTATGATGAGAAACTTTACGTATCTAGCATTCTAATGTGTGTAATGTTTTGGCAAAGAAGAATCATAATCTAGAGGAGTCATTTTTTCGTTCATGTTAGAATTTCATGTATTGCATTGCTTATATGCTTATATGCTTATTGTGTTTTGAATGATCTTTTTGTAGCGTATAACCTGGTGCAGTTAACACAATGTCAGCTGCATTGCGAGCTGCATCAGTGGCATCTGCTACAGCAATACCAATGTCTGCCTTCTTCAACGCAGGTGCATCATTCACACCATCTCCAGTCATACCGCAAATATGGGCCCTTTCTTGCAACATCTTCACTATTTTGTACTTGTGCTCTGGGAACACACCTATTATATACACAACATAAAAGAAATTTGGAATGACAAAAACACCCAACACAAAAAAGCAAGCACCCAACATATATGATAGAACTTTGTGTGTTTTTTTGCTCCAATGACTTGTGTGATGATGGGCTTTTAAACCCCTTCAAATTTGACACAACACTGAACCATGTCACATTTGCTTACCTGCAAATCCATCAGCTTGTTCGATCAAATCATGTTCATCCATACCCAACATAGCTACAGATTCAATGCTTCCTCTGTCCTTTTCTTTTCCAAATAATGCGGAGGAAGGATACATGTTGGTGCCCATACCCAAGCGTCGGCCTGTTTCTTTTGCAATTGCTAATTGATCTCCTGTTATCATCTTCACACTTACACCAAGTTCCAAAGCTCGCCGCACGGTGTCCCCAGTGTCATGACGAGGAGGATCAAAGAGAGGCAACAAGCCTAGCATGTCCCATGGTCCTCCGGGACTGTCTTTTGTGCCTTCAGGTACTTCCTAATCATTGCCAACACCAAAGTTGAAAGGGCTAACTAACCACATTTGAAATCACCCTTGTAAAATATGAAATGTGAGTAATGAAATTGAATTTTATGTTCATGTGTATGGTATTTTTACGGTGTTAGTTTTGCAAATGAAAACAAAGAAAAATGGATTTTTATTAGGTCAAATTCACATCACATGTTTGAGTAACCCAAAAATAAAATAAACATCATTATCATTTCATAATTAGTTAGTTAGAGATGTTACTGTACTTGAAGACCAACACCCAAGCTTCGCAAACCACGTTCTGCAAATCGATTGATAATAGCATGCACTTTGGTTTCAATAGCACCTTTATTGCTAGCTAGTTCCAATATTTCTTCAGGAGCTCCCTTGGTTGCTCGATACATTTTCCCATCTGAATTAGTTGTGTATGTGATTGCAGTACGTTTATCGGTGGGATTGAAAGGCAAGAAATGAACTTCTGTGATGCCTTCTCTTGCCTCCTTCACATCCCCCAACATGTTGCAAATTGCAAAATCAATCGGATCCTACATTCACCCACACCACAATCAACATTGCATTTATTTTTTCAACATGATTTTACCTTCCCAATTGAATCTATTCCATGACATGACATTACAATTGTGGGAGAGATTTTCCTAAATTTATTTTACATTCATACCAAATGCTCATGGAAGTTCATTTGGTATGAATGAGCAATTTTTTTGGGGTGTGTTTCAAAATGGACCTGATTCTCAACACGAGATGCACGTGCAGCAATGAGTAATAGAAAGTCTTTATCCGCATTCTTGGATGTGACTTCAATGATGTTTTTGTCAACGGTGAGGCGGTTCAATGTCAAAGTGCCTGTTTTATCCGAGCAAAGAATGTCCATCCCTGCCATCTCTTCAATCGCGGTCATACGCTTCACAATGGCACCTTGCTTAGCTAAACTATGAGCCCCAACAGCCATGGTCACAGACAAGACAGTGGGCATGGCGATCGGGATACCACCAATCAACAAAATCAGCATGTTATCAATACCTTGCCTGTATTTGCGGTGTTGTATAGGGTACATGACAATGATTTCAATGATGATGCCAATCGCAATTGTGAAGATACAAAAATTCCCAATTCGAGTCAGCACTTGTTGAAAATGGCCTGTGTGGTGTGTAGTGTCAACCAAATGGGCAGCTTTCCCAAAGAAAGTATCCACACCTGTTGCTATTACCAAAGCTTCAAGTTCCCCTTGTTTGCATATTGAACCCGAGAACACTTCGTCCCCTGCTTTTTTAATAACAGCAACAGACTCCCCAGTTAAAGAGGATTGATCAACTAAGAGTGGGTCTCCTTCTAGTAGCCTTGCATCAGCAGGAATTATATCTCCTAGCTTTATGGTAATCACATCCCCAGGAACTAATACAACTGCATCTTCTTCCTTGTAGACATTGTCTCTTAACACTTTGGCTTTAGGTGCTAATGCTTGCATCAATGCTGCAGCAGCTTGGCCAGCATTTGTTTCTTCAATATAACTCACAGTGGAATTAAGGATTAACAAACTAACGATCCCTACAAAATCTTGCCAATCGGGTGGCATGTGGTCTCCATTATCCAACACAAGAGCCATGATTGCAGCAAGCTCCATGACCCATGAAAGAGGATTCCACATGAATCCCAAAAACTTGAGGATCAAATTTTCCTTTTGTTCCTCTAATTTGTTGGGCCCCCAAAACTTGAGCCGTTCTTCTGCATCTACAGATGTAAGACCTGCTTTTGTACATTTCAAATATTGGAAAACCTCTTCAATCGGGATATGTTCAAGGTCTACCTCATCTTCCTCACCACCAGGCTCACTTTCGTGATCTTCATTGGGATTTGGGTCACCCATTGTAACAACCCTTCAAATCCTTCTAGACTTTCCAATATTCGATCCAACCCCTTCACCTTAACCTACTCATAGCATCTACATTGAGAATGTTTGGCTCAACCAACTTGTTGTTGAACAAAGCTATGTTGATGGAAAAGACGTGAGGAACTCACATAGTGGTAAACATATAGGCATGCAACCATTTCATTGTCATCCACCTATAGGTCAAAATTCATGGAGTTTGCTTCAAATAGATTAATATTGGTTGTATGTTATTTGAGTTTGTGATTTATCATCTTTTATGCAATTGGAGCTTGATAGCATGAAGTAAGTTTTGCATTTGAAAATAATTTCATTTAAAAAAAAACACGTGCATATTTTGTTAACAATAATTTAGTGCAATCTTGACTTGCAAACAAGTTAATGAATTTCATGCAATTAACTCCCTACTTCGGTTTTTCAATTACATTTCTTTACTCATGAATTTTTATGCTTCCAATATACATAATGCAAGTGTCTCATATTTTGAGTAATTTAGCAAAGTTGGATTTTTGTTCCAACATTCATTTCCAACATTCAAAGCATATATTTGCAATCAAATAATATAACACTCAATGAGTAGAAATTTCTTGAACCTAGGATGCCAAATTCCATTGGAGTTGATGGCAACATATGCTCATGAATGTAACCTAAATTGTTTTGCAACCCCCTTTATGTTTCCATAATGTTTGAAGCATTGTGTCCTTGATCATGGGTTTTGTTTGAATAACACCATGGTCCATGGCTTTCTTTGAGCTAAGACTTATGAATCAACGACTATTCTTTTATCATGATTCTATCTATTATTGAAGGTCATTTGATTACATTGCACAAATATTTGAACCCCTTGTCTCATCCTTCCACCCTTGTTATTGTGCCACACACATGGGTGGAAGATATAACCATATTGGCCCCTTTGGTGCTTGTGACTTTGGGTGGGTGGTTCATTATCATGGAAGGTGGAGGCTGAGGAGGCCAAACTTGAAAGTAAAAAGGGAAAGAAAGGATTCAATGGAGTCCAAGAGGTACAATGTGAACTCATGCCTTCTTGGTTACTTCCATTGTATTCTATTGAATAATTCCCCAAATATTATCAACTGATGATCAACCAATTTGACAATAAGTATCATGGGTTCATTAGACATTGAATTTGGAAACTTACATACTATTAATCAACTACATGATGTTCCACCATATAGGCAACTTATTCCAATGTTGTTAATTTGGCAACAAAATGTGATAAGTGGGTCATAAATATAGTTTTTAAAATGGTAGTCTTCATTAGGTTTATGCCTTATCACATGGATACCAATTTTGAATTCCCCTTTTTTTTTTTTGGGTCAAATTAACACTAATGTTGGGCAGACATATTAATTGTATGTAGACACACACCCATTGTAAATAAAAGCACATAATTTATGACAAGTCTCAAAAGTTTTTGACAAACAAATCCTGGCCTTTAGTAGTAGCCATGCAACACATTTATATCAAATATTCACTATAATAAATTTCAAAGGTAGTTGGAGTTTATTTTTCACAATTAATCCTACATTCATTGACCATCCTTTAGTTTTTTATTTATTTTATACACAACATCATTTTCAACTCTCAACTTAACACAAGCTTTTCAAATAAGGATGATTAACATAGACAAACAACCATGAATTTGAAGCCCAAGACCTATTAGAACACATTTTCATTAACACAATCTTCAAGTACCTCTTACAAGTAAAATATGCAAAACAATCAATTAATGATAATATTGCCATGCTTAGCCACTTTAAACCTTAATGCTTTGAAAAATATATATTTGTAGATCTATGGTTTCCTTTAACTTTTAGTCACAAAAATTGATTTCAATGGTGAAATCGGATTATTACATATAAATAATACAAATTTATGGATATTGTAAACATGTATATGTAACCACAATTTGAAATTCCTTAGTAGCTTATGGCAATGATAATAAATCTTTCATTTATGACATTGTTATTTACATCACAAAACTCTATTTACACCTATCACATTTTTTTTAACATTTTTTGCTACAAAAGATGAAAGCAATCAGGTCAAGTAGGAATCAAACCAATTGTAACTAGCTTGAATTTGTATGGTTTTATGTCAAAATCTATACCAACATTGCAACTTTTTAATAGTTTTATGTGATATTGATTTTAAGATATTAGGGAAACATGTGGAAGAAATTTGATTGAATCTCATGAATATTAAGTATTCAAAAGCATTTGTAAAATATTGTAATTAGTATTTTTGCTATTTTTTCATTTGTAAAAGGTTTGAAATGCTTTCAAAATGACATGATTATCCATGATAATTATTCAAACCTTTACATAACAATATAATGTGCCATGACAAAAAAAGGGTATTTTTTACCACTATAAATATCATGGGTTTATAATCCATCATGTTATGTAAATAATCATAATTTGTCATATCATCTTAACAAGTAATCCGACTACCTTTCTAAGCAATCACCTAAGTAAACAACACCATGGCTTGTTTTTATCATGTTTGCACCCAATTAATAAAAATATAACATTGTATATATAATCAATATGAGTTGGCATTTTACTATGAAATGTTTGAATACAATTGGAAGTCGACAAGAAATATTTAGTCACAAGAATAATTAGTTATTTTAGCGATAATTTTTTTGAAGAACTAATATTTTTTTGGAATTTATTGTATAATACTCCTCAAACAGTTTCAAAGACAATTCCTATTGTATGATTGTCCATGGACATTTGCATAGAAAATTCCAAACACAACTACCTCATTTCTAAGCTTAATTGCTTCAATTTTTTCCTAATAACTACCTCCATCTTATAACTACCTTGCTCATTTTCCTTCCCCACCAACATGGATATGAAAAAACAAATTAACATATATATTTTCATGTCCATGAAATGCATATTATTTTTAATTAAGTTTGGCATTGACATAAATAATGATGAATTATTGGAAACCATACTTTTTTTAAGAAAATAGTTGATTGTCACTAGTAATTCACAATAGGGTGGAACCCAAATTTGATAAATTTACAAGATAATTTGACTTAGGGTTGTCAAAATTGATGTGACATGGTCATTTTGCATCAAATGTGTTCGTTGCATGTATCATGATGGATGTAGGAAAATATTTGTTGATGTTCATGTTGCCCCCATTACCAAAGGCGACCAAAAAGGATTTCGATTATCAATCATGTGGCAACTAAAAATTCTTGCAACAACCTTGTAACAACAGAAAATTTTCGATCGTTACAATGTGAGCGAACAACTTTCGATGATCAAAAAATTTCATTTGCCCCTTATCATGGTGACACAAACTTTTCAATCACCATAGAAGGGGGTGCGTGTTGTATGTTTTTGAAAAAAACACTTGATGAAGGCTTTCCAAAAACATATGACATGCCCCCTTTTTTGGTCACCATTGGACAATGGGGGTGTGTCGGATGGTGACTGCAAAAATTCCTTTTTAAAGTAGTTTTCAAATTCAAATTTTCATTGTTTTCCATCCATGTGCAAGGTTTAAATCCATAGTTTGGATGTGATTTTCAATTCATCCATTTTTTATCCCTCCTTGTTAACAAACAAATGTTAATAGTTATCCTACAATTAGGTGCGTTTTGCACACATTTTACTTAGTAATGAGACATTTAAAAATATTTTAAAATTAATTTCAATTTTTAATTTGGAATTAATTGTGGATTTATTTTGAAAATTTAATTCAAGTTGATACGACATTTAAATTTTGCAAATTTTAAAACATCTAGATTGTGGTCATCAAGAATTCTTTCTTGAGAAAGGAGTGCGAAGTGTGGGTTTAATTCAAAGGACATGAAACTATAATTGCACCTTGTTTCTTATATGCAAAGTTTGATAGTTGTTCCAATAATTGGGGGTGGTGGATGTAGGTAGGATGGGTGGTGGTAGTAGAATTACTTGTAGCCATGGTCATCCAAAACATGTGAATGCATCTCCCATTCATTGGTTTTCATTTTTTATAGGTGTTATTATGCCTTTGTTTCTTTTGTTTTTGGGTTTGCTTGAATGAAAAGCTTACCCTTCAACGGGGACCTTTCCTTGGCTCCTCTTTCCCCTCTCCTTTCCTAGGTTTTCCATTTCATTGTTCCACCATGGGACATCTTTTATTCAACTTGTGGGACCCTATTTACACGTCACAACATGGTTCATCATGAGAGGCAATGTCAAGTTTTTTAGGCCATTTCTTTGGGCATTGAGGAAGTCATGCCAACCTTTTTGGTTTTACCTTCCCCCTTTGGCATGGGCTTGGCTATTGAGTTTAAACCCCCTTGGTGCTTTACATCTTGAGGTCCCTTGGCCATTTCATATTCATGGATTCCCTTTGTTTTGTAATGAAAGGTGTAGCTCGCCTTTTGTTTTCCCTTAGATCATGTAGCCTTCAACATCTCATGTGATGTAGCTACATGACACCTATAATCTCTATTCCCACAATAGTGTCTTCTCCTCCACGATCAAGGGGGTGCAATAAGCCACAAAAAGATTAGAATGTATTTACAATGGTGTTTTTAAACAATTGGGAGGAATTTTAAGTAGAACATTTATTGCAAGCATAGGCCTTTGCTATGGCACTACCTTCAAACCAACCCCATTTTGATGTCAACCATCTTTAGGTGCTTGCCCCAATTTTTTGTTGTCTTGGGCAAAGTCTAGCCCTTTAGCATGTTGGAGGGTATGTTTGTGTTACTAAAGCCTTTAAACATGTTGGAAAATATGTTTTTATTACTAAAGCCCATTTTCCAAGCCTTGACCTAATTGAAGACCATTAATTAGTGTAGCTTTTCCACCTCTAAATAATTCCTTGCCATGCTCAAATTTCATCAATTTTGATGGAATTTAAGGTGGATACAAACTTCTTTTAAACTAACGTTATCCACATGTTTCATCTTTCAATTGGTGGGCCTTCATTTATATTATTTAAAGGTTTTTAAAATTCATTTGATCCCCAAGATTCAGCCATTAGATTTCCCCATTTGTTCTTGGTTTTTTTTTAATATTGTTGTAGGTTGTATGGACTTGGGAACATAGTTTGGGTCCTTGGTGCCGCACATTTATTGGCATTGGTTGATCTTTTCAAATGCATTTAATGGATTACAATGGGAAAAATTTATATTGACCAATCAACAATGCATTGAGTTTATAATTTTTTTTTAAAAAATTGGTTCATTCATTTCTCCATGAATTAAGCGTTGTAATTAAAGGAGGTTGTGAAACAATGGTGCACAATATTTGGGTTGCCTTAGACATCCATTTTGAGTGGGTGGTGTTGCAAGTGGATATTATAAACATCTTTAACATAACATCACATACTTATAAGCTTCATAGGTTCATTCCAAATTCGCATGAAATTAGTTATTTCATGGGTTCGTGTTTTTGACACATAGATGTTGTGTGTTTGGCACACATATGATGCATGTATAAGTAGAATGGAATGCATGAAAATATTCCATTCTACTTATACATGCATCATATGTGTGCCAAAAACATGAACTCATGAAATAACTAATTTTGCACAATTTTCATTATCAAATTGTGAGAAGATAAGTTTGTGATGAGTTCCTTATAAGGTTATATTTTAAGAGCTTCACATGGTAGGTAATGTTTTAGTTCATTCTTTTTATGCGTTCCTTTTATGCCTTACAATTCTATTTTTATTTTAGTCGCCATTCCTTTCTTGGAGATTTGATTGATATTCATTCTTCCATTAACATTCATTAAGGTGATCCCTAGGTTGGCCTCTTTTTGCCCTTGTTCACTTTCAAAGCTTTTGTAGGTTAGCAAGTGTTTTCACCTCATAAAAGGGACAATCATCAACTTCACTTTCACCTTCACTTTTATCACATCATCAACTTCACTTTTGATGTTTGTGATGCGTTCAAATGTTTTGCTTCCCAATTGGTTTTGGTGGGTTGATATTTCAACCAAGAAAGTGTGTTACTTGATCCCTTTTTTATCAACTTCTCCTTTTTGGTTTTTGCACCCTTTAAAATGACATCAAGGTTTTGGGCATTCTTTTTGGCTCCCCCCTCCCTTTGTTTCATTTCTTTCTTAAGAGGCCTTAGATGAAAATGTGTGCCACGTTGAAGCGCTTTCAAAGTTAAAGGACATTAACTGACTTTTGTAATCCTCTTTAAATGTTTCGTGCAAAGGCCATTTTGTCTTTTTCATTCTTTCCTCCCACTATTGAAATTTCAACACTAGTTCACTTATTTTGACTAAACCTTCATCTAGGTTTTATTTTAAAGCTTTTGGGTTTTGGTTTTTTATAGTGTTCAAAGGCTCCTTTAACTTTTTGGTAGGTCACTTTCCCCATCTTTAGATGGAGGATAAGTCTCGTGTTTGTTAAGGCCATTGCCTTGTCAACTTATTTAAGGAGTTAGGGTTTGTGGCCCCAATCATTGCCTCCAAGTATTTGCAAGATCATTACCTTTTTTTATTAGAGGTTATAAGGGCTAGCAACTTTGATTCACTTCAATTCCAAACCCGCTTGAAGTTTGCTCATGACCCCAAAAACACAATTCTACATCCCTCCTTTTGAGTAGTTTTCAGAAAAAGGAGTTGATCATTTTCAAGAGAACATTTTTAAAAGTTAACACAAGCATTTGTTTTCTAACATTTGTTTTTAAATTGTTTTGATTTGCATTATGCTTGCCTTTGTTGTTTCACATTGCACCATTTCACAAATTTTGATCATCACCTGCTATAATGAATGGGAGTGTTGTTTTACATTGAATCAGTTCACAAAAGATCAATGCATGGCTATTGATAATTACTAATCACTACATGTAAAAACTAAAAATGACTAGTCATTATATTTTGAATGGGCATGAATACAACTTTCCCACTTATTACAATTAATTTT
>Ga0116228_10006087_pt1 | contig 10777 bp, 7 predicted proteins | sample S1TSphfallax_2_FD_89694 | JGI IMG/M metagenome (GOLD analysis project Ga0116228, IMG submission 89694) | Host-associated microbial communities from peat moss isolated from Minnesota, USA - S1T2_Fc - Sphagnum fallax MG | ecosystem: Host-associated > Plants > Peat moss > Unclassified | place: USA... | reverse complement strand
GGCGAAGGTCCAGGAAGCAACTGATTGTTATGCTGCTATTTTCATAACCCATGTTTAAATGTGAGCTATTTGGATATCTTGCAACTTGTTCAGACATTGCAAACAATCAGCAATTGAATCACAACTGAATCAGCAACCTCCTGATTGCAGTAACTGAAATTCCTCCCCTGAAAACAAAATCAACACAAATTGTGTCAATGCTTGGTCTCTTTAATTCCTCCATCATCTTACGCTGTCTGAAAAGCTGGTTAGACAGTGGTGGGATACCTCATCAAGCATGACCGGTCACTGTGTTGGTGATGCAGGATTGTGAGTTGTGATACGCTGTTAAGCACAAATCTTTGTAATGTAGTATTGTGAGTTGTAATGCTTGATTAGGAATGCTGGCCTGGTTGGCTGGACTTGGATTTCCAGCTGAAGCTTAACCTGTGCTATCTTAATTTCAGACATTAGGCTTTGAATTCCATGGTTGGACACACAACTGGTTGCAAGGCAACACTAGGGAGACTATGCACAACCCCATGAAATCATGACACTTGCAAGATTTGTGAAGACTGGGCAAGGCCAACAACTCATATGGTGGTTTTCCAACTATCATAACAAGAAGCCATTATGATTCCTGAAAGCCTTTTTTTTTCCTTGCACTGAGACTGTTCACCTTGATGTTCTCAGAAGGCACATATGAAAGTTGAGCAACAATAGAAAGCAGTGCAACTATTTGACCAACTGGACAGCGGATGGAGGGCTGTCTTTGTAGTCAGTAAATCATTGACATGTGTGCCAAATGCAGGATCATGTAGGAAGGTCAGAGAGTGTTCAACAAGATGTCAAGACAATGGATTTGCATGTTCAATAGATGTGCCAATTGCCCCAACAGTAGTCTGTTGATCTCAAGACCTCTCAATCTTTACCAAGCAACACAACTGCAACAAGCCAATGTTCTGAAATTCAAAATGTTGCATTGTACAATTTCCAGTCTCATCTACAAAAATACAAAAGATGAAAGATGCTAGTTTGGTGGGAGTCAGAAATTTCAAAGCTCAAACCTATCCTTGGTACATGAAACATGAGAAGAGGCACATATATCAATGAACTGCTCTGGTTTTGAACACACATGATAACTCAGGCTATTATAGAGTAAGAAGCACAATATGCAGCCTTATATCTCAAACCCAAAGTGCACATGCTTCAACAACCCTTACAATAACCCTAATTGATAGTGAAAAATTGTCTTGCATGAAACTGGAATCAAAGAACAGAATGCTCCAAAAATATGCCATTTACAACCTTGCAAATAAGTGGACGAACTGATGGACATTGATGCTAGAGCATACTGTGCTCCAGAAAGCAAGCTTTCGTGCTTCCTTTTTTGCTCAATAAATTTCCAAACAACTCTGTTTTCACCCACAGTTTTTCTCCATGAGGGATAGAGATATCAATCACCTTGATTAGTGAGAGAATTATGTGAACAAAACGTGCATGATCGTTACATCTGAACAAAAAGAACAAAGATCCAGAGACACTACTACACATGATCCCTAGAACCATGTGCAAAACTGAAATTGGAGAAAGATCACGTCAAAGTTCAGGAAGAAAAAGAAAGAAGTTCGACGATTTACCACAAATAAGATGGAAAAAATCACACCCAAAAAAATAAAATTCAATGGTCGCATGGACACCAATTTCATCAGTGCTGTTTTTTGGCAGCAGTTTCTTCAGCATGGCGCAAGTGACGGAGTTCCGTGGGCCATCCGACGGCATAAGAGAGAATCCCCACGACAATCAACACGTCATTCAGAGGTCGAATGCTGCCGGTCATGATATATTTCTCGTTATAATTGTACAGAAACGACCATGTGTGCTCCAACAACTTAGCTTTGTTGAACGATTTCACCGATTTCTTCAGATAACCAGGCAATTCCTTCAACCTCACCTTTCCAAAATTCTTCAAAGGGCCAGCCATACTCTCCTCACAGCACCATGAAATCGTCAATCAATCATTCATCAAGATCTCTGCAAGCATGGCCCTCATGGACGACATCACAAAATTCACATCTCCACCTTCAGTGACACGCAAATTCCACAATCTTCATGGAAAGAGGATTTAGTTGATTTGCTTGTCCCTCGGAAGTTTCTGCAACGCCAAATCCCAGCAGAGACTTGTTTCAAATCGAGTATTGCTCTTGTTCTCGCAATTTTGGACCATAACCAATACAAAGACTGAAATTGTCCGTGAGAAAACAAGCTGTGCAGAGGCCCCACTGGGTACCTGCAAGCGGGGTGTCAGAAGAATTTTTTTTGTTTCTTGTCCTTTTTTCTGCATTCTCGTTTGAACATTTTGCAGTTTCAACTCCCAGGTCTTGTAACTTGTGTTTGCTTTTATTGTTGTTGCTGTTTCATTCTTTGAAAATTAGGTATCCTTTTTGGGATCTATCAACAAAGAAATTTCTTTATGATTCTGAGTCTCTTTCTTCCTCTCTCTCTCTCCATAAGAAGTATGAAGTCTCTGAAGCTGATAAAAACAAAAAACCTGTGAAAACTTTATAACAGGAAACCAGGACGCTAGAGGAGAGACACACAAACAAAATGGGGACCTGCAGTTCAACTAGTTTAGATGTGGTGTCTGGTGGACATCCTGTCAGGTTCAGAGTCGATCTTTTCCACAAGATATCAGGATCAGAACCCTCTAGATACACTGAAAATATTCTGCCAGTATTCAATACCAGGATCAAGTTGGTATAGAAGTTTTAAGAAGGACCCAATACTAGAATCAGGCTGGTATGAAAGTTCTATAAAGTACCCACATTCCAGGGACCAGGCTAGAATGCTCAAAAGTTCATACTAGACCAACACTGGTTTCAACTCACAACTTGCAACTAATACACTGCCATGCAAGCACCACATGCTTAAATGATCAGGTTTTTAAGAGCAACATGGATTGCAATTAATTGGAGAAAAAATTAGACAACATGAGTTAAGGGACAATGAGCTTTTGTTATAATGATGGATGCAATCTTCCAATTTGATGGATACGAGACCCACTGGCTTAGTTTGCAGGAAAGGAAGTGACATTATATCCTTGTAAACCTACTCTAGATGGAAGATTTCCCTTCTCTGCACAACATCTTCCTGTATGGTCAGTCAGAGATACTTTATAACTCAACTTTCCTACAATTTATTTTGAAATCTGGTTTGCCCTAATAGTCACATTGCAGGCCATAGCATTTCATTTCTCTTGTTATGGAGAGGTACTTATGTTGTCTGTTGGATGGTTATGGCCTAAGTAATGGGTTAGAGGCTATTGGTTTCCAGAAATAGCACAGGAGTGCACCTGTTAACCATCCACAATGAGGAAATAAGCACCTCTTTGCATGCATCAAGAGAGTGGCTATTACATTTTCATCCCCATAGTTATAGGGTGGAAATGAAGAGTATCTTAACCCCTAAACACTTATAAGTGGCTCTATTTTGAAGATTCAAAGCTTTCTAACTTAATATTGATCTCCATGAATGGTTGAATTCCATGGTTTGAAGAATGGTAACAACCAAATTCACATATTGTTCCACTACTTACGTATAAGTTAATTCTCCTGAGGTTTCCAGGCTGAAAGGTTTTCTCTAAGTGCAACCTAGATCACCAGAATTTGTCAGTGCCATCAGAAAAGCTTGAATGCAACAGACACAGACAACCCTCATAAATCATGTAAACTTCTTTTGACAAAAGGAAACATGTGGACAAGAATCAAGTCATTTGGTAAATAAGGAGTACATTTCATCTTATTTGGAGGTTCAAAACTATTATGCAAGGCACACTCACAAGATATATTGCACTAAATCTGTTCGTACTAGTGCAAACAGGAAACAGAAAACAGCAAAGCTAGAATTGAACACATTTAACTAAGGCCCACCACAGAGACAATGCCCTTGTTAATGACTCAAAGCTGTGCCACTTCTGGTCACCTTCCAAATAATTACACACAGCACTAAATGCTATGTGGATCGCAGCCATACACTGGAAGAACGTGACAACTTCACTGCCACTTCTGAATTGTATGCTTTCCGGCACCCTGGACACCGCCCATCATCTGAAGAGATTCTGTGATAGCAGAACAGACAAAGTTGGAACCCACAGGAGCAAGGTATGTAAGAAGAATCTGTCATATCAAGCTCTTCTGTGCAAATTGGGCAGAAGGAAGGGGTTGAAGGAGGCCCCCACATATTTCCATGCATCCCACCCCACCCATGACTATTACCACCATTCTGAGGGCCTGGAAACGTATGCTGCTTTGTGAGCCTGGGTAATGAGGGTGGCCGAGATACATCATCTGGTCTCCAAGCCCTCCAACCATTGCCTCTTCGGCCTCCATATCCACTGTTCTTGTATTTGTATTCAGGTTTTAAATGAGCACCCTGCAGATGATCTGGATCATGATCTACATGTGCTCCACTGGATTTCATGTCATCCAGCTCTTTCACTTCACTATGCTGCATCTGCCCCAGACTTGAGCCTTCGTGAGGAGTTTCAGGTTCCAATGTAGGGCTCTGTATGTGAAGTGCATCAAATGCAGTTTCCCAGTCATCTTCAGCATCATGAGATTCATCATTGTCTTCAGATCCACTGCCATTGTAGCTGCTACTTGCACAACTGCTATTTGACCTTGATTTGCTTGCTTCGCTGCTTGACCATCTGTTCCCTGTCTCTTGCTTCTGCTCACCACCTCCCTGTGGATCTTCATCACCACTATACTGTGGCAGATTCCTTAATGCTACATCTTTCTTTGGGATGTTGCCTTCTGCTGCAGTGGCAGTACCAGCTGATGCAGGTTGGGGCATACTGACACATGTCTGTTCAGTCCTGGTGACACCCTGGCCTGAGCCTTGACTCTGACTGTGCCCTGAAAGCACAGTCCTTTCATGGCCTGAACAATCTGCCTCCCCTGTCTTTTGATAGTACTCACAACTTGGATGCTGCTGCTCCACATTGCCTTGCTTTCCTGAACCAAGTACAATCTCCAAAGTTAGACAGATCATTGTTCAACAGGCTAAAATGCTGTCAAGTTCAAGCGTGTACAAGGAGCTTCCTGAATGATAACTGACAAGTGTGGCTCTTCATCTTGGCAAAAGAGTTAAAACTTATGACCTGAAAAGAGCTCTCTGTAGGGCCCACTTGACAGAGCTAATTCAATCATGAGATGAAGCTCAAGTTGGAAAAAAGCTGATGTGTCCCTGCTTCACTCGTTTTGTAAACCCGGACCTGACCACAAGCACCTTGAGTTATGATTCTCAGCTAGACATTGTTTAGTTCTGCCCTGCAGGGCTGACATATTCGTACCAGGCATCTGAACTGTACAGCTCTCACTCTCCATCTCCAATGGAACTGGGGAAAATATTACACTGAAATTATCATCCAAATGGCACCTATACCAATCAACTACTAGCTCAGTCCACCATGCACCAGAGCTCCACCAGGCACATATGACCAATCAGTCATATCGCATGGCAACTCTGTGGATGAGTGAACCAGAAAATGTGAGGGGCAAAAAGATGGTTTCAGCATCTGAACTCAGCAGACTCCTTGTAGGGAAGACTCCACATTCCACACAGAAGTGTGAACAACTATATTCCATGGCTCCAAATATGCAGTTTTATATCTTGAGGCTTCACAGTCATCAGTTGGAGATTCATGACCATTGAGAGGTTTAACATTGGCAGTCAAAACACTCAGCCTTGACCAGGAAGGCATCCAGGACACTACTAGAAGTCCCTGGAGACATTCCACGGGACATAATATTTTGACATCAGAGCATCCTGGCCAAAGACATACAGAAACACAGACATACACTGCTCTCAGAACCTAAATAATGACAGGAAAACAGGAAACCTGAACTGTCAGATAGATTAGGCTAGGATTCTCCAAGACCTGGTACCCAATTTACATACCCATAAGCCTGCATGTTGTATGATTCATTTCTGAAAGTGTTGGCCGAGGTGACACACAATCTAAAACCATGAGAGGCGCTCAGAGAATGCAGGATTAGCAAGACAAATTGACTCTTCTGTTCCTTGCTTTTTCCTCAGTGTTTGATGGCTCGCACCAGTAAAAACCATGTGCACCAGAGTGAAGTTCAGGGCTAATTGAACAACATATGATCCAAGGTGCAGATTTGATGCCCAACAGAGCATGCATCTTCAGGTACATACATGCAATGTCCATAGTACTTGCAATTTTCACATCTACAAATCTGCAGGTTGGGGGGATTAGGGCAAAGGGACCAATTGGACACACCTTGAGAACATTTTGAAAGCCATTGCTCACGCCGGGCATCAAGCTTGCACTGCTTCAGCTTTGCTGTCCTGTTCACCTGTGTCAACAAGATCGTTGTGAGACATCACTGGTGCATCAACCACATAGACAGAACACTACTATCAACCACAAAGATCTCGCCAGAAGTCTAAAGACAAAAAGCTCCAAATTCTTTCAAAAAAGAAGTACGCAAGGAGAATTGATTGGAATTCCCAGATCACGTGAAACCAAACAAAGAAAATTTTCTTCACAGATGCTGAAAAAAGTAGCGAAATCTGTCGATCTCGTCGTCAAGTCATTGCAACAACGCACCTTCTTCCGCCGGGTGGCGTCCTTGACGCTCAAGAGCTCTTCCCCAGACGGCGGATGTTTGCTTCCACATCCCCCAGAGTTCAAGCGCGCAAGATCCCGCTCCAGCTGCTGATACGATTGCTGACACCCGCGTTGTTGCATCACACCGGATCGCGAGTTAGAAGCTGCCATGGAGTCAATAAACTCCACCACCATACCCACAGTCCACAAGGAACCAACAGCACGCAAGCGTGTCTCCTTGGCTGCTCACCCCTCCCTCCTTCACCTTCTCACTCTTTTCTTCCTGCCCTCGCCACCAAATCGAGTGCCGTAAAGCTTGAAAAATTCAGGAGATCGCCCTCCGTCCAACTTCCGGACAAAGATCAATCTCTACAACGATATATCTCTCGCATCTACAGAAGGACAGCGTCGACAACAAATGCTCCCGAGAGACAGAAACCGCACGCACAGCAAAAGCACTGTCGTTTCAGCGCCCCTGCTCCTTATTCATCAAAAGTTGCCGAACCTGATACCGAACCTCAGAAACCAGACCTAACAACTTCCGAACGTGAAATCGTGCTAATCGTCTTGCCGAACCTGATACCTGACCTAAGAAACCAGACGTAACATTTCTCGAACCTGAAATCGTACAAACCTTTTTCCGAACCTGGTAACGAACCCAAGAAACAGGACCTAAACATTCTAGAACCTGAGACAGTACCGAGCTGCTTAACAAACCTGAGACCGAACCTAGAAACCAAACCTAGAATTTCTCGAACCTGAAACCATGCCAAGCTTCTAGCGGTCATTTGGCAATATCCTGCCGAAGCTAGAGTCCGAAGCTAGATTTTACACCAATGCAGATACACCACGTGGTAAACATTTCCGAGCCTGAGACGAACCCACTTTTTGCAAACCGGTTGCAGCTCCGGGTAGCCTATAATAAAAATTTCCACGTGTACCAACGGGCAAACGGGCACAATCGCTTTTGGGGAAATTGACCGTCGGATTGAAATCTGACGGTGCAGATTGCGGACGAAAGTTCAAGGTGGAGAAATGGCCACCAGGTGTTTGGGCTCTGGATAAGAACTATCTTGATCATAGTGTAGGTAGTAGGTAACAAATCTAAGTGGTAGGTAAGAAAATATTTTATTTTATTTTATTTTATTTTATTTTATTTTATTTTATTTTATTTTTTCCCATTTTTTGCATGCCCTAGCTTAAGAAGAAATTGTTAACTCCAATAATTTGTCAGTGTGAAGTAGATAATTAATTAATTGTCTAGATAATAGTTTATTTGAGTCTAGACCTTTCCATTATTATGTTCAATACCTTAGTACCATGGGAAATTCACAATTTTTATTTTTGATGATTCCATGTGGAAAAATACAATATTTCAAAATATTCTAAAATATTCTCTATTTTCTATTTTTTTATTAAAAAAATTCTTTTGTGGAAAAAATCTTTTTGTGAAACGCTAAACCCTAAACCCTCAACATTTCCTAAAATAATGTAATTAGTGGAACATTTGTACCATGGCAACCATGGCCAAGCATGTGAGCATACACTTAATAATGATGGACATGTTTATGGGTGAATGTCAGATGGGTTGAAATCAGGGATTTGTTTTTTTCAATTTTGTGAAGTAAGCTGAAATGGTGATCATCCATAAGACAATTTAGCCAGATTTGGCTACGGATTAGATATGAAAGTAGAAAATATATATATATCCTTTTATATTTTTGGCTACATGCTGGAACTTATTATAAAAATATGGCAATTTGGAAACTCCATGTTTTTTTGGTTTTTTTTTTTTTAAATCTGGCAAATTGGGGTCATATTTTCCATGGAAAATCTTTTATATAAGTCGAAATCATATTTTTCAGGTCAAAATTTGGCGAAATAGGGTGAACCAAAGAGATTGGTTGAATGCACTTGTAGCAACAAGAGAGGCCTCTTCTAGGATTGGTGTAATTCCAAGTTTTTCACCCATCTCCTTGCACCACTTGCTTTGTTCTATTGGCAATAGGTTTAAGTCCTAGGTTACTTGATTTCTCCTCCTATGGCTCTCTATTGTATGTTTGATGTTTTTGAGTGTTGTCTTTTGTCTAGACTTTGAATGTTTATTTCATTTTTTTCGTTGTTCCCTTGTTGGGTGTTTTTCTTTATTTGTTTATCTATTAAAGAGATCACATATAGAAACTTTGAAATTTAGAAAAAAAAATTTGAGACCAAAATATCTCTTGGTCTCCATACGCTTTTGTGAGGGACCAAGTGACCTCTAAAGAGAAGAGAATTAAAAAAAGATCAACCTTTCCAAAGGAAGGCTGTCGTCATCTCTCTCTCCTTTTGAAGATATTTTGCTCACTATTTCATCAAGATCACTCAAGTAAAGGAAAGCATGTCTATCTAGTGTAACTTTGTCTTCTACATAGGGAGGGTGTATTTGTATATTCCATTTTAAGCTCTTTCATCTTAGGTCTTCTTTGTTATGGTTGATTGTCATTGCGTAGTCATGAATCTTCTTTGCATAGTGTCTTTATCTAATTTTTGTTGGTTGTTTGCTTTTGTTTTATGTTTAGGTTGTGTATACTTGTGTTCTCATTTTCCTTGCATTTTTGTTGGATGGCTTCTCATCCTTGATTTTTATTTTTACAAGGTTTTTCTTCTATTTCAAGGAGTGTTTTAACTTCTTTCACTTTGTAAATCTCCACCCTATTTATGGAATGGGTTTGTAAAGTTGCATAGGTTTATCTTCTCTATTGATTTTACATTTGTTGTTTTTTAACGTGGCCAGGCTCAACCAACACCTATACTAGTACCTTCACCTTGTTTTATTTAGTGAGGCCTAAATCAATGTTTCGGAATCCAAATCTAACACTCCAAATCCAAAAAATTGTTAGATTTGAACTCAAAGACACTAAATTAATCCATGATGGGCTAACACTAGTTTTTCCTCAATTTTCATTAAAAGAGATACTACCCAATATGTTAAAGCCATCTAATAATATCTCAAGTTTGAAAATAAAAAAGATAAGAATAGAAAGTGAAAATATAATTCTACAACTTTGTGATGATAAATAATTATTAGAAAACAAATGGGCAAATGGTAGTACAAATAGACTATTGAACTCTAATGTAGATTGAAACTGGAATTGGTAATAAACTAAAACAACTAAGGTTGCAAAGCAAAAACAACTTCAACCCAAAAAAAAACAAGTCCAAAATTTTGTAGTAGAAAGATAATTTCAAGAAAATAATGAAAAAAAGTTGTATTGCTTCCACATAAAATACACCAAAAACAACAAGTTGATCTACTAAACATACATGATTAAAGTATATTCAAGTATATTGAAAGTTTAAATCCAAAACGATAATTCCATTGAAACTAACAAATTTTCTATAGTCTCTCTAAAGTTGCCAAAAAATCTTACCTACAAACTAAAAATCCTAATTGGTAGTTTTCATCTTATCATTACAATTTTGGTATTAAAAATAAGTTAAAAAGTTTGATAGTCAATTTTTGGTAGTAATTTTCAGCAATCAAATTTTGATAATAAAAATTTGGTAATTAACTTCTTGTACATAAAGTCCTAATAAGTTTTTTTGATCTTTGACATTATCCTCCTTCTTATTTGTGATTACAACCTTATAATCACTACTTTTTTAAAAAATACTTTTATTAAACAAAACTAAAACTATTTTACCATCTCCAAGCCCTAAATCTACATCCATGTTGGTTATGGTATCTTTTTTCCATTTTGATTACTATTGAATCTAATGAGGGTCTACGTCCTTTCCTTGGCTAAAAAAATAGATCAATAGGCATGTGCTTTGCTTGATAGAACTCTTCATCCTTCCATTAACTAATAAATGCCTTGGTGAACATTTTCATACTTCAAACTTTATACATGCCCCAGTATTCGAATCTTCTCATTTACATCTTTTGTTGATAAATCATGAATTATGCTTTCATGAAAGCATGCTCCTCCACCTTTAAAATTTAGTATTTTGCAATCTAGTGGTGGTTGAAATTTGCACCTTCCATTTTTTTTCCTAAAGGTCCCTAATTTCAAGCCCAAAACATCAATATCTTTTGGGTGCAAGGGGCTTCCTCCTTTATCTCCTAAATATTCTCCTACAAACATTTTTTTGTTTTGGTAAACTATTGAAAGTCCCCCT
>Ga0116228_10006085_pt1 | contig 10780 bp, 6 predicted proteins | sample S1TSphfallax_2_FD_89694 | JGI IMG/M metagenome (GOLD analysis project Ga0116228, IMG submission 89694) | Host-associated microbial communities from peat moss isolated from Minnesota, USA - S1T2_Fc - Sphagnum fallax MG | ecosystem: Host-associated > Plants > Peat moss > Unclassified | place: USA... | reverse complement strand
TTCATCCTAGTCATTCTTGTTTTCATTAACCAATTTGGTTAGTAAGGTTCTAAAAAACTTGTTTGTAGATTTAGCCTATCCAATTCCTTGTAAATAATAAATAATAAAACTAGTAGGTTTAAGTATAAAATGGTCAATAAGGTATTTGATCGCATTGTTGATAAAATGGGTGCCTTGATTGGTCATGATTGTCAATGGACATCCAAATTTGGTATATTTGTACAAAAACTTGGCAATTATTGCAACAATATTGGTGTGAAATGTTCGTGCTTCCACCCACTTTGTTACATAGTTAGTAGTCACTAGAATGTATTATTTGCCTAACAATCTACTTACAAGTTTAATAGGTTTAATAAAATTCAATCCCCATTTTTCAAATGGTTATTCAAGTAAAATAGTAACCAATTTGGCCATGTTTTATGTCAGCATGTTACCTGTTCTCTGACATTTGTCACAAGTTTAACAATATTCATGGACATTTTGATTCATCATTGGCCACCAATATAACATCCAAGATTTTTTTCATTATAATGCCAAAAGATAAATGTCCTCGTGCAATTCCTCCATGTAACTCTTGCAAGACTATGGGTACTTGTTTTGGTTGCAAGACTCAACAAAACCTATTATCTTGTCCAAATTTATATTGTACCCTTTTTTGAAGCACAAATGGTTAAGATTTTTGGGCTAAATATTATCTTTGTGATGTAATAAACCTTTATGGCATCATTCATTCTAATAGGTACTCATAAACATTTTGTAACCACTCAAATTGTAATGTGAATACGTGAGCTAGCATCATAGGTTCGATCAAATACTTTAATAGGTTCAGTCTGGTTGGATAACCTACTTAGTGGATTAGCCATTAGATGGGGGTCTACCAGGTTTATAAACAATCTTGAAATCGTATTTTAGAAATAATAAGAGCCATATAATTAACTTGTCATAAACTTGTTGCTTGTTAGTTAAATATACTAAAGTCGTATGGTTGACATTAAATGTGAACATGTTGCCTAATAGGTAATGCCTAAACTTGTGTAATGCACAGACCATTGTTAAAGCCTTTCTTTTTGCAGTGGTATAGTTCATTCAACAAAATTGAACAATCTTAATGAATACATAGCAAGTTGATCTATTTTACATGTTGGGTTTTTGGTCAATATTACTCCTATTGCTAGATGAGATGCATCAATATGAACAAGAAACTATAGTTCCCAAATAGGATTAATGAGTATAGGAGCAGGAATGTACTAGTTCTTGATGTCTTCCCAAGTGATTTAACATTCATTAATCCACTCAAATACTTTAGTTTTCCTAAATAACTTGGTAATTGGTGCCATGATAGAAGCAAAAATTTTGATGAAATGTAGATGCAAGGTAAAATGGCTCACTTTTTGTGTCATAAGTTAAATTCTGCAGGGGTGTTGTGATTGGAAGTTTTATTATTATGCAAATATATTTCAATTTGATCTTAAGGACTTGGGTTTAAATTGTCAACTTGATTATAAATATGAATATATAAATTGTTTTGCATAACTCAGTAAAGTAAAGATGTTATGGACTTTGGAAGTCAAAGTTTTGGAGTTTTTTTACTAGCAACAATTTTTGTATATGAACTTTGAAATGATTGAAATATTCATAGTATGTTATATAAAGAATTGGAATATGATGAGTATTTTTTCTAAAAACACAAGTCTGAAAAGATTGACATCATATGATTTATAATTTTTTTGTTATGGACTTTTAAATAACATGAAAGTCTTTAAAATTCATAAAATCCATAGCTACCTCAAATTAGGGTTTCCTAAATTTTTTTTTATAGAGATACATAATATAGGGGCCTCCAATAAGGTATGCATTTATTTTTGAAAAATAACATAAAAATTGAAGGGTTTTTTGGTTTGGTTAGTCTTTGACCCAATCAAACTTGTCAAATATTGAGTTTTTATCCTCAAGGTTATGAACCACTTTACCTTGCATCTACCTTGAAGCATTTGTAAAATTGTGCCATTCCATTGAACACTTGAATTTCTTGAGGTGTTTTGGGTACTAGCATCTTGATTAGAGTTTCTATTTTTTTAAAATCAAGTGTCTTCCCCTCTTTGGAAACTATGAATCCTAGAATAATTCCACAACATACCATATATGCACATTTTTAAAAATTTAAACTAATGCCTTACTCTTTGCATTTTTGAAAACATTTTTTGAATTTTGCTAAGTGAGTGGACATGTCATTGAAAATAGTAAAGTCATCTAAAAAGATCTTCATGAATACATTCATGTATTCATAGAAAGCTTTGGTGACTACCTTTTGATAGGTTGATGGTCCATTTTTGACCCCAAAAGGCATTACAACCTATACAAAAGCCCCTCAATCAATAACAAAAGTGGTTATTTATTGGTCCTTTGATCTTATAATAATTTAATGGTATTTTAAAAAACCATTTAAAAATGTATAAGTTCATGTCCGGCTATGGTATTAATAACTTCCTTAATAAACGACAACGAATATGGATTTTTTTTTGCGGAAGCATTAAGCTTTGTAAAATCCACACAAATTATGAGTTTCTCATTTTTCTTAGGCACTACAACTATAGGTGATAACCAAATAGCCTCTTCAACATGTTTAATAAAACCTACAACAAGCAATTTGTCAATATCCTATTTGATAATAACTTCATAATTAGGATTCAATAGCACCTTGCTTGATGAGCAAATGGTATCGATGTGTCTAACTCAATTTGATGTTGAATTATCTTATGTGGTATGCATTTCAAGTCTTTGTAGGTCCACACAAAAATGTATTTGAACTCCTTCAATAATTGAATCAATTGGAAATTAACAAGAAGTTTTAGATCAACATTGACTTTAACTTGTTGCAAGTTTTTTTCAAAATCCAAGTTGATCTTCTTCTATGATAATCCATCCAGCAATGCAAAGATTTTGAATTCTTATCCAAGGAGGCATCATGTTAATCTCCATTTATCCTATTTTAGGTTGAAAGAAAATCTATGGAAAATGTTGCTTGAAAGTATCAAGAGTTGTAGTTACATGAACAAGTAATATAAATACCAATTCAACATGTACATATACCTTTTAAACTAAATTTGGTCCTTATTGAAAATAATCATGGTTTAGTAGTAAACATTAAATCTTTTTATTTGTCAAATATTCATGGAAAAATAACATACTAACACTTTTGGACATTTAATTGGTGTTCCAAGTTTCTTAGTAATAGGTATAGTTCTAATTGTACCCATTCCTTGTATAATGATAGTATTGTTGCCCTAATCATGAGACACTTTAACATTTCTAAGCTAAGGACGACCTAACAACATAGAGTAGCTAGAATCCAAAACACTATTTTATATCACAATAAAAGTTACTATATAAGAAATTCCATGGACAAGGATCCTATGATCTTTGATCAGACCTAAAGGTTTAGTAATGGTTTGATTGGCCATGTGTAAGTTACAGGGTGTTGGGTTTGGTTTTAATGAACCTAATTGCATTTTCAATTTCTTAATAAGGATATTTATTCTAGAACCACCATCTAAAAGAACGTCTTTTATAAAATTATTTTTTACTTAAACTTATATCATTGCCATTTGATGAATAACGGCTACTGAAGCAACTACCAGTTCTTGTATAATAGGTTTTGATGGTATTAAGTTTAAAATGTAGTGTTAATATTAGGTATTACCTTCAACAATTATCCCAAGTTTAATGTATACTTGGTCTCCAAGACTTGTTTCCTAATATCCTTTAAAATTTCTTCTAAAGTCTTTTATGTTGTAACTTGTTCCTTTGTCACAAGTTGCTAATTTACATCACCAGTTCAATTGTTTTCCACTGGTTGAGTTATAGTGGAGTTATTAGGCAATCCAACCCAATTACTCCGTAGTGGTTTTTCATTGGTGGTAGTAGGTTGTTTATTAGTTCCACCATGTTGTAGTTGTTTAATAGTTTCAATAAATGAATCATGTAGATCCTCTTATTGTTGCTAATTTTCAATTCCTTTGGCTTTAACTTGTTCTCTTTCCTTCAACATTTGTTATTTTGGTTATTGATTACGAGTAGTAACAATAGCCACCACATTGACTAGTACATTGTCAAGTTAGGCAGTTTAGGTGTTGTTGTAGCATTAAAATTAATTGGTTTAGTTTTAAACATGTTTTGTACCTCAATCTTCTTGGGACATTCTCCAGATTTATGTTCTACACTAAAACACATTATGAAAGGATAATGAACAGGTATTTTAATTGGTTTAGCAAGTTGGGTTTTTATTTTTGCTACAAGTTTTGTAGTCTTAATTGTGGCAGTTAATGCAAATGGTACCTCTATTTTCTTGTTATGATAGGTCTTAGGTTTGTAACTTGTTTTACCATAATTGGTACAAGTTGATGTGATTTGACTATAACAACAAGTACTACTAGTTTGGTTACTATATTAGCCTCTGGTGCGGTTAGTGAAACATTGTAACTCAAATTAACAAGTCCACTTTCCTCACATATTATAGCAGCTTCCTTGTGCTCAATCGAAGTATCTTTATTCATACTTGCAATTTCTAATATCAAATAAAGTAATAAACCTATTCTAAAAATAATGGTGAGGAAAACATATGTTGTTTTAACATGTAAGCAATTTGCTAGTTTCAACAAACGTTCATAATAAACTTCAACACATTCAATGGTTTGTTGTTTTATGTTTCACAATTGCATGTAAACCTTCACATTATTTTTCACTATTCTAAAATGCTTGCAAAACTCATGCTCCAACTCTTCAAAATACAATTTGGATGGTTTTGAACAATTTTTTCTCCCCAATCAGATATATTATCTTAGAGAGTAAAACCAAACAAGTTGATGATGTCAACTTCCATATATACTTTCACCATTAATTTTAATGGCCTTCTTGAACACTTTGATGTGAGCATCTAGATTAGTGTCTTTGACATAGGTTGGATATTATAGGTTCTTGTAAGGCAACTTGGTTATTAGTTATAGTATAAGTCGTACAATAGGTTGTTGATACCACGGTGGTTAAACATGTGTGGGTTAGGTGTTAGACATTTGTAAGATCCAACATGTGGATTAAATGGTGGTCCTCCAAGCAGATTTCCTCTTAATGAACTTCCTTTAGGTGAATTTCCAAATTATCTTCCATCCATGGTTGGTGAATAGAACTTTTGGGTACATAAGTTGGTAAACTACTCTTAACATGTACAATGGTTGGAATTGGTATAGTAATAAGTTGTTGAACAAGTTATCTATCGTTACTGGTCACTGGTTGAACCATTGTAAGAAACTAATTTCCAACAAAATGTGGTGTAAATGTTGGTGGTACAATAGGATGTTTAGGTATTGGGTACACATATTTAGCTACATAACCTGTATAATTTTTAAAGATCAAAGGATGAAGTCCTTTTAGTCCAACTGGGTATACTAGATACAAATTAGCATCTAAAGGAATAAAAGGGGGTATGACATTATATCACATCGGGTATGTTGAAGTAGGTAACATGCTGGTTTTGCCTGGTACATGTACTATTGTATAACCTATATTAGGATTCATGGCTTGGGTTCCTAACACAGACACATTGGTGTTATTATTGGAGTGTTTGGAATAACAAGTTGATGAACATTCATCAACTCCTCCCTCAATAATTACCTTATCTATCATCAACAAATGGACAACGGTTGAATAGGTGTCCCACCTATTGATAATATGTGTAGGTTACAATTCCAACACCTTGGTTTCCTCCTAAAACTAATATATGGGGTGGTATTTGTGATCTTTCCCTTTGACCATGTACTAATTTCATTGGCCAGGTGCCTTGTTGGTATGTGGTTTATTGTTGAACAATTGTCTTACATAAGGTTCAACAAGTTCCAAATTTGGTATGGAAATTGATTGATTATAAAGTCTTTGATGGATGTGACAAAATTGTTGGACTCATTCCATCTCCAAATTAGTGGGCACCAAATTGATATTGGTAATTAGTGGTTGGTTTTGAAAACCAATAGATGTTGCAATTGGTGTAGGTACATTGATTTTGGGTAAATAATAACCTAGGGTTGCAAATTGCCATGGGGTGCAAACAAGGTAGTATAGACAACTCATGGCTCCTTGTTAAAAAAATTACATGTAACCATGAAAATAGTTTAATGTATTGAAAATATATATTTTCTTTGGTCTAATAATTAAATGATGATAATCTTTCATTTTATATTTAAATTTTTGAAAAACCCCATTTTGAAAGTAGGATTAAGTAGAACTTTTAAAAATGTTTATACTTGCACAAAATGTCCCATCTTACAAAATGGGCTACATGTAAATGAAATATTATTATTTTAAAAAAATCAATTTAGTGGAGTTCTAAAATATACTTATGTATTATCAAATTATGGATGTTATAATCATAATATATCAAATTATTAATATGAAATAGGTTTCAACATCGTTTTTACCCAATTAGTTTCAAACATACTTTCAACCTACTTTTATGATACCAAAGTTGTTCAAACTTTGTATTCAACTTCTTATAAACTAAATGTAGAACCCTATGGTTTCATATTTCTACTTCAAAAATATTTGAATCTACTTTCTTGTGTCCATATCAAAAATTGTTTCATTTTTTAATTGGATTTTGAAAAGACTACTTTTCTTGTTTACTTTACCTTGCTTACACCTCGTGGTTATCTTGCAAAAATAACTTCATCAAACAGTTGTACATGCTCATGATTGTCATCATGATGAACCTTCATTGCCCAAGATTGGGTTAATGTTCATGGTGTTTCTCGATGAGTGGTTGAGAGTGTTATTGGGTTTCTTTGCACAACCGCTTTTGCTACATTTTGATGTGTTTCATTGGCTTTTCCCCTTTATGTTGCATCCATGGTTGGTGCATTCACAAGTTTGTTCCCCATAGGTTGCACTTGTTATTCATCTTGCTCTTTTGCAAGTTCTACATTAGGCTTATGTGTAACATGTTATAGTTGTTTTTTAAGACTTTTAGTGACTATTTTCGACATTTTCTAAAATCAACAAGTTCCAAGAAAGCCTTTACATTAATTTTGAACATAAAACTAAAATGACCCCTCTTAGCAATCAAATTTACTGTAAAAAAATTCTTTTATAGTTTGGGCACTAATTTCATTCAAAAACTTTACACTAACCTCACCCTATCTCCTAGTGTTTTCAAACTAAATCAAGATGCAATGATTTTAATCTTAAAAAATACACAAAATCAAGTAAAGCATGATACAAATCAAAATTTCAAGCATGATTACTTTTGAAACCTAATATATTAAAACTATTGAATCTAACCAACAATTCTAAACATGATTGTTTCTAAAATGTTAATGAGTTTTTTCTATTCCCATTGTTTTTTTTTAACTTTTGATTTTTCCCAGCAACTAGTTCCCAAAATAACTAACAAATACGTTTAAACTAACAAAACTAAAACTATTTATAATTATTAAATAACATGCACTCAATTTTCATAGCTTCAAGAAAGTTTGTTGAAAATAAACTTTTCATGTTCCAAAGCGAAAATGAAACACAAAGGATCAAAAATAAAATAAATATTTCATTTCCTTCAAGTTTGTCCTCTTAATCTTATACTAGCTAATTCAAAAACCAAATAGTCATAATTGACCATTTAAATAGTCAATAGTTAGTACTTAAACTAACAGTCCAAAATTTCAAAAATTATACCTTGTTTCACTACCTATTCTGCCACCTATTTTACAAACTATTGATTAACTATCTTGTCAACCTAACTACTAACATGATTTAATGCTACCTGTCAGGTTTAGTAACTATATGTGTTAGGTGAAATAACAAGTTAGATCACATGTTAGTTTAGCAACATGCTTAAATTTATAATTTGTTAAGTCACTTATTATTAAATATGGGTAACAAAAACCATATTAGATTATCAAACAACTTTATTTAATTATTAACATTACACATATGTTTGTCAAAAATTAGATTTAATGCATTAACATTGTTTTTGATCTTTTGAAAGTCCCAATTATCTTTCATAAGGGGTGTTTAATAGAAATCACTTGTGATGATAACATTCACACCATCCAAAAAAAAAATTTGAATATGTTTTATGGACTTTAACCTATTGTCTATAACATTCAACATTCTAGCACCATCAAGTGATATTTCATCTATTATAAGTTGTAATTGTTCATATTTGCATGTAAACTTATTTAATGAGTCTATTGATAAGTTTGGTAAACTAAATAAAAATTGTTGGATAGGTATGTTCAATGTTGAATGTATTATTAAACCATCGATAATGAAAACAACTTTACTTATTAATGCCATAAATTAAGCTTTGATTTTTGTTAAATCATAAGATATGTTTTTATTGTATAATCATAATAATCCTTTTGTATTGGGGTATGAGATTGGGTAGCTAAAAATAAATTTAATGTTTAAATTTTCATCATATTGTTGACAATATGCATCATGCCATGTTACATTAGTTCCGAGTTGCAAATTTTTTGAAGTTCAAAATGGTGAATATAATAGAACTAGTTCTTTCAACCAATTCTCAATATAATTATATTTATTATAATTTATAAACCTAGCAATTTTGGGTTTACAATGTTTTGAAATCTTTTTTTTTTCAGTGTTAAAAAAAATTTGAATTCTACTGGTGACAAAGATCCATATTGATTAAAAAAATTAATATATTTGTTTAAAATATTATCACTAGTAAAAATTTGGGTTTTGCAACTGTTGTTTGTAACTAAAACTTAGTTGCATCCAACGCATGCAACTACAAATTCGTGTAGTTGCTTAAGACAAGTTGCACATGACATTTAGTATGCAACATGTATACGGTGCTAATGTACGTGTTCATCCATATGTATCAATTCAAATGTAGTTGCACCTTACATGCAACTATCCTTGCAACTATAGTTCAATTAATGTACGAGGCATGTTTAAAAATTAAATGAATTACTTGTGGACATGTGTCACTTTTAAATTATTTGTTTGTTTTCAAAATAATTTTTTTATTGAATTAATTTCAATCATTAAAGTTTTTGCCACAAGGATGATGACACTTGGCACATATGGAACATTCATTGACCATTTGACACATGTTTATTTTTAAACACCAATTATATTGTGACATGTGGCAATGAAGGTTTAGATTTATTTTATTTCAAAATATTAATTAATGAAATCTAGATTGTCCAACTTAAGCTTAATAAGATGTTGACGCGTGGTACCTAGGTAGGTAGGCAATTATTACACCTTATTAAGTAGGTAGCTAGGTTTACTTAAGTATGTAAGTAGGTTGAAAGGTGGGCTTAAGTTGTATAGGTAGGTTTAGAATAATTCGAATTTATTTTTTGGTTTGACCATTTAATTAAGGTCAAGCTTTTTTTATTAGCTCATCCCATTGACACATGGTACTTGGTTTGTGAACAAGGTTATTGCACCTAGTTATATAGTGTACAAAATTGGATTGGAAGCCAAAAGATATCGGATAAAAAATTCCATTGCATCATCAACATAATTGCACATTAGATTAACTATTATATTGAGGTAAAATTGCCTAGGGAGAGCTTTCTTATTTTTGAATGTCAAAACAAAACTTGAAGCCCTTTTCTTGGTGCATTTAACACACTAAGAATTGTCATAAAGATTATTTGAAATGAGAAAGTTATGGCCCCCAAAAGTATAAGGGGTCAATAACTCAAGAAAACAAATCATAAAAACAAATTCCCAAACACCCAAAAATTTCCTTGTATGTTGTTATAAAGTTCCAAGATGATTTATAGAATTTCAGGTGGTGCTCCTATAACACTTCAAATCGTTTAAAATGAATAAAAAATTAAATAGTTATGAGTTTGAAAATAGGAGTAGAAAGAAAAAAAAATCTTTTTTTTTGGTAAGTTGCAAAGCTTATTTTTCTTCTTGTTAATTTTTCATTACTCCTTTTCCTTTGCATTTAAAAAATGATTATAAGTTTTTTTAACAATTACAATTAATTATAATGAAAATATTATTTTAATCTTATTACCTAGTTTAAACTAATAATTAGTTTACGATTTTCGGGTACTTGTAGGTTAACTAACGTAGCCTACTAACCATAGGTATATTAACATAATTAATAATATAAAAAATTTATTAGTATAGTAGAATTACTATTATTATTCTAATATTATGTATAACAATAATTTAGAATAGTTATTTTTATTAAAAGTAGTTTAGCTAAACCCTATATATATAATACAATTTTAATATCTCTGATTATGTATAATATTTAAGAATTGAAAATATTATAGTATGAATTGATTATGAATATTAATAATATTCATAATACATAGTAATATTGATATTAATCTACACTCTATCACCAAGGAAGGTGGGGCATTCAAAAAAAATTGTGGGCACAAAATTTTGTTGATTTATTTGTTTCATTGAATTTAAATTTTATTGAAAAATAAAAAATAAAATTCATGAATAAAATAGAGTAACAATTATAAAAGATCTACATGCCAATTTTTTTTATAAAAAATAATTAAAAATGATTTTTTTTTTCAATTTTACAATACATATTATCATATTGATTAATTATGATTAATTCTATTTGTTCCATCGAATTTACATTTAAAGAAAATTCCAAACGAAATATTTTTTAAAAAAATTACATCTTGCCAAAATATATATTTAAATATATTTGACAAATAAAATTTGAAAACTTGTAATACATATTTAAACCATGGTTAATTTAACCTAATTTAATTTA
>Ga0116228_10006084_pt1 | contig 10780 bp, 7 predicted proteins | sample S1TSphfallax_2_FD_89694 | JGI IMG/M metagenome (GOLD analysis project Ga0116228, IMG submission 89694) | Host-associated microbial communities from peat moss isolated from Minnesota, USA - S1T2_Fc - Sphagnum fallax MG | ecosystem: Host-associated > Plants > Peat moss > Unclassified | place: USA... | reverse complement strand
GAACTATAAATAACATTGTTATGTCCATACCACAAGTAGATGAATGATGCATCCATATGATTGCAATATTGATGTGCCATCTATTGGTGTCAAATGTATGTCACTAGTAGAAACCCCCACTTTTTGCAATTGCATTTTCAACTATTGTTCGGCTACAAACATAGTTGAAAACTACAAAAATAGTTGCAAATTATTTTTTGCAACTGGGAAATGTTTTTCTCAACTACAAACCAACAAAGTTGATAAGTACAAGTCGAGAGTGTCATTACAGTTGAAAGTGTTTGCCACGTGTCGATACCATATCAATAGCCATTACTTACCATTTTAGTCACAAAATGTTATACTAATCTAGTTGAGGGATGTTGTCAACTACCCTCGCATGGTGGATGAATTTCATTCGCTAACTAAGCATGACGTCAACAGACATTTAGTTATATTTCAACTATGCTAGATGTATGCAAGTTGGAGTGTTTGTCCAATAGTGAGGTGACGCATGGCACACTTATAACCTTAAACCAATAGTCAACCCAAAGTAAGGATTAGTTGGAAAGTCGACTGTGTTGCAACTATGATGAGAAAATCATTTGGCCAATAGTGAAGTAACACATGGCGATTTCATATGTTTAAAGGATTAGTCGAGGTGTAGTAGAGATTGAGTTGCAAGGTTGACTATATTGCAACTATGTTTGTGGAACATTTAGGCTAATAGTGGGGCAACACATGGCACTTTTAATTATGCACCATGTTGCACAATACGACAAATTGAACGGATGGCTAGTAATGAAGTGACGCGTGGCACATTCATGCCCCTATAACAAAAGTCGAACAATAGTAAAAATTTAGTTGATAGGTTGATTGGATTTAGCAATACTACTGAGGTGCGAGGTGCATCAACAAAGTTATGAAAGGAGTCGAACTTAAGTATAAAGCCTAACTAGTATAGTGGAAGATATATGTAAGAAAAGAGGTCAAGATTAGTTACAAGGAAGTTAACACGTCTATTTTCTTTTGTCATTATAGTTGATGTTGAGTTGACCAATGGATTACAATGTAGTTGGCATTAAGTTGAATCTTTAATGGAATAATCATAGTATACAAACCATGCAAACTAAACAAATGAAATCTAATGAAATCATTAGTACATCTAGTTTGCATTCTTATTTTCAAACCTCAATTAAAGGGAATTCAAGATGTAACACTCCACTAACTCCTACAATTAGTTGTAAATATGCGTCTTCCTACTTTGGTTCACTTTAAATCTAGAACCAAACGAGCCCACATACCAACCATTGGAAGTGTGAAGTTGCAACAAAATCTATTATACTCCAATAAGGGGGACAACTCCAAGGACAAAAATTCCATGCCCCTAATGATAAACTTCCATGAACAATGTCTTACAACCATCACACAAAGGTATTAGGGGTTTTCACAACTCAAATAATACAAAACAATTGCACTGCTCAACAAAAATGTAATCATGTGCTGTAGTTGGTTATGATTCGAAACAAGTTCTCAAAACTAAATTCACCCAACATTCGTAACTTGGTTCCTGCTTTTAAACATCATGCAAGTCATGGCTATATTGATAACATCCTAGAATTAAAGTCCAAGAGTTGTGATTACATCTAGGGGTGCTACTTCCCAAGTCATGTTGTAGGAAAAAAAGTTTTCATTTTCAAGATGTCGATAAATGACATGGGGAATGGAACAAGGCTCATCATGTGAATGCAACCTATAGGGGATTTGCAAAACGTTATGATCATGTGTGATCATGTGAAGCATGTTGTTGGTTGGACAACTATGGCTTATCATGTGTACAATCCTAGTTATTGTAAAGTGATGACCATTGCAATTTGTGACATATAGTCTGAGGACACCAAAGTTCAACATATCATGTGGACAAAGCTTAGTGAGACTATGTTGAAGCATTACTACAAGCATATATTATGCATAGTTTTGGTTTGATTGTAAGTAAATATATGGTTGTAATAGTTGGGAAAACATGACATTTGTCTACACACAACGATGTATAACGACTACATTTGTGTTTTCAAACAATTTACATTATATAGATAATACTTGCAAGGTGGTCCATTTGGTCATTGTCCTGATAGGAATGAATTGTTGTTGAAGAGGGCATGAAGGTCAAATGATCTTGCTAGACTTGTTGCAACAATGGCAAATTACACATCTAGATCATCCTTCACAAATTGCCTAACACACTTCAAGGGAAAAGAGGTTTCTAGGTTTTCCAAACAACCTGCTAATTGTCCTCCTGGCACTGATAATGATTTCCATTGTCTTAACTGTGTGAATTTCTCTCATTCACGAATAACCATTCCTGTTACTGAATCCAATATTATGGACGATGTACACATGCAACAACCACCTTCTAGTTCAAATAAGTTGTTACCTTTTGGTATCTAAAGGTGGTTTAAAGTTGAAGGAAAATATTTGTGTTGACAACCAATGGTGTTTTGAACGTTGCCGACCCAATTATGCAATTCAATGTTTTGCATTATAGAAAACCATGGTGCTCAAATGTAAACCAAGGATCAACCTTTGTAAATTTGTAAGTGGAATTCCTATTCCATGTTACTCAAGTTTATGGGTACAATATCATAGTGGATCAATTAAGCACCATAAACATTGGTTTTGTCCAAATGACTTGAGTCGTTGCATCGATGGAACATTGTAAAAATTTGCAATTGCTAGGCATGTAGTTCCAACTATATGGCCCATCCAAGAAGGTACTAATTTAACTTAAAATGAGTTAACAACTTTAGAAGCAAGGTTTTCCTTTGATTGCCTTCATGAAAGCAATGCTCAAAATTTATTTAGCTTCCAATCTTCTTATTCAAGCAATTCCTATGTGTTTACTTAGTGAGTTGCCTTAGTCTTGTGAGGCCCTTTGATGCAAGTTGTTTGCCTACAACTCATGGTGGTAAGAAGGTGAGACAACCTTTAGTTTTCAAATTAACACAACAACACACTAGCAATTGGGAGGTTGGCATCTTGTTTTTCCAGTGCACTATTTTCCTTGCTATTACGTCTTTTCGCCTAGGTATGGACGAATTTACAACATTCTTTGGATGATAAGTGATACAATGTGATTATTGAAAATTTCCCTGGATGTTCATGTGTTTATTTTGTGACAATTGGTAGGTTCTTTACGTGGCCTTGGGATATATGTGCAATGTAAACATGTATCATGTCTTGTAGTTAATTATGTTTTGTGGGTTCACAAAAAACTTCATTCATTATTGCATGTGGAATTGGGATGAAGTTTAACATTTGTTACATTCTAACGTCTTAGGACTTTAATGACAATACATCACAATTGTATATGTATCAAATCAATTGTGATTTTTCCATTCATGAAACTTGCAATAAAACTTTTGATAGTCATAACGTGTTTCCTTGTATATTGTCTCTATGTATAATATCATTTTACCTTGACCATTTCACAAATATTTTTTAACCATGCAGTTTCCACCCATTTTTGCAATTCTTAAAATTAAATAAAATTTTGACCCCTAAACATTTTGAATATTGGTTGCACTAGGGAGTATGAAATGCATTTTTTAATTTCTTTTGTTTTCAAACCCTCACATGAGACTACACTTGATAGTTGTGTTTGCCAAACCCATCTTTAGAGTTAATAAACCTTTGTTGATTCCAAAAATTATTTTGGTGATGTGGCAAAATATTTGATGACATGTCATGGAATATTTTGTCACATCACTTTGAAATTTGCCATGTGGAAAACAAATATACCAAGAATATTCCATGACATGGCATGGAATATTTTCAAAGATGTTTTTTTGCTCAAGTGATCTTGTTCATTTGTTCACCTATTAACATCGTTGGGATTGTCTACAAATTGGGATTTGATTAAAGGAGTTGTTTGGCACACCAATTTGGAAATGAGGGACCAAAAATATTTATTTGCATATCGTGTGATTCATGAAACAATTATGTATTTGGTTAGAGAATTGGAACCTTTTGTCAACTCTAGGGCTATTATATTTGTTAGAGCACCATTAGAACTGGTGTTATATCAATTTGCACATGGGGTTAATGCAAACATCATTGTTGATAGATTCAATGTTGGAGCTTTTACAATGCGTAAGTATGTTGATATTGTTGTTGATGCTCTAATTTTTAAGGATAAATGTTTTAGTTGATATATTTTTATACGTCATGGTCCACATTTATTTAGGATTATGGAGGGATTTTTTTCATGCATGTGGCTTACCCAATGTTTGTGGTGCTATTGATGGGTCCTATATTTTGCTTTCTTAAAAGTTAAATAAATGGGTTACTACAATACCTACAAATTATTATTGTAGATGGAAAAGTTGTAATTTGATTTTTTTGTAAGCAATTTGTGACATGGACAAATTGTTTTGGAATGTTTATTACTTGGTTATTGGCATAATGATGGATGGTGTCATCTATTTATCAACAACTTCAAACATGATCAATTTTAAGAGAGCCGATTATGGTGGTTGAAGGTTTAAAAATAAAACCTTATTTACTTGGAGATACAAGTTATGCAAGTTGATGTTACCTTTTGCGTAATTTCAAGCCGGTTGATGGAAATTTGGAAAAATCATGTTCGACCAACAAATGAATGTTGGTAGGGTTAGCATTGAGAATGCTTTTGGGATTCTTAAAAATAGGTGGAGGATCTTGCATTGCATCAATGCATGTGTTGATCGAGCTCCCGGAATTCTGATGGCTTGTTCTGTATTTCACAATTATTGTCAATTGAAGGATCACCACCACTCCCAAGAGGTCTTCAAAAAGATCCACTTTGTTGTGCAAGGGGGCAAGTGCTTCTTTTTCATGAAGGTCAAGTCACGTCACAACATGGAGAAACAATGCATATTGCACTTTTCACAAATTGGATGATTATCTACACCAACCCCATTTGATGTTTTTTATGACCATTTTGGAAATATAGGTGCATTAGATCTAAGATTTTATTATATTGCTCAAAAATTTGGGACACAAGTGCATAACAAGTTTTAGTAACTAATGTAATTTGTGAAGAGTGAAATCATTTGCTACTTAAATGTATTATAAGGATACTATCTACATTTAACTTTAGACCACACGCTTGTTCAAGGAAGCTTTCGATTTCCATTCTTATTTCTTTAGGAAATTGAAAAAAATTGAAAGATAAAATGTTATTCAATTATGTTTTTAAATGACCAAATGATTTTATTATTATTATTAATGTATTGCCTCTTTACACAAAATCACATAGTGATAGATATTTGAATCATTTAAAAACATGTAAAATGTCTCCAAGCATTTTGGGAATTGCTAATTGAGTTGGTTAAACTTGTGCACAAGATTCTAATTCAAGCCTTCAACTCTCAAGCTTAAATTCCATTTGCTTGATAGCTAGTTTTTCATTGGATTCTATAAGCAAAGTTGTCATTATTTCCTTAGATTCTAGTTTGTGTCTTTCAACATTAGTAAAGCCTTCTACAAATTTGTTCGTGGCTTTCACCAAGTAATTGGCATTTCCAATCAATGTTCATTTGCGAGATGTTACTTTGTTGGAAACCTTAGGCAATTTGCAAGAAGCACTCTTTGGGGTAAAATAAGAAGTATTTGTACCATCCTCCAATGTATTAACAAAAGTTTCAAGAAGTGGCACATCTCTTACCTCCTAATCATTTGAGGGTGTAGGTGTGAATGCTTGAGTGTTTGGAATTTCATGTTCATCCTTTTCAGTAATTTGTGTAGTGCCTTGATCAACCGTTCCAAGTGCACCATCTCCTTTGGTGGAACCTTCCATAATAGTTGTCATTTGTGTAAACCATGACCATGTTGATCCACTACCTCTAATTTGTTCTTTTGGCAAAGTTTTTTGATGTTGGTATTCACTTTATATCTTTTCAATTTTAATCTTGATTTGTTTTTCTTTCTGATGACACTCATTCGATAATTGATGACGATATTCAGTGCGAATGTGTGTCCAATGTTTGAATGACAAACAAGATTTGTCAAGATGCCTTCACTCCTCTTCATATAAGTCAAGGATGTTAGCAAAAGCAATAACATTCCATCTCCCTCCAACATTTGTTTCATCATCCATTGTTTTGTTTTTCTTATGACACCATTTGACAATTGGTAATTGTAGCAATGGAGGTGCAACAACCATGGATGATGAAGATCCTTCCAACATTGGAGGAGTTACAAAAGTTATCATCTCATTTTCCATTATACAACAAGTCCACATATGTGGCCTTCCATCATCCATGATTCTACAAAAAAAATCATATGCAAAATAGAAATAGGAATTGATAAAAAATACATTCAATACATACAAAGACAAAATCAAGAAAGTTGAAATAAAAAATCACTTAAAAATCAACCATAATGTATACACATACACAAAGGTTATAAATCAAAAGAATAAATCCAAAAATTGATTAAAAACCCTAACCCTAATACATAATTTTAATATTAGGGTTACCCTTATATATTACATTTTACATCGTACAAAGACAAATTCAAGAAAGCTAAAGCAAATACTCACTTCAAAACAATCATAATATATCCAGGTACACAACAATTATAAATAAAAAAAGCGAAACCCAAAAATTGATGAAAATAATTTAAATATCAAATACATACCAATCTAAGAAGTGTTGCTGAAGTTCCAGTGCTGTAAAAAAATAGAGTTTCTAGACTATGAAAAGTCTCAAATACTGTCCTAGACAGTTAGTAATTTTTTTACTGTGGTAAAATTTTATAATAATGTAATTTTACCCTTATTATTGTACTTTTTAAAACCTGGGGCGCAGCTACAGCGGCGGCTGCAGGCTAGGCTGTTAGATAGCGCCATGAGACTTTACCTCCATGCCCAAGGGTGTCAGCGGTGGGCAAAATGGGAGGTTGCTGCCAAAGCCCCCCTTGCCCCTTTAAGCTGTGCATGTGCCCAGCCTTCTACATGTGGCTTGCCAAATAGTTGCACATTGTCCCCTCTTTTTAACTTCAAGCCACAAGGTGATCATTGCCTTCTCTCTTCACCTGTTGCGTCCATAGTCCTGTACAATTAGGATGAGCTGCCACAGGGGAGATTCTGTGGACAGAAGTTCAGCCAATGTGCGGGTCACATTGTATTTGCCAAGAAAAACGTCTGTCAAAGCATTTTAGTTCTGTTATATATATGGGGTTTGGGGCTGTCATTGGGAATTGAAAAGTGCAATGCCTATCTGCAGTGCTTGATACCAGAACTTGCAAGGAAGCAGAAGTTACTACTAGATCTGATCTGAGCATGGACAAGACCCTTGTTCTCATGTTCACAACTGACTGCACTCAAAGAGAATGAAACTCTCCAATTCATCTTTATTTGGCAATGCTCAGTTTCTATCCAGTCTCTTGAAGGAACCATTTTATCACTGCTGCATTCAGGGGAAAGAACTCACAAGACATTGCTAGCATGCCAATTTTGACCAGATGATGTGTTCCTCTAGTGTGCAAGGGAACAGTTGTCAGGGGTCTACATCCTCCCACCCAGTCTGACCAGACAGAATTATTTTTTCTTGTCAGCAAATCCCTTTCTTGCCACATGTAACTATGTTGAGACTCTTGTTGCATAAGCAGTCTCAGCTTTCTGGAGTCTGCAAAGCTTGTCTGCAAAGTGTGGAGACTTCACAGGACTCACACTTTCACAAGTCCAGGTTGTCATGAGAGAGATAATCTTTGATCTCATACACAGCTGGAATGAAGCAATCTAATCTTATAATTTTATATGTGAAGAAAATGAGTATCTGAACTCTCTCCAGCACAGGCTATCTGAACATTAGCCTACTTCTGTTGTGTAATTAATCCCTTGTATGACATGCCTAATATAAGCCAAGCATCTTCTGTTCACCTCTTCAATTTCCCTCAACCTGCCCTGCTGCCACACCTGTCCCATCTTTGTTTGATATCCTCAGCCTTTGTGCAGCATACCAGTCTCTCCCTTGTCATACATTGACTACTAAGAGATTGCACTTGATATGTATAGTCAAAAGGGCAACTACTAGAATTTATACAACCACAACCAATTTACACAAATCCTCTGTTAAAAATAAAAATTTCCAGTAACCTAAGTCAATAAGACAATGTCAGTAATGACAGGAATTGTTTTGGACATTGGATTATAATCCATTCAACAATAATGATATCATGAACTGCTATTCATTCCTTATGCTGATGCAAATAGAACTAGCATCTGAAAAGACACAGGAACTCCCAATCTCAAATGCAAAACCTTACAAACTAATACTTGATTTGAAACACATGCAGAATTTCAGGCATGTTCCCCCTCTTTCACCATAAGAGGACGTATTGTCAATAGAAGTGGAGACATACCCCACAGAGCCTTGTCATGGTTTGAAAACATGATGTGTGACTCAGACTATGCCCACTACTCCAATGCATGACTTTGAACAGTACGTACAGAAAGTCTTGGAAAGCCTCCATTCCTACTAGAGACAACACATATACAAGAGGATATGACAATTAGGAAGAAACTATAAGTGAAAAGCTATGTAGGAGTGCACAAATTGATGTAATCAGATGCAACACACCATGTCTTATCTCACCTGGGCTTTCTTTACTGCAATGCCTTGCGAAGATGATTGGTTTCACCTAGCAGAGCCTGCCACAACCTCAAAGTGTTACACAATACGCTTTCATCTCAGACCTTGTTTGCAGAATGGATCATTGAGCATTCAGGGTTTATGTCTTGATCTTGAGAAGCCTTCTTGACAGTATAGGATTGTGAACTGACTTCTTGTGGGACCCTAATTTGCTGACACATTACAGAGCACCTGTGAAGACACAGGCATATCCATGACAGTATTCTGTACCAAAGGCCTTTCGTGTTGTGATAGGAATAGGATTGAAGGGGGGCACAACATGTCCATTGATTTTAGTATCCCAAGACAACTCCACCTTTATATACAGAAACCATCTCAAGCACAGACAGTATAATGAGGTGGAAAGTATAAAGAACACACCTTGACTGTGGAATCTAAGAAAGCTGTGATTCCGGTGCTCTCCCTTGTAGTACTTTTGTGGCATGTCAGAGGGGCATCAAAAAGAGCAACAGACAGTTTTTTTGATACCTGCCCAGCCTCAAAGTAAATATAGGCAGGTGATTCTGGATCCACATGCATGCCAGTGATTGAAACCCAAAAAATCCACTGTTTTGCCTGAATGCCTGTCAGGCTCTTTACTGCTCCTGATGCAAGTTCTCCTGTTATGCTCTTCTCATAATACACCTGCTGAAAAATGAACATAAAAATCCTCGAAGCAGGGTTAGCAGGAACCAACACAATACTCTTGGCAAAGAGTCACTCTTCTACTGATTCTCATAGTTTCTTATTGCAAATCCTAATATCTCAAACTTCCTCCAACTGACTATCTGACGCTCTACAACAACTACGGACGACTCTCTTTATTCAACTAGTTATCCGTAGCAGATCTCGCTTACTGACTCATCGGAGAACCGAAAATACACAGAAATACCATTCAACTTGAAGACGCACCCGATTATAGTCCAATTCGAAAGTTTTGTCTGCTTCTAAGCCAGAAACCCTAACCTAAACGAAAGTCTTACGCTCTGAAAGCTTAACATTCTCTTCACTGGGATCGAGATTCCGTGATCGGTATCGCAGGACGCCACCGAAACAGAAATTTCTAGACGAGAGGAACAGTTTGGCGGGAGCAAAGCCAAACCAAAGATCTCAGGATTTCAGTCCTTATTCCTTCCTTGAACAATACCACACTTCTAAAGCTCGCAACTTTCAAAAAATAAAGAAGGTCCCAGCTTCAAAACACACACCAGAGTACACATACGAGCAGACTAAGCACCCGAGATCGACAAGAAGAAAACTAAAGAGAAAAATTGCAGGCTGCCGTGTGGCCCTAGGAATAAAAAATGATCGGCTCAAAACAGAATGAGATCAATTCGTAGGAACAAGGAAATCGCAACAGACCTGTTCCTGAAACTTCGCATAGCACGGATCCGCAAGCTCCAAGGTGAACTTGCCGTTTTCTGACAGGTGGTAGTCGACTATGGATTGGGGAACCAGGCCGATGGGCAGACCGTGTTTCCTTAGAGCGTCGTAAATAGCGTTAATATCAGGAACAGCAGCAGAAGCTGCTCCGAGCAGCAGAAGCAGCGCCAGAACGAGAGCATACACGGCAGTGGCCATCGTCACGGATCCCCACCTCTCTAGCACTCGATGCAAATGCAATGCATTTGTTTTCGGATCAAGCGCCTCTCGCAGATATTCTGACTCTTATGGAAATTGGGGACTCCCTCAGCTCGCACCTCAGGGTCACTTGTTTTTCTAATGCCCTGGTCCTAGGGCTTTCCTGTACACGTTAAGGTCGGAGGTGGTAGATTATATCATTTTCTTGACAACATTATATGACATAATCTTCGTACACTCGTAATAATGGCTAGAATGTGTTAGTTGAACATGAATGTTTTCTTTGAAATCGTTGAATGTGTCGCCCCAGACTATAATGTCATGGTTTCAATGGTCCATTATGTTGGGTGTGTGGCCTAGCTCACCCTAAGGGACTCACCTAATGGCTTGCACAACATAATGTACAGGGCTTGACCATTCCATGGTACATAATGTTATGGTGATGATTCATACAGTCGTAATGGTGACTAGAATGTGTCAGTTGAACATGAATTTCTCTTTGAAATCGTTGAATCTGCCTCAGACCCCAGACCATAATGTCATGGAAT
>Ga0116228_10006083_pt1 | contig 10780 bp, 6 predicted proteins | sample S1TSphfallax_2_FD_89694 | JGI IMG/M metagenome (GOLD analysis project Ga0116228, IMG submission 89694) | Host-associated microbial communities from peat moss isolated from Minnesota, USA - S1T2_Fc - Sphagnum fallax MG | ecosystem: Host-associated > Plants > Peat moss > Unclassified | place: USA... | reverse complement strand
CAAAACAAAATATCATGATTGCTACTGACTTCAGAGATGTGACAAACAGGTTTCAGGAAAACTGATGCTCAACCATGAGATCAGCTGTTGGGAAAGGCTAGTCCAAACCTTCCTTGGAGCATGACCGGTTGAAAATTTCAGTCCAAGCCATCTTCCTCGGAGCCTGACCATCCAAGCCTCCATCCTTTGAGCCTGACAGCTGGAAAGATTACCCTTCTGATCCTTCCTCATAAAGTTGTAGACATGAAGTTATACACAAATGGGAGAACAAAATGCCACTGTAGCAGAATATAAACTGGCTTTTGGTGTGACCTTTGCAATAACCTTTGCAAGCTTTGGGTGTGAAACATGCAAGCCACTTAGTTCAAGGTTTTGAATCAACCCTAACTGTGATCATCTTCCCAAAGGTTCCAAATTATGTTCTCACACACAGGCATGACATCAGACAATTTAGGCCAGTTGCTTGACTACTGGACATCTCTAAAGGATGGACTCAAGAACAGGTTGACCAAGGATGAGAGGCAATGTCTTCTATTTTTAAAGGTAGTAAGTCTACCTCAGCACTTTACAGAGTGTCATTCTCACTTATGTCATAAGTTTAGACAAAACTGAAACCAGTATAAGAAAGGCTCTTGAACTCCAAATTTGTACCTGCCCCTTAGCTCATGAGGTCATCCATCACTTTCTGTACACTCTAAAATTGTCAACAGTTCATTTCCAGGATGTGCTTTTAACAACCAAAATTCAGCTCATTCAACAAATTTACACCTCCTCTTTGAAACAAGCTTCACTTGTTCTCAGACCATAAATTAGACAAAAGAGGAAAGCATAATTGTTAGAGTCTGGATATCTGTGGCAACTTTGCCACAAGTTCATTGACAACAGAGTCAATAAACTCTTCAGTGTTCAGATAGTGCTCCCTTGACAACCTGCATAAATAAACCATGCAACAGTGCATATGAACATGTACTGCAGTTTGGAGGTCCCTTGGTGACTATGGTGATTTAAGCAAATCAATCTGCACCTTGAATTTTCAACTTACAAATGACACCCATGTTCATGAAATGCACACTACTTAAGGTTAAGTGAGTGGAGAATCCAAAATTGGCTGGTATGAAGTCCTGTATGTCTCAGCAAAGCCTAACATTCAGTAAAATAGCCTGATACTGACTAACCAAATCAAATCCAGCAACACTATTACATAATTCCAGTACATGGGGATAGGAGAGCATCCAACCATACTTTGGGCCATGGATGAGGATGGCAAGGTCCTTGGTCATTTTCCCCCCTTCCACTGTGTCGACAGTTGCCTCTTCAAGTTTCTTAGCAAAGTCCTGAAGCTTCTTATTGTTATCCAGTTTTCCCCTGCCACCCAAAACAGAACAAACGATACAACAGAGTTAAGATTAGCCTTCCTGTCCATATGAATTGTTCCAGAACCTTCCATGCCAAATTGTCTTTGGTTCTACACCAAAACATCAATATTTTCTGTGGGACATAACTTCACAATTGAAGCTTGCAATAGACTACAGATCTGATCAGATGAGCAGTAAAGCATATTATGAGAGTGCAGTAGATAAGTCTGTAACAACACAAACATGCCAGGAAATGGAGTTTGGTTGCACAGGGACCAACACAGAAATCGACTGTCCAAGAATCTATATCAAATGCAGTCCTGCAGGCAGAGGTATCATTAGCAATTCCTTATAATGACAACAGCCTTGAGTGGCCATATGACACAGACTTTTGTAAAGAATCACCTGTGGCCAAGACCACGAGTCCAAGCAAAAATGGAGGCCACACTATTTGTGCTCGTTTCACCACCCTTTTGATGCACCCTGTAGTGTCTTGTCACTGTGCCATGGGCAGCTTCTGCTTCAATAGTTTTCCCATCTGGGCAGATCTACACAATAGTAGGCATAGACTAGCACTATTAGTAGCCCTTCATATCATGTCTTGAAATTGGGTGACTGATAAAATTAACTGGAGTGGCCCACTGATGTTGTCAGGTAGAAAGGATCATGAAGACAAGGGTCATATTAAAGAATGCTCAACTGCCTGACCCAGTTTAACTATTAAGACTGGATAAGAGATACAAAACAAAATGTAGCCGGTCAGATAACATCATTGTAGGATGGTCATCAACTTTAAACAAAGATGCCAAACTAAACTGGAGAAGATTGAACGCCAGCCATTAGTTGCATACAGATACTGCTTCAGACAATTGGAGTGTCCAAATTGATCACTACACCAAAAAACAGTCATGAGTGCTCAAGGACTAAGGGATTCCTGATTAGAAAGCACATGATCAGATGCTGTGCACAGGGCATCATCAAAGGTAGCTGAATTGATGGAGCTATGAAAAGCCTTTCAAATCCAACAACCGCTAAACAATCTTCATGGTGATTTAAGTCACTTTTGGGCTTTGGAATGATGATTGTTACCAATACAGAAGTCATGAGGCCAAGAGATCCAAATCCTGCACAGAATCAAGAATGGAAGTTGCAAAATCAACACTTTCAAGTTGCTAACAACCAGACAAAGAACGAGGTACTGGACTGATTCAAGAGTAGAGTCACCAGTTAACTTTATTGCACAATTGAGGATGCTGAGATAGCTCAAAGAAACTCTCAGAACATTGAGATATCGCAACCTTGCTGAAGAAAAGGGTATGAACAGGTCTTCATATACTCTTATCTTAGGGCAGAACTGATTCACTCTCTTTTTGTAGAGTTTTCAAATCTTTCATAGTGGTGAAGAGGAATACCTTGAGCAATCATATCACTTTGGACATCACCGTCGTAATTCTTACATGCCCATACATAGCCTCCTTCACTCTTTAGTACATATGCCACCATATCATCAATAAGGCGATGCTCATACCTATGAGGAATGACCACCCATCCCCATACAGCATTGTTATCTCTTTATCTCCCATAGTACTAGATGATCAATTTCAAAGTGCACACTTAGGCACCTAATACAACAACAGGTATATAGATACTTGAGACAAATTGCTAGATAAGTAAGGACTCCAGCTGCAATCGCATCATCTGTAACAAAAAACAATTATTTACCAACCTGTTGAGAAACTAAAGAAAGATTGCATGTTTCACCTACCAGATTCCAGCTTCTTTGAACTTCAATTCCCACCCTTCCTGCTCATAAACCTCCTGAAAAATGTCCTTGAATCTGTCCAAATTTACAACCCAGAATAGCTTCAATTATGCTCAATACACTTGATGGGAAAACTGAAATGTCAAATAGCCACCAGATAAGGAATAGAGATTCAAGTGGTTTATTAGATGACAAATAACCAGTCTTGATGTGACAAGGGCAGTTATGTGGCCAAATGAAACATCATTCCCACAAATTCACAACCTAAGCTCAGTCCATCACTTCAAACCTATGAATTGAAAAACTAACTATGGTACAGCCCACACCTCCAAACAGCCCCTTCTAGAAGACAGCAATATGAACACAGGTGGAAAATGCACACTTATGATAAGTTCCTGTTATTTGCAACAATCCCCTGATTCAAGCAGAGATAGAGTACAACCTTCCGTCATATTTCTTTAGAATTGTGTTTTTTGTGCTCAAGTACAAAGGCCATTTCTTTTGGTACGCCATGTTCATTGATGCCTCCGCAAAACCTCGAATAGACTGCAATCAGAATCAAAGACTACCAAATCTCCATCAACTGTTAAGAGATCTATTGTTGAGCTCTCCAGACAAAATGCACAGTGGATTCTCCATCACTTAGCCCCAGGTCAAACACAGTATTCCACATTCCACTGGGCACTGCAAGCAGAGAGGTGATTTAAAAATGCAGCACCAATACAAACCAAAATGCATAATAAAGTGAATTTGACTAAATAATAAACAGTCCTGAGGCACAGATCCCTGTCAAGTTAGTTTGCTTGAATTCACCTCAATTGTGTCAATCCAACCCAAATCCTACCTTACAGACTAGTACATATGCATAAAGGTGATCCCCCTCCCCCACAAAAAAGATGAGTAAGAACCAATTACAGACCTCATCAGTGTTGTACATGGTGAGAGCCACTCCACCCACACCATCAAAATGAAAGACCTCAAATTCATGCGGCTCTCCTCCACTGTCAGAAACTGCACTCATGATTTGTCAATGGGCTATCACTCACTAGTATCTTTCCAAACTTGTCAGACTGTAAAATTTGTAGACACGAACCTGCAGAAGGTCCCCGTGATACCTTTGCATGCCATCCAGTGGCAGTCACTAGTGTGATCTACCCTACACCTCAGCCTAGAGGCCTGGACCCTTCATCAGGTTTATGCCTAAACTTGGGTGTGGAACAGTCAGAGTTGTCAAACCATACATCTTTGAAAGCTGGCAGTTTTCTGCAGGATATAATGTCTCTGGATTGCAAAGATCCCTATAAAGAAAACTACAAGGGAGGGATTTAGGATTTGTCCACAGAGTAAATTCAGGCCTATGCCTACACTTGGGTGTGGAACAGTCAGAGTTGTCAAACCATATGTTTTCTGAAAGCTGGCAGTTTCCTGCAGGATATAATCTCTCTGGACTGCAAAGGTCCCTAAGAAGAAAACTGTGAGGGAGGATTTAGGATTTGTCCATAGAGTAAAATTCAACATGCTCAAATTCCATTTTGAGTTTGGAACAGCCATTTCAGTGTAGACGACTTCAGAACCTACAGATAAAAAAAAGTTACCACAAAGCTGGCAGGAACTCATGAAGTCATCTGTGATGTGAACTCACACTCTGTACAAGAGGGAGACAACATCAGTAACAGCTAAACAACTAAGTACCTTTCTCCATTGGTGGCAGTGTCACCCAGGGTACTGTCCATTTGAGAGGTGGGCTTGAAACTTATTTACAGAAAAAAGATCAAAGTCTAGTTTTACTGTTTGCTTGGTGAGATTCTGGTAAGTTGAGGTTCCAAAGAATGAAGTTGTGTACTAGCAACAAGGTGGCTGGCACAATTCAAAACATACCAAACACCATCTTCAATGTGCCAGGTCCTTTGAAAACAGCATCAGTGGCCTTATACTGGTCACCATATGCATGCCTGCCAATGCAGATGGGCTTCTTCCACCCTGCCACATCAACAAACAATTGAGAACTTATACCATTTACTATATGACCAATCATACATCTAGATGTGACCTCTAGATCTTGACTCTCACGATATAACTTTCAAGAAATAAACAAACAATCACTTCAGTTGCCTGCCGAGTATAAGCAGACCAAATCCCAGAGGTTTTCTTGGTTCTTTTTACTCAATAGAAACAGACTCTCATTTTGCTCCATTATTTAATAATCCATTCTTTAGGTATTTCCTTGCCTTCCCATGCAGATGTATGGTAAAACAAGATAACTATTCTATCACATTAGCAAAATCCCTTCTGAGCTTCATAAGGTTCTACACCTTTAAAGACATGAGTTGCTTTCCAGTTTCATGGAAGGTTTGAGGCCCTGCCAAGTTTGAAGAGTTTTGCAAACTAGAGACCTACATGGAGCAATCAACCTCTACCAAAAACAGCAGAAACACCACAATTGGTTGTTGAAAAATAAGCATTCAAGAGTTTCTTGCATTTGGAACTAGATGTGTTCAAACTGGGATCTATTTAGGAAGGTTTATATCCATACATGTGCAAAGAAAATTAAAAATCAGTGTCCACTCTGATGGGGACCCTGACTAGCAGAAAACCAGTGACATACCTGGGACAAGGCGGGGAATATTTCTACACAAAATGGGTTCCCTGAAAACAGTTCCTGCAAAACACTCAAAGGTCAGGGAGTTCCAAACTTCTGGTTTTGCTTCTGATTCCCGCATGATTTGACTTTCCAGAGTCCTTTGTCTCAGTGCAACCAAATAACCATATGCGAAATAAATCAAAATCCTTGTGATACTGAGACATGATTGGCCTCTGACACAATGAGATGACCATTTTTATGATAACACAAGCTGTGCTTTCCAGTCAATAACTCTACCAGCCTCAATTCCAATATCACCCGTGTTCTTTTGCACGACATTATTAGACATAAGTTAACCTCAAAGTCACGAAGAGACACACCAAGCTTCCGTGATTAGAACCTCAGATTGGAAGGAACAGAAATTGCAAAGGAACAAACCCACAAAGCTTACCATTAAGAATATTCCGGATGGTTCCATTTGGGCTCTTCCACATATTTTTCAGTCCAAATTCCTTAACTCGAGTCTCATCTAAGCACCACAACTCACATGTGAGTAAACCACTCCTTGAAACTAGGGACCCACTCTAAGTGTTTTCTCTTCTTGAGCATAGGCCCTGTTCTTCATGCCCATGTTCCACAATAGCATTAATGAAATACAGAATTCCATGATTGATCAGACCACCTTAGTAGCCAAGAAGACATTAACATGAATCAGAGCGAATGAAAATCAACAAAGCTGGATGATGCACATTTCTGTTGTCAATGTTTGGAATCCACTAGAACTTTGGGTGGTTCTTCACCAGCTCTGCCTTGAATGTTTCCAATAAAACCTTCTATTGGGCCAATACAGAGAACTCATCACAACATGAGAACATGTAGGGGATTATTGACCAACCAGGAGTAATGGTTGCGCACTTGACTGCCACATTGTACCTGCATGCCTTTCAATTGACCAGTCATACCAACTGACTTCAACCTGATTGTCATTATTCATGTCTCATCTCTTTGGCTTTCTTTGACTTAAATGTACAACTAACATGTCCTCCCCTTGTCTTTTCATTTTCTTGCAGACCTCTGGTATAAGTTTGTTCACAAAAAATTGCAAACAGCAAAACCACACTTTATGTAAGATGGTCCAGCAAGAATTAGGAAGAGTATCAAGGCTAGGAGTTATTCCCAACTGCGATAGATAGTCAAACCAAACACATGGAAAAAAGTAACTTATCTTAGCTGGGTTCCAATAATGAATTTTGGGCACCTTGTGCAAAAACTCCCAATCTCTTTTAAACAGCAGTCTAGTCTAGCTTTTAACTTTGATGTCAACTTTCTGTGACAATGAATTATCTTCATAAGTACTGAGAATTTCACCATACTTATGATTCAAGTTAACCCGAATAGGAATTGAGGGAGATTTGATAATAAGTTTATCAAGAATTCAGATCTAACAACATAACAGCAACATATAAGCCAAATATGAAAGAAGAAGAAATCCACTGAGAAAAAGTAGAGGATCTCAAAAAAAAAGAGTTACAGGATGGTTAGATTGTTGGAGAAACAATTTCAACATACTTGAGTGTGGCTAGGGCAGCTTCAATGGTCACTCTATCATCAGTAGCATCCCGGTTCAGAATTCCAAGATCATAGTACTTGATGTCCAGGTCCAGGAATGGAAGAATAAGCTGCCAATCCATGCACCCAGTTTTAGGTCACAAACATCCTCAGTATGTTGTGCATTGGCTCAGGTTATAGTGGACCACAATGACATGTTTAGTAGTGAAAAAACTACAGTTGACACCCACAGTCAGGGAGGTGCCTGTGACCCACAGCACCTTATAAAGAAAAACACTGAACTTCAGGGCCAGAATGTAAAGCTCAGAAACTCAGACAAATTGCTGGATATGTTTATGGTCTTTGTCTGAAGCATAGCTTAGAACGTACAACCAGGTTTGGAATATATACACATAAAAATTGCTGCAGGAATAAAATCATTCCCATACACTAGTGGCATCTCTCATTTGAAAAATAGAGAACCTTTTCCTTGATCATGTGCCATATGATCCTTGCCATCTCATCCCCTACACACATTTCCAACACACTTTAGAGAATAGACACATCAGAACTAACTTCAGAACAGACATGCCAAAATCTCAACAGAACTTCAAGCATAAAAACTGACACCTGAGATCAAAACCGCCAAATGCAGCAAACGGATATTTGAGAATCAAGTCCCAGAGAGGCTGCCACAAAAGAGTTAGAACGACTTTGCAATTGCAAAAATAAAAACTTTGTTGCTTTGAAACGCGTTATATTACATGGCGTTCTTTGGTTGCAGCAGAAAAACTTGCTACACTGTGCATCCCAGAAATCGATGTGGAAGAATGAAGCTAAATGCATGCTACATTGTTGCAGTTATGTTGTTGATTGAGTGCTCGAAAGGTGATTGTTTGGATTTTACCGTCCATCTCCACGATAGGATTGTCGACCTTGATTTTTTCGAGCTCCATTGCAGCAGCAGCCGCGCTATATTGCGCACACAAGGAGTCAGGAAACTCGGACCTCTGAAACCGCAGCAATCGCCTCCCAAGATCACCGGTCGAAACCACAGAAGAAGAAGAAGACGCCGCACACGAACAAGAAGAGCGAGAAGAAGCAGATAATTGTACTCCTGGATTTCGACAAGACGACGATGCTACGGAGGAAGAAAACGACGACGATGTCTGAGAGGAAGCCAAAGGAGAAGAGCCTGGCGATGATGATGATCTGCGCGGAATCGCAGCCACAGAGCTTTTGGCAACGACAACCTGCTGCTGCCCGGAGGCAGAGCTGGAGATGGAGATGGAAAGTTGACCGGCAGCCCGAAGACGCGTGAGCATGGCTGCGTTGCGATAATTTCTCAAGCCAAGTTCCAGTAATGCAGCAACCTTCCACTTTCGGCAACAAATCGCAACTCGTCCGGAAGCCTATGACGCACTCTCTGTCTCTATGTTTCTGTGTCCTGTCTCTCTCTCTCCTTCTCTCTGTCTCTCACTATTCTAACCCGAACCAAAAAAAACACAAACAATTCGAGAAATTAAAACTGCGCATTCTTATTACAACAACTACAGCACTCTTCGCGCGCAAAATCGCACCGATTTTGACGACAATCGCGCACAATTTTCTTGCAAATCTCCTCGTCGCACGCGATTTTGCTCGACGAGAATCGCAGAGAGAAACACACTCTCTTCCTCCTCCTCCTCCTCCTCCTCCTCCTCCGTCAGATACTCAGGTCCCCAAATCGACATCCCCAAACTCACATCCGCATCCACGTCCCACGTCCAGATGTCGAGACTTCGAGACTAACTCCGGGATCCTTGCCTTTGGTATTTATTCCATGTCTCAAATTGAGGTCTTCATTTGCGGTTGTGCATCCATCCATTCACATCCCAAAAACGGGATGTCACGTCAAATTAGGATTTGGTGGTGCACAACTTTTCTATTCCATGTCCCAAAACTGAGGTTCTCATTTCTCACGGGTGTCCAAATCTATTCGTATTCTAAAAATGAAGGTTGTCTGAAATTTAGGGTTTTGTGTTTTGGCTTTGGCATTTCATGTCTCAAATTGAGGTTCCCATCCGCCATGTCCCTCTCATTCAAGTCCTAAGAACCGGCGTCATGTCAAATTAGGGTTAAGGGTTTTAGCTGGTATTCCATGTTCCCAAATTCCAGGTTCTCATCCACAGCGTCACGTCCCAAAAGCTGGACATCACATCAAATTAGGGTTTACTGCTCGGCAATGTATGTATGTATGTATGTATGAATGTATGTATATCCCATGTCCCGAATTGAGGTCCATTTCACGTCCGCAAATCGGGACGTCACGTCAAATTAGGGTTTGGTGCTCTAGTGTTTGGGGGTTTAGGGTTTAGGGGTTTAGTAGGTTTCGTGAAACAGAAGAAGATGGAATGGGAGAAGCGCTCGGAATCGCTTGCTCGGTTTTTGGCGACGATCATGGTGTGTTGCGCGGGTTGCTAGCTTCATCAGTGGCCATGATTTCAAGCAAATGTAGCTGGTGGATTTTATTGGGAGACGGGTTTCGCGATCGCGCAAGTGGTAGTTTCTAATTTGCTCCGAAGAGGAGGCATAAGGACAAAAAGAGACGAAGGAAGGAAGGAACGGAGGGGAGGGAGAAAGAGGAGGAAGAGTAGAGGGGAGCAGCAGCGATGGCGGGACTAGGTGGAATGAAGGTGACGGACATGAATGGGGTGAAGGTGTACACAGTGTCAGGGCAAAAATCGTTTGCTTCTTGGCTTGCTCCTGACAAGAAGCGTTCGCTACGCAAAGACGCAGGCGTGTGTTTCTCTCTCCCGCTCTTATTATTCTCCCGAGCTATATCTAGACGAGTCCCATGGTTTTCTTATATGAAAACAATGTGAGGAACCTTATTTCTAGTGTTGTTGTTGGTTCTGGGGATTTACAGAATATCTTCGGAGGATAGATCTGGTGCAAGATCTTCAGTTTGACACAGCATCTACACGCTTGAAAGCCACACCAGATGGCCAGTACCTGATTGCCTCAGGTTCATTCCTTGTACTTGAACTCCTTTATTGTACTTGCTGCTTTCCTGTACGACTCTCCCCCCTATTGTGAATCTTTCCTGTATCAGTATATACCCTAAACCCTAAACCTCTAACCTCTACACCCACAGTTGGGAGCTGATGAAGTCCGTAGGTAGTATACATGGCAGCTCATCATCACTGCTAGTTGTGATGAAGAAGGTGAGGGTCTCACACCCTTGTGAGTAAGGACTCCCACATCAGGTTATGATTGCATTCGTTTTTGTGGAGATTTCTCTGCAATGTCATAGATGATATGTGTGATTCCTTATTCCTGTACTAGTCAAGCCCTTTTGTTGTGTTGTTACGACTTCACTCCAGTCACTAGCCCGAAATCCATGATGAGTGCTTGGCACGACTGCATTTGTTTTATTTGTCTTGCTGCGTCAAAAGAACGCCGGATATACTGGTCTAGTATGCTTCAGAGATACCCTCGGTATAACATTGATAATCTAACAAGGACTGAGAAAGATTCCGGTAGATTTTATAT
>Ga0116228_10006082_pt1 | contig 10780 bp, 3 predicted proteins | sample S1TSphfallax_2_FD_89694 | JGI IMG/M metagenome (GOLD analysis project Ga0116228, IMG submission 89694) | Host-associated microbial communities from peat moss isolated from Minnesota, USA - S1T2_Fc - Sphagnum fallax MG | ecosystem: Host-associated > Plants > Peat moss > Unclassified | place: USA... | reverse complement strand
TGTTTAGCAAGTATAAAATACACAATAATTATTTTTAATGTAAATTTTGGAATCTTAGTAGAAGTTATATTAAAATTTTGGCATGAAAGTGTTAAACATGCTTACTTACTACAATAGTGGCCAGCCTTAATGTCATAGGGCATTAATACTAATCATTGCTTGCACCTTTTGTGAAATGTGAATAGATTTTGTGTCCAATTAAACCTACAACTAAATATCTTGAAAATACATGTTAGTTATGGAGTGTGTTATATCAAAAGGATAGTAGAAAACAATTATGGGACAAAATTAAACTCCAAATATTTAGTATATTTTCTCTTAAGATTATGAAAAATACATTAAAATATAGTTAATGTTTATTTTTTACTTGTTAAATACACTTGAATGTGTTGAACATAATTTCAAAATTCCAAAAACAAATTCTTCATCATTATTTAGTGTTGAACTTGCCACAAACTACCATATACTATATGAAAACCTTATCACTTGATTTGATTGTTTGATTGATTTAATGAGTGCCAAACTTTTATAATTGAAAAAATATAATTTTTTTATATTCACAATTTATGATTGCACATCATAAACCAAATTATGGTTAAACCAAGTCAACCAACAAAACATTGAACAAATATTTACCAAGATCATAAATGAAAGTTGTATGGAAATTGGAATGCCATGTTCATTATTAACCTATTTGCATATTAAATGGCAACACAATGTAACAAGATAACAACACAATGTATTCAATTTGATTTATTTATAGGTGTATTGGTCCTAACCATGATTATGTTTTTAACTAGCAAATTATTTTGTTGTGAATTGTCAAACAATGTGTCAAGGAATAAAATGGTTGAAATTTTGATATAAATGAGGATGTACTTTGGAGGATTAAATATGCTTGGATGAGAATCACTACCCAATTTTTAAATATTAAAGTTATCTATAGATATTGTGAAAACTTTAACAAAACTAGCAAAATCAACTGAAGGATTTGGTGCACAATATTACATTACATGGTAGCCAATTTAGACACATCACATTAATTTGTACACAATTTCACGCTACCATCACTACTAAAAATTATGGGTTTTACAATTGTCATTTACAACTAAAATTCAGTTGCATGTGACACATGCAACTGCAAATTTGTGTAGTTGCATAAGACAAGTTGCACACAACATTCAGTTGCATGCAACATTACGTATGCAACATGTATATATGATGTTAATATACATGCTCATCCATACATACTAATCCAAATGTAGTTGCACCTTATGTGCAACTTTCCTTGCAACTACAATGTAACTAATAAAAATATGACACATGTTTTAAAATTGGACAACTAGCTTGTGAACACGTGTCACTAATTAATTAATTTTTTGTTTTCAAAATAAAACATTCATTGGATTAATCTCAATCATTAAATTTATGCCATTAAGATGATGACACGTGGCACACCATGGAACGTTCATTGACCAATTGACACACGTGTCCATTTTAAAACACCAATTATATGGTGACACGTGGAAATTATGGCCCGTCTATTTTTTAATATTGTATAATAATATCTAAATTATCTAATTTATGGCTAATAAAATGTTGACACGTGTTGCCTAATTAATTAGGTTATTATTAAACCCTATTAGGTAAATAAGCTTACTTAGGTATGTAAGTAGGTTGAACATAGCTTGGTTTAGGCTATATAAGTACGATTAGAATAATCCGATTTTATTTTAAAGATTAACCATTTCATAATACTAAGCCAAATAGAATTGGAAGCCAAAGCATATGTGATAAAAAAACTCCATTGCAAACTTCAGGAACCAACTTACTTGCACATCAGATGCAACTAATGTATTAGAGTATAGCAACCAGGGGAGGGTTCTGTTGATTCTGGTGTCTAAACAAAACTTGAAGCCCTCTTCTTGGCGCATCTAACACAATAAGAATCGTTGAAAATGGATTAGAAATGAAAAAGTTATGATCCCCCAAAGTAAAGGGGGTTAGAAATTCAAAAAAACCATTGAACACTACAAAGGCCAATTCTTAAACACCCAGAAATTTTGGTTTTTTTGCTATTAAAGTAATAATACGATTTGTAAAACTTCAGTTGGCGATCCTATAGCACTTTAATCGTTTAAAATGAATAAGAAATAAGAAAGTTATGAGGTTTGAAAGTAGGAGGGCTCCAAAGAAAAGAAAAAAACACATTTTGTAACTTGGAAAAAAACTTATTTTTCATGTTTTTCTTCATGTTAATTTTTCATTACTCCTTGTCTTTTGCACTTCAAAGATGATTATAGGATTTTTTTATTAATTATAACTACTTAATGAAAATATGATTTTAACATTATTATCTAGCTTAAACTAGTAATTAACTTAAGATGTTTTTGTACTTCTAGGTTAATTCGTGTAGCCTATTTACATTAATATACATAAATAATGAAATTTATGTATATAATACCTATTGAATATATATATAATTGATTATCATTATAATTATAACAGACATTTAATTATAATCATGAACATTTATAATAAATTTTAATATTATCATATTAATTGATTCTAAATAATATTTTGTTTAATCAAATTAAAAATTTCTGAAAAATATTTCAAATAAAATAAAATAGAAAATTTTTACTTCCCAAAACAAATATTTAAATATATTTGACAAATATAATTTAAAAACTTGCAATATATATTTAAACTATGGTTTAATTTAACATAATTTTTTTTAGCCATAATTAATTTAGCCTAACTCAATTTAACCATTGTTGGTTTTAGCCTAATTTAATTTAGCCATAAATATTTTAACCTAGTTTAATTTAGCCATAGTTGGTTTAGCTTAATTTAATTTAGCCATAATTATTTTTTCCTAACTTAATTTAGCCATATTTAGTTTATCCATAATTAATATATTTTTATTTATTTTAGCCATAAAAATTTAACCTAACTTGATTAAACATAATTATTTTGGCCTAATTTAATTTAGCGATGGTTAGTTTTAATGTAATTTAATTTAACCATAAATATTTTAGCCTAATAAAATTAGGTATGGTTAATTTTAGCTTAATTTAATTTAGCCATGGTTAATTTAACTTTTTTTTTTATTTAGCCCAGGTTAATTTAACTACAATTAAACCTAGGTTAATTTAAGTTAGCCTAAGTTAGCATGGGGTTAACCTTAATACTAAAGGCACATAATATTATTATACATAGCCTATGTAGATATATTAAGTATAATAATTTAAGTATGTATAAGTTTAAACCATTATTTTTATCACATGTGTCCATGTTGTACACATTTAGTTGCACACACAACCGTATGGCTGAAAAATTATACAATACTAGATTTATAGTTGCAAATGACAACTAGTTGCATGCCAGTTGCATAGTGACTGGTTGCAAAAGACAGAATTTCTACTAGTGCATCACGTTAGTATAATCATTGATAAAAAATTGTGTGATACACAACAATGAATAATTTATAATGGGTCAAATAATTACCATGACAATGAAAAGGAAAATTTGAAACTAAACATCATTCACCATGAAAGTTTTGTATGCAATTAAGGAAAAAAACCTTCAAATGATTAACCAAAACCATGAATACAAATAATAAAAATTACAATTACAATATTAATTTAAAAGAGATTGTAAAAACCTTCACACAAGGAACCAACTAATAGTGAAAATAAAATAAGAGATGTGCACTAGGGCAAAAAAATGCAAATTAAGCATAATTTATTTTTCTTGTATTTTTTTCACTCTTTTTTTCTAGATAACAATGTTTGAAAAATGTTTTCCCCTCTTGTTTGAAAGTTTTTTGTTTGCTTCCAACTCCATATTGTTTTGGCACTCACTTCATGTGACTAAGTTTTTTCTATTGTCAGTGTATTCTAGTTTGTCATTATGAGATAAGCCATGTACACCATTTCTTTGAGGTCTTTTGATATATACATTAAGTTTTCAGTCTTATGGTGCTACACAATTTTGATTAAACTTGGAATTGGGAGAATTAATAGTAGACTAGGATGATAAGGAGGATGGGAAGGATGCATTTGCAACGATGGGAAAATGATTGATTTGTGACAATATAACTAACAAGTTCTTTGTGCAACTTTGAAAAGAACTTGAAAATGTAAGTTAAGTTAAACAAAATAATGTTTACATGTTGCAAGCTTCTATTCTTGTGTCTACCTATTGTAAACTTTTAGTCCTACAAACATGGATTGATAATACCTTGCAAATTTACATTCTAGACTTTTACCAACAAGGAAATGTTTTAGAAAAAATTAAAACATTCTTAGTTGCTAAAGATTTACAATTTTTCAAATACCTAAAGAATAAAAAGTGAATAAAAGGTGATCATCGTGACTAAATTTGATTTCTAATCAATGATACTTTCTTTGGAATTGATGATTTTATTCTAATGATTTTTGAGTTGCTTTCAAGGCCTTCCTTTTTTTGACAATATTATGCACCTTATAAACTAAGAAAATAATTATATATAAATTATTTTGATGTGGTGGATTAAGGTTTGCATTGTTTTATTCCTTTAAAAGAAGTTTAACGTTTTTTTCTTCAATTTGAACAATCAAATATTTGTGCATTATTGTCCCTTTGCCTTAGAAAATTTAGTCTAGATTGGATGATGAAATTGTCACCTTGTGCAACCAATCCATCACCAATAGAAATGGCCACAATATCCCAAGATTTGGAGAATTTTAAAAAAAAATCTTTGCCCAAAATCTATGAGATTTTTTATAAAAATCCCTAAAACTCAAAACTAGCCTTGAAACTAGTCCTAGAATTATCCCCAAATTTTTTTTGAAAATGACCCTATTATAGAACTAATTGAATTGTAATTTTTACCCAACAACCAATATATGGGACCTTATACTTTTGCTCAGTATATTAATTTTCAAAATTGAAAATATAATTATTATATGATTGGGTAAGGTAAAAGTAGACAATTTTTTATCCTTATCACCAAAAAATACAAGTACCCAGAAACAAGTTTTAATGTATTGAAAGTAGAAATGTTTTTTTATTTAATGATCAATATGAGGACAATCTTATGTTGATCAATCACATATCTAATATGCATTCAAGTAGATTTTTAAAAAATTAATTATGCCTTTCCTACTTTTTAGGCTATCCAAACTTGTAAAAGTAGGTGAAAGTAGATGAATTATTGAATAATTTTATTTTAAACACGATGTAGCTTTAAAATGTACTTGTAAGTTCTCAATGTTTAAATGTTATAGTATAATACATCAAACTTCTAATGGAAAAGTAGATTTAAACTCAATTTGACTAATCATTTTCATACATACTTGTTATTTACTTTAATTGTGCCAAAGTTTTTCAAACTTTGTAATCACCTCATTATAAACTCAAAGAAAGGCACCATGCTTGTGTTATGTTATTTAAAATTATTTTCAATCTACTTTCTTGTACTTGTGTAAAAAATTGGACCAGTTTTGACTGCTTTGGAAATATTTATATTTTCTAGTATACTTTATCATGCTTTCACCCAATTTGGATTAATAATAGGCATTAGAATAAAACAAAAAATATACAACATAAATTCAAGATATTATACTAATTATCAGTTATACGTAGGTTTAATTGGTAAGATGGAGATCATGCAAATCATACTAAAGATTTAGAATAAAGGAGTTAACATTAATGAAGTGGTATTTATTTGGCTAGGACTAGGAAGTGATGAAGGTTGTGAACTTAAGGTTAATTTTACTTTAACCTAGACATTAATTTAATTAGATGGGTAACCCAATATCTATATTGGTAGTAATTTTCATTATTATTTCCCTTTGGAAGTGACATTTTAAATGGAAAATCAACCAAAACCTTCTAATAGGTGAAGGTTGGTTAATCATTTACTTTGAAGGTAGGAAGAATTTTAGGAAAAAATTGCCCCTAGCTAGATAAATGTAAGTTTTGAAGTTGTCATTTGAAGGAATAATAGTTAGGTGAAATGACCTTTGGGATGGGGTGAATAAGGTGGTCCCTACCCTTTAAGGTGGGGGAATTTTTTTTGTGTTTTTCTTCTTTTTTAAAAATTATCATTTTTTTCTTTTTTTTGATGCTTTGTGTCTCTATGCCCTTCCTTTTTTTTCTTTTTTTCTAATTTTTTTTCCCCCTCTCTAGGTGGAGACTTTCTAGGCTACCCATTCTATTTTATTTTTCTTTCAAACCATTTAGTTTTTGTTGTTTTTTTTTACTTTTACTTTTTTTTGTGTTGATGGAAAACAAGGCAAAAACATGTTATGAACTTTTTCACTATAGTAACAAAGAAATGTTCATATTTCTTGGGACTCCCTTATTTAATTTGTTGTGTGTTTTCATTTTTGATAAGATTGTAAATGTATGCTATAGATGATATGAGGTTTAAACAAAAGGTAGGAAAGTCCCAAGAAAGTCATATATTTTATAGGGTTTTAGTTTTAAAGGTATTTTACATCCTAGAGAGAGGGATGCCTTTTGTTGCCCTATGGCAATAATCTTATTGTAGGGCATAATTATTGTCTATGTAAGTTTATATAATTTTTGTTCTGTTGTTATTATGCCTTCATATTAGGTTATTGTATTTTTTCACAATATATTAGGCAATATTGTGGGTAAGGTGGAGTACCATCCAATGGATGATTTTAATTCATTTCACATGAAGTTTCATTATACTTATGTAAGTAGTTGCAATAAAGTAAATTAAAAAATCAACTAGGTGTTTAGGATTTATGGAACTTCCTTTCCCTGATATTATGATCACCTTAGAAGTAATTATCAAGGGTTGATAAATGGCCTATTTACAAAGGCACAAATGCAACAAATTGATGGTTCATTTACTTGGGTTGCAATGTACACCTTTTTTACTTTGATTTTGAAACCCAAAAGCCTCAATATTTTCTTTGTATAATTTTTTCCATGAAAAAAAACTAAATGTTCATTGTTTATAATGATTTTGTGTGTGCTAAACATGGTCTTATCATTTGAAATGTGATTTGGTACATAAATGTTTGGTGATACAATTTTAAAAATAAATTTGAACATTTCATGCATGATTTTTATTTGAATCCACACAATCACTTTCCTTCCTTCATCACTTTTCACATGTTTACTTGAAACTGAAATTCAAAAAAAATATGGTGCCAAAATTCAATGTAAAAATAAAATATAAATTATGTTTAAGGTGGTTTAAATACATAGATATTAAAAATCTAAATTATAATAAGGTAGGAGAAAAATTAAGTTCTTCCACATAGTATTTCAAACAATAGCTTCTTTGACAATGTAGTGTGGAAATTAGCACATAGTGTTTCGTCAAGGTTAAAGGTCCAATGATACATATTTTTGATTGGGGTACATGGGAGGGGTTGGAAATACTAAAGGTGCATGTAACTTGATGAAGTTTAACTATTACCTATGTAATTATTTAAAATATAAGTTTGATGATTTATTTGTTAATAGGATCATAGTGTTTGACTTTCACATATTAATTTATGTGAAAGTCATGTGAAAGTCTTTTGCACATGAAGGTGCATTGTCGCAACCCTAGCCTTGGGCTCATGACCAAGGTAAGGGGTTGCAAGGTTGCAGGCCAAGAGGAGCTCAAAAGTCATGTCGTATGCTCTTGGGAATGTAAGAGAGTGTGAGGGAATAGACCCTCACACTCTCAAGGGAACTCCCACATTGGAAATGTGAGTCTCGGTGGACTCCCAAATTTTTAGAGGGCGATTGTAGGGGTCAAAATTCAATGGCTTGAGGATTTTTTATATCATTGGAAAGCCTTTGGAACGTAGATGTCCAAAATGGGTTCGCATCACCCATTTGGACATTTGAAACACAAGTTATGGCCAGAAGGGTTGGGAGTCAAATTGGCAATTTGACTCCCAACCACTAAAAGTCAAGAATCGACCCGATTTCCTTGCGTGCAGGTGGCGTTCGACTTATCATTCGAAAGCTTTCGACAAGGGCTACAACTTTGCTTTAGACTTCATCTCCATCGGAGGTCTGAACGCAAAGTTATGGCGCCCCAAAGTTGCGAGAGTCCCAACCTTGGCAATTTCGGGACTCCCAAGTGACAAAAAGCCATTTGGATGTGGGCCCTGTGGAGAGGCATAAAGTATATTATAAGAGGGAAGGTGGTGGCTTCCCCCAAGTCCGGGCTGTGGTGAGTTTTGTGAGTTCGAGTTGCCCATGGTTCGTCCTAGCACGAAAAGTGTTCCAACTACGCACTAACCACCTTATGTTGGTTTTGTGCAGGCCCGTGTGAGTAAGTGAAGCTTGTCAATTCTTCCTAGTACCATCCTGAAGCTCTAACATGCCCCCTCTACCCCTCCAAAGTGCTACGAGTTATGGAACATGCTCGACTCCTTGCTCTTCCATTGTTTTCTATTTGGGACTTGCATTTGAATCCCTCACGGAGCTAAAAGTGCATCATGCATTGACCTTCACATATTAAATTATATATAATTCATGTGAAAGTCTTTTGCACATGAAGGTGCATGGACCTTCACATATTAAATTATATAAAAGTTATGTGAAAGTCTTTGCATTTTATTATGCATGTGAAATCACATGAAAGGCCATGTGATGTGTAGACTTTAGGAAATTTCTTGTTTAGTTTCCTTTTGGTTATTATATAAGTGGGTGTTTGTGACCTTTAGAAAGACCTTCACTTGATAGAAATTTTTTTGTTGTATGAATGCAAAGTTTGATGGAATAGAATTGTGAAGGGATTCGAGTTTTTGGTTTTGGTGGTGTTTGTGTTTAGTTCATGGTAGATGGTGTGGCATACTAGTTATGAATAGAAAATAAAAGGGTGAAAAAATATTTGTGCAACCAAGAACATAAATTCCATATGTATGTAATAAACATACATAGTTTTAGTCCTAAACCCGTTCATGATTGACTATGTATGTTTATTACATAGCTATGAAAATCTATGTTATTGGTTGCATGCATATTTTCTAACCTTTCTATTGTCTATGTACAACTAATATCCCACACCATTTACCATGAATTAAACACAAACACCACCAAAACAAAAAATTCGAATCCCTTCATAATTCTATTCTATCAAACTTTGCATTCATACAACAAAAATCTTTTTATCAAGTGAAGGTCTTTCGAAAGGTCACAAACACCCACTTATATACTAACCAAAAGGAAACTAAATAAAAAAATTTCTAAAATTTACACATCACATGGCCTTTCATGTGATTTCACATGCATAATAAAATGCAAAGACTTTCACATGACTTATATATAATTTAAATAAGTGAAGGTCCATGCACCTTCATGTGCAAAAGGTTTTCGTAAGACTTATATATAATTTAAATATGTGAAGGTCCATGCACCTTCATGTGCAAAAAACTTTCATAAGACTTATATATAATTTAAATATGTGAAGGTCCATGCACCTTCATGTGCAAAAAACTTTCACAAGACTTATATATAATTTAAATATGTGAAGGTCCATGCACCTTTGTGCAAAAAAATTTTACATGATTTTCACATAAATTAATATATGAAAGTTAAACACTATGATCCTATTAACAAGTAAATCATCAAACTTATATTTTTGAATAATTACATAGATAATAGTTAAACTTCATCAAGTTACATGCCCACAGATTATCTCAAGGGATTTTCTTTCTTTGATTTTGTGTAAATGCCCATTGGATGTGCATATTTGACTATTTGTTTCTCCTTCATTCCAAGTCCAAATGGAGTTTTTTCTTTTTTCATTCACCTCATAGGCATGCCTTGTATCTACCACAGAATATTTACCATCAATGAAAAATAATAAATTGATCAAATTCTTCAAAATTGTGAAAATTTGAAGGCTTCTTGTAACTAATAGAATTGCATTTTCAATGATGGGGATTTGCCATTTCTGAACCAAATTCAATTTTTTTACAAAAATATTCAGCTTGAAGTCCCCTACAACTCTACTGAGTCAGATTTTCAAAATTTTGACATTTTGCATTACTTTTGGGTGATTATGTGGTTGTAGGTCCCTCTTCCCACTAGGGATTGTTTTGGTCAAATGTCAACTAAGGGTTAAAGTACTGTGGAGGTCCTAGTGGAGGGGTTGTGGATGGTGGGTTCTTGGAGGTTAAGAGTGGTCTCCCACATGTTCAGGAATGAGCACTGAAAACCTGCAATTGCACCAACTAACAACCTGGCCTTGGTGGTTATTGGAAAAATTGATGCTGAGAGGAGAGCATCCAAAGGAGTCTCCTAAGGTAGAAGGGGGGCCATCATCTAGATACCATTGGGCTCACCAATCCAGATGTTGCTAAGGAATTCACTTAGAGCATCCCCATTGGTGCTCAGTATGAGAGCCTGCAAAAATATATCTCACATCCATCCATGGTCTAAGTAACTAGTTACGTATAGTTTACTTTTTTGCAACCCCACCAATAAAACTAAAACTGAGCCTGCAAAAAAAAGGTAAGAGACAACTAATAGCAAACCACCTGGACCAATCATTATGATTTATCCTTTACCAGCCTCAGCAAACGGTGCCAAAATGGTGGGCCAAAACAATTTTTGCTGAGCTAAACTGACATGTTTTGATTTTTCTTCATCCAATTTATACGTGGGGGGGTCACTTACTGAGATGCATCTTGTATTATGTATTCTCAAACTGTTAAAAATTTGAAATATTCAAATTTAGGCTGCTAAATCCTTTCTGAAGTGATTAAATAAATATTCCAACAAAAAAAACTGACTCTATTGTCAGTGG
>Ga0116228_10006081_pt1 | contig 10781 bp, 4 predicted proteins | sample S1TSphfallax_2_FD_89694 | JGI IMG/M metagenome (GOLD analysis project Ga0116228, IMG submission 89694) | Host-associated microbial communities from peat moss isolated from Minnesota, USA - S1T2_Fc - Sphagnum fallax MG | ecosystem: Host-associated > Plants > Peat moss > Unclassified | place: USA... | reverse complement strand
GCATAGTTATGTTGTTTTAATGGAAGGTTTCAATTGTAGTGATTTGTTTGACAATTCCATTTTGCTCACAAAATGTGATGAATTACGTTAACATGAATCATCCTTCACAATTGATCCTCATAAATCCTATCTTGTATACCCCCATTGTTCAACCATCTTTTTGAAGATAGTGAAAGTTTCAAAAGTAGCATTCTTCCAATCTTCAAAAAAATACCCATGAATTTTGACCATAGTCATTAGTGAATAGGACAAAGTATTTTGAACTTGCTAATGATGTTTTGGAAGAAAACCACAAGTCAAAATGAATAAACTCATATTTCCTTATCAATCTGTGAAATTGTTTCTAGGCACCTTCTCCTTATGTTTTCCAACCATGCAACTAACACATATGTGTGAGGTGACAACAATCTTTGGAATGTCACAATCACTTTTCCTAGTCAAAATAACATTTGAAACCCTTGAAAATTCAAATGTCCTAGCTTCATGTGCCAAAGTTTAACTAGAGATCCATTCTCAAGCAAAAATAATGATGGTGGTTATTGGTTCATAATCATCTTGTACAAGCCATTCAATCTATTTTGATTCCTTGTTGCACACATTTTGTTGGAGTTCTTGATGAGCACACAACATTTATTTTTAAACCAAATATGACATAACAAGCTTTTGTCCACTATGAAGCCCATTAATAAAAGGTTTTTTGTGTCTAGGGGTTAAAACACATCATCAACTTACTTCAAGCTTTCATGGTGTTGAAAACTTACAATTTCATTTCCCACGATGGAATGGCTATTACTTCCAATAGATATTACAAGTATTAGTCATACCACTTTAATTCTTTTCAAGTTCCGTACAAATTATATAACATGTCTCCAAACTGAGGTATTCAAGTCAATGTATTTTAGTTACAATGTTAATGTTGTTTTTTTCTTCTTTTGAAATCACTAATGCTCAAAGGGTGTTCAACAAAAAAAATTATATTTGACCTTCTATTGAATTGATAATCATTATAGAAGCCTCAAACATATTCTTTAGAAGTTTGTATTTTGACCACTCATTTTTATTTTTAGGCTAATCTTCCTTAACAATGTTGGCATAGTATATCCTTTCATTGTTTTTTATTCTCATTCAAAAGGAGTTGGCATTCCTTTGCCTAATAACTTAATTCATGACAATTATTACATTTAACATGTCTCTTATGAACCATTTTTTTTTACAAATCATTTTTCCTTCCTCAAAATAACTACTAGGTTCTAGCCTCTTGCATCTACTTGAATACCACATGTTCAATAAACATGGCCATATATCTTCCCAAATGCATTACAACTATTCATATAAGATTATAAAACTCTATTAGTTAGTTTATTGAACAAGTCATTTCATTCATTGGCCATTTTTTAATACAACCCATCTTTTGGTTATAGGTCATGTAAGATTCACAACAAATCTCCTATCCTTTGTTTATGATCCAAATAACCTTTCCACTATTTTGTGATTATAAAACCGTACACAAATTGTTTCCACCATCATTATGATTTTACATCACTAGGGTGAATCTTCACCATTCTCCCATGGTTCAACTTGCATGGACACATACACAATTTTAAAAAAATTAGTTCAATTGCAATATTAACATTATACACACACATAAGCAAAAATATAATATTTATTATAGAAGATCAATCCAAAAGGATGGGATTATTTCTTACAATTCCAAGATGAAAACCCCCTTAAATTCTTTTTCTATCTTTATGTTTTTTGTGAAATGATTACATTATTTAACTTCAACAAACTTTAACAAATTCTTGAACCATACACTATGAGAAAATTGCATCTGTTGAAACCATATTGCCTTGCAACTAAAGCTCAAAGTGCAACTCATATACAATTATTACATAACTATCCCTTGGGTATTACAATTACTATGCAAATATTCCTTTGGAAAATACATGGAATTAATAAAATCAGTTAGTTGTATTATAATTGCAAGTGAGTTGAAATGGGTCTTTTATATAGCAATTTGTATGCATTGTATATACTTCCATAGTCAACCATGTTTGATTTTTTGAAGAGTTGCATTGTAGTTGCATGTAACAATTATTTTATAATTGTTATAAATGTGTCATTAACTCAACAACTTTGTTGCAACTAGTGTACAATGTATATACATGCAATCATGCCACATGTTCACATTTCCATTGCCCATTACAAGATACATTTATAATTAATTTTTTACTATGATTCCCATAGATATAACTAGTAAGACCATTAATGCACCACTATTGAATTATTAGTGTTCAACTATGTTGTGATTATTGTGCAACAATTTATAATTTAATAACAACACAAATTCATATGTAATGTTTTATAAAGAAGGGTCCAATCACACTATTAGGAGCCACACATCCCCTTTAGACTATTTTTAAAAAAAGTCAATTCTTAAAAAAATTTAAATATGTCTTTAAAAAAAGATTAAAATCTTTAAAAAGATTTAAAGACTATTATGTTAAGGTGTATATTTTTTAAATCCCAAATTATGTCTTTTTCTTTTTTTTACAAACTTTTCTTTTAAACAACTTTGAAATAATGGTTACAAAGTTTTAAAAATCCTTATACGTATTTTTTAATCATTAAATTGATTGAAATTTTCTATGATATGTACATAATGTATTCACAATAAAATTTTATTAAAAAAAAATCCATTTATTATTACTATTTTTTACAATCCAAAGTTCAAAACATTAAGTGGTGGTTACAATGATTAATGGTACATGTTAGTATAATTGCACCCATAATTAGTATTTCAATAATATGACTATTAAATGTGAATAAACAAGTGTAATTAATATAATTAATTCTAAGTTAAGTTAAGTTAATTAATTAATCTTAATTAAACTAAATAATATGGATGCCTAGAAACAATAATTATTCATAAAATGATAATCAAATAAATATTGATCCAAGTTGGGGATAGTTAATAATGAAATAAATGGATTAATTAATATACTTATTTCTCATCAATAATTACCATATCATTAATTATCTAAATTCACTAAAAAATTAATTATTTGGATAAATATAATTAATTTAAATATGAAACTAAAAGAAATGCTTATATTATATTAAAAATTCAATTTAGGTGTACATATGGATATGCCTATTTATACCTTGATTTTTTCTACTCAAATTTATTTTTAAATTCTAATTTTAGTAATGAACTATTTTTCAATAATCAATTAAGTACTAAATATTAGTAAATATTAATTTATTTAGTTATTATGAACTAACTACTTAAACTAAATAATTAACTATTGATATGAATTAGAATTCAATTTGATTCAAATAATTATTTTTAAAAATAATTCAAATAACTAATAACATTTTTTAAATAATCAAATAATAAATTACTAATTACATGAAATTTGATAATTAATCATCTAAGAATAAATCATCTGATTTTAATTACTTAAATATATTAACAAACCAATTATTTGAATTACACCAATGAATTTAAATAATTAGCTCACTAATTAATCAGTTCAATATATAAATCCAAATAATTAATTATTTCAGCTAAAATTAATTTAAATCACTATTTCAGATAATTAAATATTAATTAATTAATTCACATATATAAGTATTAGGTAATTATTAATTTAATTGTACGACTTACATAATGAAAACAAATGTAAAGCATGTGGGAAAGTCTTTTTGTAGTTACAATTGAATTTGCAACTAAAAAACAATTAAAAGATTTAACCCATATGCTTTGTCTTTGAATCCAATGTCACAAATTATATTAAAAAAATGTCTTCTCTTATGTTTTCACATTAAAATACACATGCCATTCTAGGATCAGTTCAAAAATGTTTAACCTTAAAAGGCAAAACATATAATAATAAAAATATTTACATGATTATTCTTTAATTCACCTAATCTTGTATTTTCTTAATTACTTACATACCTATGTAAGCAAATGGGTTTTTTCTTTTTTACCTACCTATGTAGGTAGGTAGGTAGGGAGGTAGGTTTTAAGACCTACCAACCCACCTACCTATGGTTATGTATTGACCTACTTAGGTATTAAAAAATATATTTTTTTAATTTTATTTTCTCAAAATTCAATTAATATTCCATGTGGTAATTAAAAAAATTATGCCATGCATCATAATCTCAAACTGTCATTAAACAATCATAATAGGTAACAAAAGTCAACACTTCAAAAAAAAAGTTTAGATCTAAAAGCCTACATAGTGCCACAGGCCAAATTTCAATGGATGGATGAAAATTAGTAACATCAACATGACATTATAGTTGTAGTTGTAGCATAGTTGCATAGTAGTTGAAAATGAGTTGTTTTGACAAAGTTGTAATTAAATTGCAATGAATTGCACCATATATATGGTGAATTGCAACTCTTGCAACTCATGCAACTTGTTTGATAACATTAGAATAGAAATATGGTGAGTTGTAAGTGGTCATTTTAACTCAAAAATTGAGTTGCAAAACTAGTTGCAAAACACCTTTTTTTAATATGATCTACGACTATTGACTTGCCAATCAAATGCACTATGCATGTTAGTTTACATTCATTATGTTTGCATGTTGGTTTGCCACATACCAATTATACTTTGTTCACATGTCAATTTGCCAAACTTTGACATATCATTTTTACAATGTCAATTTGTCACATCCAATTTACTAAACTATCTACCCCTATGTATTTCAACTTTCTAGGGTTCAAACAACTAGCTCACCTACTATTTTTATCCTTTATATACATTAGGCAATTATCATAAAACCTAAATTAAAATTTAATCACAAAACACAATAATCAATGATAGGAGCACAAAGTGTGCAAAGAAAAAACTAAAATAAAATTTTATTTTAATAACATATGAAAATGATTTTTTCCAAGTTCTCAAAGCATTCTCATTTTTTTTTCAAGTATGAGTTTTAGATCATTAATTTTTCAACACTAGGAAGGTCATATTGAACTATGATTGACTAAATGAAAAATTCAAGATTTCTTATAAAAGCATTTAAAATGACATGAACCACTTCCATGTCATCGATAACCTTTCCCACTAATGTTAGTTTTGTGATCATGTCCTTCATAAATTGTATGAAATCTATCACCTTGGCCCCTTCCTCCATTTTCATGGAATGCAACTTGTTAGTTACCAAGTTGCAATGTGACTTTTAAACATTGTTTTTAACACATTTCAAAGTTCCTTTGATTCAGTAATTGTTCTCCAAAATAGGAATTAAGTTTTGTTTGATAGCCATATTAAAATGGAAAGAGCCTTCTCCTATTTGGCCCCCAATGTTAATTCATCTTTTTTTAGTTTTTACGTAGCTAGATTTTCAATTCCTCCTCATGGAGAAATAACTATTAGAATAGCAATTGCAATTATTCTTCTAAAAGCAATCCTCACAACCATTGGGTCATTGGGGCAATCCAAGACTCACAATCTTCCATGCCTTAGTAATTGGCAAAATTTGACATTCCAAACCCCATAATTGTTCCCTCCCTCTATTCTTCCTATTGTAACATGCACTTGATCAACTAGTACTAACACTTAACAAATAATGTTACTAGTTTAAAAGGCTACATCTCTTTTAACCACTCATGTAATTGTGCAAAAACAAACCACATGAAAATTACTCATTTCTTTTAACAATAAATTTCTAATACCATGTAGTAAAAAAACTCAAGATCATATCAAATTGGAAAGAATTTGTGTTTTCTTCATGTTATGTGTGCTTTCCTCTTATTGTTTGTTGTTTCTTCCCTTTTTGATTTCCTCTTATCAATATTTGAGCATGGTAACTTGTAATTTGATTAATATTTTAAGGTTTTTTTCATTAATATAAATAAAATTACTCAAAATTTGCTTATATATGTATAATTGTTATTAGAAAGTTGTAAAATGGTTCATTTTTAACAATAAATTGATACCCTAATCAAATATTCAAAATCTTTTAAATTTGTATTAAAAGTGTCCCAATTTCTTTAATAGAGAAATTGAATCTATGTTTCCCCAAAAAAAAAACAATTTTCCCCAACATTGGTCACAACAAATTCACAAGGCCACATACATGTTAATCCATTATAATGAAAAAAAATCATTAAATGTTCATACTTTTAATTGAAGATCCAAACACAAATTTTAATTTATTATCACCATTGTCTTTTGAAACAAGATTATTTTCTTGAAAACCATTTTATTTTCTAATTTCAAGTGTTTTAATTCCAACTATTGAAAACATGGGAGGTCATTAATAGGTTACCAACTAATGTGGATCTCTTTTTGAAGTACATTTCAAAAAAAAGAAAATTATTTATGTTTTTTTGTAAAGAATTTAAATTACAATTTTATGGATTTTATGGATTTTTCTTTTTTATATTATATTTTTATGGGCAAAAGCACTCTATGGGTGATTACATAATTATGTCACAACTTGATTGTTGGTCATGGAACAAAAGTTAAATAAATAAAATGTGAAATATAGTTTTTAATGCATTGTTGAAATTAAATGATTAGTAAAGGAACACCACAAGTACCTCAAGTTTTATATCTTTTTAAAAGGCCTCAACCTTGTTGCTCATACATAAATGACTTACAAATTACAATAAAGGTAATTTTTTGGTGAATTTTTTTATTTTCTTTTATATTTTGGAAAAATAAAAGGATGGCTTCAAAATTCATAACACAAAATTCATTGCAAGTTCAATTTAAACTAAAATAAATATGAATATATTTTCAAAAATCTTTAGGTTTCAAAATGGTTCATATTAATTGGCACCTTACTAATGAACTATTTATTTTCAACTTTTTGAACTAAAACACTTGAGATTAGAAAAAAATATTGAAAATATTTTCTTTCAAAATATAATGTTAAATAATTAGTTAAATTTTTATTTAGATCTTCTCATTTAAAAGGTGTAGAAAGTTCATTATTTTGTTTCATTGTAATGGATTGGCATGTAGGTGATGTTGTACCTCCATTGGTAATGTGATTTTTCCATGTTAAAAATATATCAAAAATATTACTTGTTTTACATTTTCAAATGTTGATTTGGCAATGAATGTTTTCAAATGCTCAATATTTGTTGTAAAATATTAGTTAATTTATGTGAACATGTATAAAAAACTTAATAAAAAAAACCATAGAACAATTCATGTTCATTATTGCATCTTTAAATTACCAATAATTTGAAATCAATCATGTACCAATGAAAGAAAAGTTTCAAAAATCAAATATGTGACACACAAGAATATAATGAAACATGCACTATCACCATGTTTTGAAAGCAAACATAACAATAATGATTTGTATTAACCACAAACCATATTTAGGATAATATTAACATTTAAACCATTGATGGTTGATTCTTCCTTTTCTTTTCAATTGCCAATAGGAAAAGGTTCTTTCTATTGTCCCACACATGGTATTAAATGACCAATGACTAGATTTTGAATTTTTTTGGGACACCTATTATCAATTTTTTTTTATTAAACACTTGATTACCAATTTAATCTTTGGTTTTTTCATTAATAATATTCACCTATCATGATTAAGGATTGGTTTTGGAACATTTGACCAATGTTGCACTTTAATAAAAAAAATGGAGTTAAAATTGAATAAGTGTAGCCAATTCAAAAAAAAAAATTGATTATAAATCTTTTGCATTTCTTTATGATGAAACATAAGTTGTGCTTAAATGTCTACTAAACTATGTGGCCCAATCTTTGATTGCAAGATTCACCACCTTGTTCACACCTTATACAACACCATGGTGTAAACCGTAATTTGCAAAAAAAAAATTGTTTCATTTGTTGAGAAATGCACCATGTTGTTATATGTGAGCTTTGCAATGAACTAAAGGTCAAAACAATTATCTCAATGATAATTGATTATGTTTCACACACATTGTTTCAAAACTTATTGTGTTTTTTTCACTTGTTTGGGGATGGAGAGTTAAAGATAATTTGACTTTGAAACATAGTAATTCAAAGAGTTTTTCTAAAACTTGGATGCAAATGGGACACACAATTATAAATGAGATCTTCATGAAGGCCATGACATTAAAAAACATGATAAAAAATAGCTTAGTTATTCTTCCACCTATTGTTATTTTAATACAAATAGCAAAAACAAACCATTTATGTTTATCAATTCATCACCACAAAAACATTCACTTGTGCATCATGATACACCAAGGTTTTTGGGTAATTTGTATATACCCACTCTAGAATACTAGGATCGTAATTATCATCCACGTCCTGGTCTTTTACTAATTCATGATATTCTAACGATGATGATTGGTACACAAATGGTACATTTGTGCATTTGTTGTAATCACTCCACCGATTATTCACAAATTTTAGACTTGAAGAATTTATAGGGTCTACCAATAATAAATTTTCCCTTAGATTTTTCTCGTCACCATGTTCTTGAAGAGTAAATGGTGCTTGAAAAACATGGATACCCCATTTTCTTGGACCTGATTTCCTTCACTATAAATCACTTTCTTTACCCATGATGTTTATGTGGGCCCCCTATCCATACTTCTCTTTGCACTTCCATTCTCATTGAAAACACTTGATGTCTTGCAAATTGTTTTTTTGTTTGCAAACTTTTGGGTTCCAAAACTATACCCGATTTGATGTTTCATGCACTTGGTCTACATCCCGATTTTCTTCCAAATTAGAATTCATGTTCTGTCGCTTGGCTTCTTGATCCATTTGCCTCTACATACTTCGAATCACCATTGGATTCATATTGTTGTGCAAATCTTAAATTCATTTAATTTCTTGGTATATTTTCTAACTTAAATCCTTAATTACAACTTTCACCTCTTAGACCTTTGTCTTTTATTTGCCCAAATTTTAAATTTTTTAAATCTACCATAAAACAATATCTCCTCTTCCAATTTTTCAAAATTAAAAAAAAACTCTCAAAATAAATCCAAATAGTTCATAAAATAATTTTTATTTTTTGTTATAGAGGAAAAAAAATTGTCCTCGAGATGGTCACCAAATGGTAAGTGTAGATTCTATCCTATAATTGTTTTTTTCCTACTTAAGACAATACAAAGTTCACTTCAATTACTCATTTTAGCACTTAAAATCAATGGTTCAGTTGTTCAAATCAATTTTGGTAGATTGTTCCCACAATTTCCTTCTTACAACTATTGATCCTTTTATTCAAATTCTATTTCCTCTTTTTTTATAGAAATGTGGTCATAATATAATTAGATTGTTAGAACACAAAACACAACATATACATAATAAAATCCATGTTTCTTCATCAAATCCACACTTTTATTTTTATTCAAAATTGAATCATATCACAAATATGTAGTTTTAAAGGTAGAAATCAGAACTAAAAACATGAAAAATATGTGGTTTCAAATACCAACATAAATGTGAAATCATAATGTGTCTCCTTGTCTAACTCTAATAGCTCTTTAAGTCTTATTGTGTGTGTAAAAAAAAAAATCTCCCAAACTCCCACAATTTCTAGAACTACATCCTTAGTCAGTTCCTTCCAAAAGTAATTCAAAATCAAATGTCTAGCAATCCTAATTCTATCCAACTCATTCACTGCCTTATTTAATCCCTACCATTCTCACGATCTATTTTACTTTAGTTGATCATTGCCACACATTAGGTAACAAATGTGCATGTGAACATGCTCAAGTTTGTAAAGTTTACATATTATAATGCTTATAATGAGCTCAAGGTGTTGAACGTAGGACTTTGAGGTTGTTCAATAAGAGGTACAAATACTTGGTTAATAATAAAAAAGGTTTGTTAAAACATTTTTGGTACAACTAAATTATTTTTTGGATTCCAATTTAGCAAATTGGTAATGGTTGCATTAAATTTTTAGATGTTTTGGTAACAGATTCTTGTTTGCTAGGACGTGTTTGTGGACCTTGTTTGTCTTAGATTTTATGAGAAGAAATTTATTCAAAGGTGTTTGACTAACTAACAGACAACAAGGAGATATTGTTGGAGTCATTACATGGTGGTTTAACATCTTGGCCAAATATAAAGGCCAAGAAACAAAAGACTTATTGGCATTCATGGCTTAACCATGTTCCATGTCCCATTAAATAGAACCTCCATTTGTAATATCTTTGATGTTTTTTTCAACTTATGTTATTTTCACAATGATAGGCATCAACAATTAGACAATAAACCATTTCTTATCCTCATTGGTCCCAATGTTCTTGTAATTTTTAAAAAAAGGTTCTTGTCCAATCTCTTCATATGAAAGGTCCAATATGTTATTATATTGGAAGTATAAGAATATTTCTTAGATTTAAATGTCTTGCTCTCACTAACTAATCTTGTTCAATCATAACACATGCAAGTTCAAATTGAATTTCATAGAAATTTGGGAGAACTCAACCATTGTAGGCAACATCCTTTAGGTCCTTTTATGTATCCCACCTAAAACTGACTTTGATGTTGAAGTTGAATAAAAGTTAGTCCTCTATGTTTTATCATCTTGCCAACTAATTAAGAAAAAAACACAAAAATTGAAAATAGAAACATCATTAATTATAGAACAAAAGGGAACTTATAAGAGTCACATTATTCACCTACCGATGCAAGCCTCTTTTCATACAATCAAGTGAAGAAGGTATAGTAGTTGTGATGGTGATGTTGTTGACCCAACCCTTCACATGTCCTTGGTGAAGATGTTAATACATGATCATAGCTAATTTCATTCAATAAACGTTTCTTTTAGCATATTAATTTTTT
>Ga0116228_10006080_pt1 | contig 10784 bp, 7 predicted proteins | sample S1TSphfallax_2_FD_89694 | JGI IMG/M metagenome (GOLD analysis project Ga0116228, IMG submission 89694) | Host-associated microbial communities from peat moss isolated from Minnesota, USA - S1T2_Fc - Sphagnum fallax MG | ecosystem: Host-associated > Plants > Peat moss > Unclassified | place: USA... | reverse complement strand
CGGTCCATTTTGTTCACGTAGCACATGCGCGGCACGTTGTAATTGTCCGCCAGACGCCAGTTGGTCTCCGACTGCGGCTCGACGCCCGCCACGCCGTCGAACACGACCACCGCGCCGTCGAGCACGCGCAGGCTGCGGTTCACCTCGATGGTGAAGTCCACGTGTCCCGGGGTGTCGATGACGTTGATCTTCTTGTCGCGCCAGAAGGCCGACACCGCCGCGCTCTGAATAGTGATCCCGCGCTTTTGTTCCTGTTCCAGGTAATCGGTCGTGGTCGAGGTCTTCAAATCCTTGGTATCGTGAATGTCGATGATCGTATGCTTACGCCCCGTGTAATACAGGATGCGCTCGGTCGTCGTGGTTTTGCCGGCGTCGACGTGGGCAATGATGCCGATATTGCGGATATCGGAAAGCGGGGTTGTGCGGGGCATAGCAGACTTCCGTAACAGTTCTAAGATGAGGCCACGTAGGGCCCGAATTAAAAGGCGCCGAGTTTGCCACGGCTAGGTGGCGTGTGTCGAAAAAAACCGCGGTGGCCAGAGCGGCACTCGAAAACCGCCCTGCCAACCCGTCATTATAGCGGTAAAGGCTTTCAGCGTCCCAATTCCCGCTGGGTGACGAAAATCACCAATGATCGCGGTGAGCGAATCGGCATTACCGGCGCACCGCGGCGCAACACCGCGGCGCCGACCTGTGGACACGTCGCCGCCCGTCGGTAGTGCAAGCGAAGGGCGCCGACGCACCGCGCTGAATCAGACCATCCCCAGGCGCCTCACGTGCTTGTTGCCCCCCGGCACATGTGTTAACAACACGCAGTGTTTTTGCCGTGCAAATATTTCAAGGGAACCGATGGACAATGAATCTGCCTCGAACGCGCTGAGCCGTCGCGAGCTGTTGCGCATGATCGGCGTGACCGCGGGTGCGGGCGCCATGTATCAAGCCATGGACAGCCTTGGCCTCGCCGCCGACTCCCCCTACAAGGGACCGGTCGACCTGCAAGGAGCACCCAAGGGCGCCTCGGTGCTGATCCTGGGGGCCGGCGTTGCCGGCATGACCGCCGCCATCGAATTGCGCGATGCCGGCTACCAGGTTCAGGTGTTGGAATACAACGCCCGCTCGGGCGGCCGCAATTGGACACTGCGCGGCGGCGACACCTACACGGAGTTGGGTGGCGCGGCCCAGACGTGCGGCTTCGACCCTGGGCTCTACATCAATCCGGGGCCGTGGCGCATCCCTTACCATCATCAAGGAATCTTGAGCTATGCAAAACGCTTGAAGGTACCCCTCGAGCCATTCTTCCAGGTCAACTACAACGCCTACCTGCACAGCTCCACGGCTTTCGGCGGCAAACCGCAGCGCTATCGCGAAATCAAGGCGGACTACCAGGGTCACGTCGCGGAGTTACTGGCCAAGGCCACCCGTCAAAACGCGCTGGATGCGGCGGTCAGCAAGGAAGACCAGGAAAAGCTCCTCGAGTCACTGAAGGAGTGGGGCACTCTCGACAAAAGTTATTCCTATGTGGCGAGCAACGACGCGAGCGAGCGCCGCGGGTTCAAGAAGAATCCCGGCGGTGGACTGACCGCGCGACCCATTCCGTCCGAACCCATGGGCTTGAACGACATCCTCGATTCTAAGTTGTGGATGGGCATTCCGACGGGCGATACCTTCGACATGCAGACGGCTCTGTTTCAACCCGTGGGCGGCATGGGCCGGATCGGCGAGGCCTTTGGCCGCGAACTTGGGCCCCTGATCCGCTATGACTCGAAGGTGACGCTGATACACCAGGATGAGCATGGGGTCACGGTGACGTACGAGGACACCGGCGCGCCGGGAACGCCGCTCACCGCCAAGGCGGACTGGTGCGTGTGCACCATCCCGCTATCCATCTTGTCGCAGATTCCCATGAACGTGGGCAGCGCCATGTCCGCCGCGATCTCGGCCGTGCCGTACGCCTCTGCGATCAAGGTCGGACTGCAGTTCAAACGGCGTTTTTGGGAGGAGGATGAACATATCTACGGCGGCATCACTTATACCGACCTGCCGATCACCAACATCGGCTATCCGAACACCGGCTTTTTCAGCGGCGGCAAGGGCGTGCTGTTGGGCGCCTACATCTGGGGCTTGAATGCCATGGAATTCACCGCCATGCCGCCGGCCGACCGTGTCCAAAAGGTGCTGGAATACGGCAGCCGGATTCACCCGCAATACCTCAAGGAGTTCGACAACGGCATTGCCGTCGCGTGGCATCGATCCCCCTTCACCCTCGGCTGTTACGGCATGTGGAGCACGGCTGCGCGCGCCAAACATTACGATGACCTGTGCGCGTTCGACGGCCGGATCGTGCTTGCCGGCGAGCATGCCTCGTTCATCGGCGGCTGGCAGGAGGGCGCGGTCACCTCGTCGCTCGATGCCATCGGCCGCCTGCACCAACGCGCCGTCGCGCAGGGAGCGAAGGCTTGAAACGTCCCCTCATCTCGATTGCCTTGATCGGCATCGCCGCCGTTGCCGCGGCGGATGATTCCGCGTTCACCTCCGGCACCAGCCTGGAAAGCGTCGGCGGTCCAGAGATCTACTCGCATATCTGCCAGGGCTGCCACATGCCGGGCGGAACGGGCGCCATCGGTGCCGGCAAGTATCCCAAGCTCGCCGGCGATCCGGCACTGGTCTCCTGGGAGTACGTCGCCCTGACCGTGCTCAATGGCAAGAACGGCATGCCGCCCTTCGGACTGCCCGCCGATCAGGTGATGGAAACGCGCGCCGCCCACTTGAGCGATGCGCAAATCGCCGACGTGGTCAATTACGTGCGCAGCAACTTTGGTAATCACTACAAGAACAAGGCAACCGCCAAGCAGGTGGCGGCGCTACCGCATCCCGGCAAACCCGAGCCTTGAGTCGCGCCGACCTGCCGAAGTGCATTGTCGCCGCACTGCTGTGCTCGAGCACCATGGGCGCGATGGGCGGCGACTTCAATCCGCTCGAGACCTTTGCGCCGTTGACCCTGCCGGAACCGGTGAATCGCTACCGTTCGGCGAACGGCGCCCCGGGTCCCGATTATTGGCAGAATTCCGCGGACTACGAGATCCGTGCCGACCTCGATACGAGCGCCAAGACCTTGAGCGCGGACGAGGTCATCACCTACACCAACAACAGTCCCGACTCGCTGGCCAGTCTATGGATCCAATTGGATCAGAACATCTATCGTCGCGATTCGCGTTCCGTCGCCGCCGGGGGCTGGGAGCGGACCCAATTCACCGAGGGCTTCGTGCTCGATTCGGTGGTCGTGGGCTCACCACTTCCCGGCAGCCAGGCGGACACCCTGGTGAGCGACACCCGCCTGCAGATCCGCCTGCCCACGCCGCTCGAGGACCATGGTGGACGGCTGCAGATTCACATCCGCTATCACTACGCGATCCCGGGAACGTTCGGCGGCCGCACCTCCTGGGTGGCAACTCCAAAGGGTGAGATCTACGATATTGCCCAGTGGTATCCCCGCATGGCGGTTTACGACGACTTGCGCGGCTGGGACACCCAGCCCTATCTCGGTAACGAGTTTTATCTCGAATACGGCCGCTTCGATTACTACGTCACGGTGCCCGCCGACATGCTGGTCGCCGGTTCGGGCGAATTGGTGAACCCGCGGGAAGTGCTCACCCAACCCGCGATTGAGCGGCTCGAGCGCGCGCGTGCCACGTACAGCACGGTCGTGATTCGCAGCGCCACGGAAGTGGATGAGTCCGGCAAAAAGGCCGCGTCCGCGGCGCGGCTCACCTGGCATTACCGTATGGACCAGACGCGTGACGTGGCCTTCAGCGCATCTCGCGCGTTCATCTGGGACGCAGCGCGCATCAACCTGCCGGGCGGCGGCCACTCGCTCGCCATGTCGTTTTATCCGGTGGAGAGTCAGGGACCTGCGGCCTGGGGCCGCTCCACGGAGTATCTGAAAGCCGCGGTCGAGGAATTCTCGCGGCGCTGGTTCGTCTACCCCTATCCCGCGGCGGTCAACGTGGCCGGCGGTTCATCCGGCATGGAATACCCGGGCATGCTGTTCGATGGGATAGAGGACAAGGGCAAGGAACTGTTCTGGATTACGGCGCATGAAATCGGCCACACCTGGTTCCCGATGGTGGTGGGCTTCAACGAACGGCGCAATGCATGGATGGATGAGGGCTTCAACACCTTCATCGACGTGTATGAATCCGACGACTTCGAGCACGGCGTCTACGGGCCGAAGCGCGATCCGGAATATGCGCCGGGCGGTGGCAATCCGGTCGAGGAAATCCTGCCGGTGCTCACCGATCCGGATGCCCCCATCCTGCTGACGCGCGCCGATGCCATCAAGGAGAAGTACCGGCATCCGGTCACCTATTTCAAATCCGCGTTGGGGCTCGTGCTGCTTCGCGAACAGGTGCTCGGCGCGGAACGCTTCGACTGGGCATTTCGCAAATTCATCCGCGATTGGGCATTCAAACACCCCTCCCCGTCCGACTTTTTCCGGGCGATGGACAGCGAGGGCGGCGAGGATCTGTCGTGGTTCTGGCGCGGCTGGTATTTCAACAACTGGACTCTCGACATGGCCGTTAACGAGGTGACGTATGCCGACGGCGAAGCGCGCATCACCATCGCCAACCGCGGCCGGCTGGTGTTACCGGCGACGGTGGAGGTGGTGTTTCGCGGCGGCGCCACCCGCCGCGTGATGCTGCCCGCGGAAACCTGGATTCAAAAGACCGCCTATACACTGCGCCTCTCCAGCAACGAGCCGGTCGCGGCGGTCATCGTCGACCCCGACCATGTGCTGCCCGACGTGAATCGCGGCAACAATCAGTGGGGGTCGAAATAGGTGGGCGGCGGAGTACAATGCCTGCCAGTCACTTGCAATGGGGAAGAGTATGTCAGAGCGTGAAGTCTGGATCGTGGCGGCCGCGCGTACCGCCATCGGTACCTTCGGTGGATCGCTCAAGGACCTTCCCTTGGGTGAACTCGCCACCACGGCGCTCAAGGGAGCGATCGAACGGTCTGGGGTGACTGCCCAGCAAATCGAGCATGTCGTGATGGGAAATGTCATTCCCACCGAACCTAAGGACGCTTATCTCAGCAGGGTTGCCGCGATCGGGGCCGGTATCCCCCAGGAAACGCCCGCCTTCAACGTCAATCGGCTGTGCGGATCCGGGCTGCAGGCGATCGTCTCGGCGGCCCAGACCATTCTGCTCGGCGATGCCGATATCGCCATCGGCGCGGGGGCCGAGTCCATGAGTCGAGGCCCCTACTTGCTGCCGACGGGCCGCTGGGGTGCACGTCTGGGCGACACGCCGCTGCTCGATTACATGAACAGCATCCTGCACGACCCGTTCGGCGGATTTCATATGGGCATCACCGCGGAGAACGTGGCGGAGCGCTATTCGATCACGCGCGAGATGCAAGACGCATTGGCGGTCGAGAGTCAACGGCGGGCGGCCCGGGCGGTGGCTGAGGGTCGGTTCAAGACGCAGATCGTTGCGGTCCACGTGCCCTCGCGGAAAGGTCCCGTCGTGTTCGACACCGACGAGCACGTACGAGGCACCGTGGACATGCAACAACTGGCGAAGATGAAGCCGGTTTTCAAGAAAGACGGCATGGTCACCGCCGGCAATGCGTCGGGTCTCAACGACGGCGCCGCCGCGGTCGTGCTCGCCTCGGGCGCCAAGGTCAAAGAGCTCGGACTCAAGCCGCTCGCGCGGCTCGTGGCCTACGCCCACGCCGGCGTCGACCCAGCCTACATGGGCACGGGCCCGATACCCGCGACCAAACTCGCGCTGCGGCGGGCCGGTCTGTCGGTTGCACAACTGGACGTGATCGAATCCAATGAGGCGTTCGCGGCCCAGGCGTGCGCCGTCATCCGGGAACTCGACTTCGATCCCGCCAAGGTGAATCCAAACGGCTCCGGCATCTCGCTCGGCCACCCGGTCGGCGCCACCGGCGCCATCATCACGACCAAAGCCCTGTATGAACTGCAGCGCATCGGTGGCCGCTACGCACTGGCGACTATGTGCATCGGCGGCGGCCAGGGCATCGCCGCAATCTTTGAGCGCGCCTGACGGAGGGGCTGAAATCTTGCAATCAAAAGTTTATGCGGATGCATCCAGCGCACTCGCGGGCGTGGTGTTCGACGGAATGAGCGTGATGTCGGGAGGTTTTGGTCTCTGCGGCATTCCTGAAAATCTCATCACCGCGCTGCGCGACTCGGGCGTCAGGCAGCTGACCGTGATCGGCAACAACGTGGGTGCCGACGATCATGGCATGTGGGCGGTGCTTGCCAATGGTCAGATCAAGAAGGTGCTCGCGTCCTACGTCGGCGAGAATAAGATTCTCGAGCGGCTGTACATGTCGGGCGAGGTCGAGATCGAATTCAATCCCCAGGGGACGCTGGCCGAGCGGATTCGTGCGGGCGGCGCGGGCATCCCGGCGTTCTTCACGCGTACCGGTTACGGTACGGCGGTCGCCGAGGGCAAGGAGACGCGGCAGTTCGACGGGGAAAACTACGTGATGGAGACCGGATTGGTCGCAGATCTGGCGATGGTCAAGGCGTGGAAGGGCGATACCGAGGGCAACCTCATCTACCGCAAGACGGCGCGTAACTTCAATCCGATGATGGCCACCGCGGGCAAGGTCACGGTTGCCGAAGTCGAATACCTGGTCGAACCGGGCGAACTCGATCCCGACGGCATTCACACACCCGCCATCTTCGTCGACCGCATTTTTCGTGGGACGAATTACGTCAAGCACATCGAGCGCAAGACCACCCGCCAACGTCCCGCGCCGGTCAGTGCCACGGGAGCCGTCTGATGGCCTGGACTCGCGAACAGATGGCGGCCCGCGCCGCGCAGGAACTAGGCGACGGGTTTCATGTGAATCTCGGCATCGGCATTCCGACCCTGGTTGCCGGTCTGATTCCTCCCGGCATCAAGGTGACCTTTCACAGCGAAAACGGCATGCTCGGAATGGGCCCTTTTCCGTACGAGAACGAGATCGACCCGGATCTCATCAACGCCGGCAAACAAACCATCACCGAACTGCCGCACACCAGTTATTTCTCCTCAGCCGACAGCTTCGCCATGGTCCGCGGCGGCCACATCAACCTGTCTATCTTGGGCGGGATGCAGGTGGCCGAGAACGGCGATTTGGCCAACTGGATGGTGCCCGGCAAGATGATCAAGGGCATGGGCGGCGCGATGGATCTGGTCGCCGGCGTGCGGCGCATCGTCGTCGTCATGGAACACAGCGAGAAAGGCGGTGCGCCGAAATTTCGCCACCGCTGCTCCCTGCCGCTGACCGGCGCCGGCGTGGTCGACCTGCTGATCACCGATCTCGGCGTCTTCGACATCGATCGCAAGCATGGCGGCGCGGTGCTCACCGAACTCGCGGCCGGAGTCACTCTGGAGGAGATAAAAGCCAAGACCGAAGCGGATTTCGCCGTGAGGTTACGCTGATATCGAACCTAAGGTGATTTTGACCGGTTCGCATGACCAGGGGGGAGAGGGAGTCAGGCGGGAACAAAAAGACAGCAGTCCCCGCCTGACTCCCTCTCCCCCCTGACCGTGATAGGAGCCGGTCCACACCACGCTCATTCGATACGCTATGCCTTCGGCTCCCTAATGTTGACCGGCCGGTCGTGTGTCCGGCGTGAGGGCTGGCAGCGCGCGCACTGCGTTCTTACGTGCACGCGCTGGCAGTCCTCACGCAGGGCAATCGCCGTACCCAGTGGTAATCATCAAGGAGCCGCGGCACAGCATGTCTGACTTAGGCGGCGGTGCCCATTTCGACCAAATGAATGCGCCGATCCGCGGCGGCACATTCGAACTCTGAGCTGATGACGGTCAACTCGCGCTCGTCGTGCACGCTCATCGCCCGGATCAGGCAGGCGCGATCGCGCCCGCGACGCTTCGCCTCGTAGAGCGCCTTGTCGACCAGGCTGATCGCGCTGTCGAGTGAGATGGCCGTCGCCGCACCCAACATCGGAAAACAGGCATAACCGATCGATATCGTGCAGTGAATCGTCTGGCCGTTCCACAGCACCGGATCAAGGCGCACCGCCTGCAGTAGTCGCTCCACGGTTTGATTGGCCTGCTCGATTGAAATCGTATCGAGGACCGCGAGAAATTCCTCGCCGCCCCAGCGCACCAGCTTGTCGCTCTCGCGAAGCGCCGCCGACAGCCGGTGGCTTACCGTGGCGAGCACCGCATCGCCGGCCGGATGTCCCAAGGTATCGTTGATCTTTTTGAAATGATCGAGGTCCGCCAGCAACACGCACCCTCCGACCGGCCTCGCGCCATCCACGGTCAGCACGTGTTCGTTGAAGTAACGCCGGTTGCGCAGGCCGGTGAGCGCATCGCGTTCGCTGTTGAAGCGCAGCCGGTCGTTGGCCTTTCGCACCCTCGCGAATGCCCAGATGAGCGCCGCGCACAGGCACGTGACGACCAAAGCACCGGCCAGAATGAATTGCTCCTGCAGTTGTTGGGTGTGCATTTCCCGCGCCGTGATCGCGTTGTCGCGGCGCAACAATTGCAGCTCGCGCGCCCGTCGCTCATCGTCGAATTTCGCCGAGAGTTCCAGGAACGCGCGCTGCCGCGTGCTGGTCATGGATTTTTCGCTGACCTCGTCGTATCGATGATAGGCCTGGATCGCCATCATCAAATAGCCGGCGTGCTCGAGCGCGTCGGCATATTCGCGCAGCAGTTCCTTCGCATCCAACAGATTGTCGCCCGCAAGCGCCCTGTCGATCGCGGCTTCGGCCAGCTTTTCGCCCGGCTTGATGTTGCCGAGACCGATGTAAGCCAGCCCCTCGTTGAACTGCACCACCGGCTCGTTGCCGCTCTGGCGCAGCCGCATCACGAGGGGCATCGCCTGTTTGGAATACTTGAGCGACTCGTTGAAGTCGCGGCTCTTGAGATAAGAGTCCCCAAGATTGATGAGCGCATGCGCAAGCCACTTGCTGCTGCCCGATCGTCGGGCATGGTCGAGTGCCGCGAGACTGGCGCGGCGCTCCTCGGCGTGATTGCCGAGACGGTCGGCGATATCCGAGACGCAGCCTTCGATCTCCACCAGCGCCGCCTCATCGCCCTGCTTCATCGCCAGCTGCCGGGCGAGATCCAATTGGATCGAGGCACGGTCATAGTTGCCGGTGTTGGTATAAATTCGTACGAGCCACAGCATCGCATGCAGCCTGCGCACGTCATCGCGCATCTCGTGCGCAAGATCGAGGCCGCGCTCGAGGTATGGCAGTGCCGCCTCCGCCTGGCCCGACAGTCGAAGGCTGTTGCCGCGCAAAATCGAGAATCGGTAGCTTTCCCCGTGGGAGGCGATCGCCGGGATGTCGACGTGACTCAGTTCGGCATTCGCCGCGGAATATTGATCGCGCTGGTAGAACGAATACGCCCTGACATAATGCGCCGCGCGAATCCCCGCACTGTCACCGTGCGCGGCAATCGCATTCAGTCGCTCAATGATCGCATCGACATCCGTGTCCCGGTGCACGTCGGCATAGACCATGCCGCTGACCTCGAGCATTTCGACGTCAGCCGGCCGGATCGCCGGACCGGTCGAGGCCGCATCGAGCAGTTGCGCGGCACGCTCCGGATCTGACCAATCCAGCATCTCGACCTGGTTTCTGAAGGCCAGGGGCGGGGTGGCAGCCGCCGCGGCCAACGCTCCCATGCCCATGATCCAGACCAGTACGCTTTTGAGTGTTTGCCGCATACCCCGCTTGAATCGACGCCCGCGGTGCAGCACCGCGAAAGTGTCATTATTGTCACAGTTGGTTCGTCGGCTGGCGTGATGGAGGTCATCCCGCAACGGCTAGGCGGGGATTTTAGGCTGAAATCCGGTCAAGTTGTGACCGGAACCACAGTTGGTCAGCTAGTCGCCGCGAACGGCAGCTGGCTGGCCGCCTCACGGCGCAGCAGCACCTCGAGAGCCGTCTTGGTCATCGGCTTGCTGTGCAGGTAGCCCTGCATCTCGTCGCAATCCAGCGCGCGAAGCATGCGCCGCTGCTCCTCGGTCTCGACGCCCTCGCCGACCACATTGAGCTCCATGCCATGGGCCAAGGCAATGATGCTGGACACGATCGCCCGGTGCCGCGGGCTGTCCTCCATCGCCGCCACGAACGAGTGGTCTATCTTCAGCGACGTGATCGGCAATTGCGCCAGATAGCGCAACGATGAGTATCCCGTCCCGAAGTCGTCGATCGCCACACAGACACCGCACTCGCGTACGGCGCGCAGCTTTTCGATGCTCGACTCCACTTCCTGGATCAGCACCCCTTCGGTGATTTCAATGTCGACACCGGCGTCGGCTTCCGGCCACACGCCCACTGCCGCGCGCAAATCCTCGACGAAGCCTTCACTGCGCAGTTGCACCGGCGACACGTTGACCGCGATTCGCGGTGCGGCAAGTCCGTCGCGGCGCCATTCCTGATGATCGCTGATCGCTTGCCTGATGGCCCACGCGCCCACCTCGATGATGAGCGCGCTGTCCTCGAGCAAGGGGATGAATCCGGCCGGCGGAACCAGGCCCAGATCCGGGTGCTGCCAGCGGATCAGCGCCTCGACTCCGACGATCCGGTTCGAACGCAGATTGATTTTTGGCTGGTAATAGAGCACGAATTGCTGCAGATCGACCGCATTGCGCAACTCGGCCAGTTGCGACGCACGCTGCTTGGTCGCCCCGGTGAATTCCAACAACTGCCGCCGCAGATCCAATTGCGCCATCACGTGACGGCTCAGGATCTTGAGCGATTGCCGCTGCTCGACACT
>Ga0116228_10006077_pt1 | contig 10789 bp, 12 predicted proteins | sample S1TSphfallax_2_FD_89694 | JGI IMG/M metagenome (GOLD analysis project Ga0116228, IMG submission 89694) | Host-associated microbial communities from peat moss isolated from Minnesota, USA - S1T2_Fc - Sphagnum fallax MG | ecosystem: Host-associated > Plants > Peat moss > Unclassified | place... | reverse complement strand
GTTCTTGGTGTCATTGGAAAGGTCTTGAAGTGTAGATGGCCAAAATGCCCTCGCATTGGTCATTTGGACATCTGCAGCCCAAGTTATGGGCAAAAGAAGGGCCGGGAGTCAAACTGACAATTTCACTCCTGACCACTAAAAGTCGGGAATCGACCTCTTCCCGACATCCGAATCGGGAGTGCGACATGGCGTTGGAAAGCTCTCGAAGAGAGCTATAACTTTGATTCAGACCTTGTCTTGATCAGACTTGGCAGTCGGGAGATATGAGCTCTCAAAGTCCCGGGACTCCAATCGGGACAATTTCGGGACAATTTCGGGACTCCAACTTAGGAGTCCCGGGAAAAAGAGCCATTTGAATGTAGCCTCCGCGGAGTAACGCAGAGAATATTATATGGGGGAAGGTGGTGGCTTCCCCCGAGTTCGGGCCATGGTGAGTCTTGTGTGTCAAAGTGCCCGTGGCTTGTCCCAACACCCAAAGGTGTTCCCGAATGTGAACTAATCCTTTTGTGGTTGGTTTTGGATGCATATTCAAGTTTGATTTTCTAGTCCCTCTTCCTAGTCTAATCCCGAGACTTCTAGCACGCCACTCTACCCTTCTTTAGTGCTGGAAGTCGAGAGCGCCTCCAAGTTCCATATTTCTGTAATTCAACACACTTGGACCCTCAAGTGGGTTCAACAAGGAACTTAGGAGTGCGTCATTTTATTTTCATTTTTTCTTAACTTAATGTTCACAAATTGGATGTTAATGACAAAAATTAACAATGACATTGTCTTACAATATTTCATCAAAACACAGCCTAAAATTTAGTTTTTAAAAATATGGTACCTAAATCATCAAATTATAAAAACTGGAGCATATGATGGCCATTAGATGCTAAATTTACAATATATATTATATTATTTTCTTAAACATATTGAAATGTTTAACTTTAAAGTTAAATTAAATAAAAGAAAATTGGTACCTAATTTCATCAAATTATAACACTTGGAGTATCTATTGGCCACTTGATGTTAATATTATAATGATTTTCTACAAAGAGATTGAAACATCTAACTCGTCAATTATTATTATTATTATTAGTATTATACTTTCAAAATTAATAATATTGTAACAATATATGTAGCCATTACTAATTAAACTAGGATTGGGTGGCCATTAATTAAATGCTACTATTACATAAATGTATCAAAACTACTAAAAATCATCTATTAACTTAATAGTAACATGAATTTCAACAATATGTTCCACATTGAATTCACATTACAATTTTTTTGAAAAATCAATTATTTTAATCATTATGAAACATTTAATTTGGTTACATATAATTAACTTCATTTGCCACATCAATGTTTGATCTAGCCCAACTAGCATGCACATCATTAATCATTATGATGTTGTTCATGGTTGTATTTTTCCTAGTAGGAAATGAAAACATAATAAAATCAATGTTCACCCATTGCATTGGGTCCACTAAGTTGCATTTCCACTTTCCCTCCCAACAATCTTGATATAATTCTACATCATTGCATGCTCCTTTCTTGAAAAGCACCCACCATTAAACATGCACCATTCGATAATGCTCATCATTCACATCCTTGACCATATCATTATGTGCTATTCCCATCAATATTGGATACACTTCAATTTTAAATTGATGTGCAAGAATAAAATCCTTTTAATGTAAATCCTTAAAAGAAGTGTAAGTTGTTATACTCAAGGACGCTTCAAGTTTTTAGGCCCACAATATGGAAGGATAACTGGATCTTCCATATCATCAAGGATAGGAATAAATGGAATAAAAAACCTCACATGATTAACTTTTCAATTACTAGTTGACCAAAAGCCGTCTAATAATACAAGACTTTGTTGAAGAATTGGTTTTGACAAGCATTCTAAAATACCCTTTTGATATTCAATTTATGGCTTCATGACTTTTGCATACATCTCATCTCTTAAAACATTGAGCTTCCAAAACTCTAAATGCTTCAAGATTCCACTACTGATGAATTTTTCTTTCTCTACTAACTTTGAAGCATCATTCCCCAATAGGAAAAAAGGAACAAGTTTTGAAATTCCACTAGGAAATTTGAAGCAACCTTGATCATCAAACTTCCACAATCAAATTGTAGGGCCATCTTTGGGACTCCATATTGAATATGTTTGAAACACCTTGTACAACATCATTAGCCACCTAATAAAATCCACAAAAAATATGTGTGTCCAAACAATATCTCATGTCCATCTTTCAAATATCCTTGAACCCAAGATTTGAAATTTGGGATTTTTTGAATTAGTTGGGGAATGAATGGCCATTCTTGCAAAACCATAAACGTTTTCATCAAATCCACTAACACATAATTATTTTGTTCCCTCAATTTCTTTGACAAGTAGCCAAAATTTCCATCAATGTCTTCATATGTATGACCAATGACAAAAAATCCCAAATGGACCTATTCAAAGACCTCCTTCATATTAATAATGACAAAAAAACAAGCAAATACCAATTCTTATTATCCTTTACACAATTATCCATTTGAAGCAATAACTTCTTAAGCAATGGTTTTGCACCAACCACTTGTTCAGGTGCCTTAAAAGCCTTCAAACACCACAAACTCCCTCACATTAGCTACTCAAAAAATTCATTTTGTAGTTCATGATCAAACAACCTTTGTGATTCACAAACAAGGTCCTTCTCCAAAGTTCATAGTAGACGCAAAAGAGATCCAATTGTGAAATTTGGGTCATTGGGCCACAATTCATTTGAGTACTAAATAAATGCATTATCACCATGCCCGTGAACAATCATTCTAGTTAGTGTTATTGGCAACTGACTGAGCCCAACAACCATTTTGTTTTTTTACTTGCAACCTTGGTAGTGCAATCTTTGAATGATCCATCTTATTGTGAATGATGCAAAAAAATTCCTCCTTTGATTGAATGGACTTTGCTTTCCAATTGTCATAAAGATGTCTACATGACTTTTGATGCTTATTATGATTTTTCAATTTCAATGCATGCTCCTTACCAATAGCATTTTTTTTTCCAACTTTGGATATCAAGTCTTTCAAAGATTCACATACAATGCAATTTGCAAAGGTTGAACCTCTTTTTCAGACATCAACATTGAGATGGTATTTTTTTTCAAACCAACTCATAGCATATTGAAATACCTCATCAATATTTAATTCCTTGCTAATCTACAATATCACACAAGAAAAAATAAGAATTTAGACCAAAAAAATCTACAAAACTCTTCTTGCATTAATAACAAACAAACAAAAAAATACAACACAAATAATTTTACAAACATAACAAATATGCATAATTTTCCCCCACTTCATTGTTCCTTTTCGAATATTTTCCAAGTATCAAGAATTAAAAGGCAACCATCTTGTTTACCATTCCCAATTCCCTTCATTTGGTGTGGCATTACTTCAACACATTTATTAATCAATGACTAAACATTGCTTTTAGCTTGCCTAGTTGCAACTTGTGGCTTTTTCATTCCAACATTTCTATGTGGCCTTTGCCTTGTCCCACATTTGTTATCTTGTTTATATGATAGCTACGTAGATTATGAAATCCCAACAATCTTGTACCATATATGTTGCTTCACAAATTTCAACATCATGTATTGTAAAAAACCTTCACTTCTTTACTCCAACTTTTTAATGCAATCTTTTAGGATTATCCAAAATATACATTTTTCGATCTGCAAATGACAAGTTCCAAAACCCTTGTCACAAAATTGATGTTTTCTCACAAAGGAAATACTAACAACAATTGAAAGAACAACAATAATTTGAACTCATACTACAAATTGATTCATTGTTTAAAAATAAATCAATCTTTGAAAGGAAAGCCTCATATTTTGATTCCCTTTGTTTTCTTTTCAAAAATGTGTGAACTTTTTTTTTCACACCTACAACTCCTTCATCCTCTTCCAACAAATGATGTTCATCATATGCAATGAGTAATGACAATAAAAAATGACCATCAAGAATTGTTTGTGACAAAGGCCACCTCCATATTGACATTATTTGTGATCTATCATTTGGACAATTCAAAATTGTGACCCCAACATTAGTTTCACCAAGATCATCATCCAAAACAAGCTCCCTCAGGTCACATGCAATAATCCTACCTTTAACAATCATCTCTCCAACATGATTCACCAACCCACACTTTCTCCCATGCCACTCCATCCTTTTCATACAAGGAACATAGTTCATTCTTTCATGTATATCTTCTTCACCTCTTCCATTTCTTGATGGACCACCTTCCTCCATACCATAAAAAATTCTAGCATTCTCCTCTGAACTAATTTCCTAAACCCCCTCAATGGGCATCGCATTTGTACACCTTTCCCTCCTTTTGCAACCCTGTGTGATCTTTCATTATAAACATTAATTACCAATGAACACCCAACCATGACACACCCTTCATTGGCCAAAAGAAATACAATCCCACATAATCTCCAACAAATCTTCCACAAGGATTTAGAAACAATAATATCAAATTCTAAAATTGTTGGAAAATAAATTTCACAGCCACCACAATGCAATTATCAAGTTGATTTAAACCATGCACAATAATCAAATCAACTTGTTTTCATCTCCCACAACTAACCTCCCCTTGTCACTTATTGAATATCAAAGATCAAATGGATCTTTGACCTTCAAAAATATAGTCCCCATCCTTACAACATTCACATCTCACATTAACATGAAATAAAACAATTTGTTCAACCCAAAAATTTCGACAACCTTCATTATCTTCCAATCAAAAAACATCATGGACACAAAAAAAAAGTCAAAGCTTGTCAAAAATTATCTTTGAAACATAATTCTTAAAAAGGATGGACAATCAAGTGGCTACCCAATTTTCACCTCCTAGCACCACAATGGTAGTATAACCAAGCGGCCGCCCAATTCTCCCATCTTGCCTTCAAAAGGGACCAAGAATTGTGTGTCCAATTGATTCTCTCATCCCCGCACGAAGAAGCATAGATAATCGAACATCTATTTACTTTTCACACCCCAACATGGACAGGGACCAATAATCAAACAGTCGCCCAATTTTCCCATCTCACCAAGGACAAGGACCAATAATCAAACGACCACCCAACTCTCCCATCATGCCATGGATAAGGACTAGGAATCAAACAACCACTTGATTTTCACATCCCATTACAAACAAGGATCAAAAATCAAATGGCTACACGATTTTCCCATCTCAACATGGATAGGGATCCAAAATCGTGTAGCTGCTTGATTCTCATTACAAAAAACACATAGTGATGAAGATATAATCAAACGACCACCCAATACACACTTCAACTCAAACAAAGTGAAAGAGAATCAAGTACCCACCCAATTCTCACCCACCCAAATGGAATGAAAAAAAATAAAACGACTATCCAATTTTCACTTCAACCCTAAACAGAGTGTGAGAGAATCTGGCGATCGCTCGATTTTCACTTCACCCCCACACAAAGTGAAAAAATCCAATGGTCGCCCAATTCTCATTCCCCCCATAAATGGAATGAGAGAGAATCTAGCTACTGCCCAATTTTTGTTTCACCCCCACATGAAGTGAAAGAAAATCCAACAGCCACCCAATTTCCATTCACCCCACTTATTAAAGTAGACTATAAATTAGATTAATTATATTAATTCATATTGACAATAATTAAACTAGTTTAGGCCCATTGAAACTTAGTTAATATGACATTTTAAGCTACACTATGTTCGAACTTCTAGGTTAATTAAGTTGTAAAGTAATGTACAAAATTGAAAAATGAAAATAAAATCATTAGAAATTATATTCATTGAAATGAAACATATTCTGAAACTCCATTTAAAGTGTTTCTTGAAAAGATGTTAATATTTCCTATAACATGAAAATCTATGAGGATCACATTGAAAAGATGATTGTCGCATGGAAAAAGAACACATTGAAGTTGTTACACCTAAATTTGTCATTCTGAGATCTTCTGGAAATCCAACACCAAACTTACTTAACCACTACAAGTATCATTCACAAGATGATATGCATGAAACATTAGAAATGAAAGCAACCAAGAAGAAATGTAGAGAATCAACAAGGAAATTATAAACCCTATGTTAAAGGGGTAAGCTTATTACATTGTTTTGGATGAACAAGGCATTAAGGATAGGGATTGATCATTGGACATTGGAGGTATAAATTTTGAATTCTTGTTTGGTTTGGAATCATGTTGATAATGACTTGGGGACTACTCAAAGATGGGAGTTCTAGGAGAAGGATTATTGGTCCGTATGTATAATTGTGGTATTATACCCCATGGTATTATACGGTGGTATTATACTACCATTACAAACAACTATGCACTGTATAATTGTTGTATAATAGGCAAGTGTGCCCATGGATTGCGCAAATGGTTCGATTCTTGCCCCACCCACGGATTGCACAAACGGTTCGATTTTTGCCCCACCCACGGATTGCACAAACAGTTCGATTCAGGCAATCTGGTGCTCTGGTTTTTGGTGTTCATCTGTGTTCATGGGGAAGACTAAGGATGATATCTGGTCTAAGTTTGGCCAATCTTACAAGCAGGGCGATGCGAAATTGAGTTACTACAAGTGCTCAGCGTGCGATGAACCTATGATTGCGGCAGTGGGCTACATGCATGATCATTGGGTGAAGTGCAAGAAGCATCCCTACGCCATTGGCCAACTTGATGCGGGCTTTTAGCCATCACGAAAGTCGGCAAAGACATGGACTATGCAGTCATCTTCGACGCATTCCTCGGCGGGTAATGGTGGCAGTATGGTTGGGGAGTTGGTTGAACCACTGAATCCCTCGGCCTTTTTCACTAACGGTCGCCAACATTTTGATTCGCTGAAGAAGGGCGAATTGGAGAAGCTGCACTAGCTATTTGCCCGTGGTGTTCATCGTACGGCCATGCCTTACTCTGCTTTTGAACATCCGACATGGAAAGATTTCTTTCAAGCGTTGCGAGGCTACTTTCAACTTCCATCTTCAACCGTGATCGATGGTGAGCTTATGTGAATAGAATATGCAATTACCATGAACGATGTTCTACTCGCCCTTAGCAAGCATTCGCTCATTTGCTTCATGCTGGACAGTGCCACAAACTTGCAGGGGAAACAAGTCATCAACATGATGGCTTGTGGACCTAAGCCGTTCTTCCTTGAGCACTTCACGATGGAGCTCCACAAAGAGAGCACGACTAATCTGTTAGAGAAGTTGTTGAATTGTAAGTTGCGCCTGCTCGGATCGATTCACCAACCGGCTCCTGGTTTCGTGTTATCGAGGGACGTCGAAATGTTTGACGATAGCGACGTTGAAGTGGTGGAGTAGTAAGAACAAGGACAAGTCTGCACCAAGAATGAACACTTCACTAATCCCTTGATGTTTTGCTTCTGCAGCGATTCCCCGAACGTCATGGTTAAGCTACACAAGGAGTGCCTAAAGACATTTTTGCAGCGATTCCCCGAACGTCATGGTCAAGCTGCGCAAGGAGTGCCTGAAGACGAAGGAGTTCGCATTCGCTTACGGTTGTGCGCCCCATGCAATCCACAATCTTTGCATGGATCTAATCAAGAACTTCCCTGGAGTGAAGCACGTCTTGAAGTAGATAATATTCATGGTCAAAACCTTGAAATCGTCGCATCTTTTTCTACAATTATTTGACAAGTTGTGTTTGGAGAAGTTCAAGAAGACCTACATGCTCATCCTCTTCACGAAGACTTGATGGGGCACCGTATTCTTCACCGCGCAGCATGCCAGCACGGTCAAGGTGGCGTGCACAGCGCTACCAGGTGAAATTTTGAACACTGAACTCGACATTGATATATGCAACGAGCTCAAAGCGTTGGTTACTGATCCAACCTATTGGAAGGGTGTCGATGCGATGGAGACGTTCTTCATGACGATTAACTCTTGTTTAACTTACCTGGAGGGAGACGAAGCGACGTTTTCTACCATGTATGCGTGCTTCGTGGCGATCAAGTACCACATTAAGACGCTCAATCGCGCCATCATGGACACCTTCAACCTGGGTGACGATGATATCGAATAGATGATGACGTTGCTCCACCACCATTTCTCGACCATCTATTCAAAGGCCCATGGTCTCGCATTCGCGATAGATCCAATGTTCACCGACATGCGCAGTAAGATCGCAACCAAGTTCGGCGAAGACTTCCAGCAAGTTGGGAAAGGTTTGATCAACCAGTAGGCAAAGGTCGCACTCATCCGTCTCTCAAATGGCAACGAGGACCTCCGACGATCATATTTCAATGAGTTCACCACATTTATCATGCGGCCAATAGACAATGATTATGACTTCAACGATATCAAGTTTAAGCCGTCAGAATTGTGGACATTGTGTGACGATTCGTGTTACGGCTCCATCAAGGGTCTGCTATCGGCATTACACAAGAACCCAATCGGGGCAAACGGGGGCGAACGTAATCACAAGGCGGGCAAACACGTTCACAGTCGCTCATGCGCTCGGTTGGGCCAGGCCAAGATCGAGACGGGGACTGCCATCCTGCTCAACGCGAAGTAGCTTGATTGCCGAATTGCCGCAACACAGGATACGAAGTTCTACAAGTGGCTACAGCAGCTTGGTGCTGACAACAGAAATGATGCTGAAAAGGAGCCCCTAGATGAGGAAGAGGATGCTGCTGGTGGCTGCATTGAAAAATTTGATCGCCTTGACATTTCTGGCGGCATCGATGGCATTGCTGATGAAGATCTCTTCGACTAGGAGGTGGTGGATGAAGGTAACATCTTCAATTGAGGTGGACTCTGACTGTTGTATAATACAATCTGGTATTATACGATATTATACCACGCAGTTCGCGCAGGTTCCAATTATACAAAACAGTAAGAAAGATATTCATTATTAAACACATAGTTTTGGAGTGAAAAGATAGATATAAGTACTTTGTAACAAAAACTATAGACTTTATTTTGATATACTACAAATTTAATCTTGTTGTTTGAATTCATTTCAATAGAATTTGGAAGTTTTTGTTGTATTTTGATTGAAGTTTTCAATAAACAAAAGAAGTATAAACTTCTTTAGTAATTTTCATATTCAAATTATTGTGTGAATCTTCTAAAGTATAAAAAATATAAGGAAATGAATTGTAATTTTGTGTCTAGATTTTCTACATTGGATTTTGAAGTATAGATTTTAGGTATATGAAATAACCATGAATCTAATGTTTTAATGAACTGTAGAGATAGGTGTGTTTAGAATCAAAGCAGGAATTGTGAATGTGTACATGTAATAATGCAAATTTGTTGTTACAATAAGTGTGAAATAGTTATGTAGGGATTTAATCCACATTTACCATTTAGCAACCATCTTTTGGGGCATTTTTATTTTTATTTTTTTACAAGAAAAAAAGGGTTTTTCTACATTTTCCAGAGTTTATACTATACTAGTGGGTGCCCGTGGCCGAAGGCCATTGTGAAGTCCCCCGTGGGTACCCGTGACCTTCGGCCACTCTGAAGTTTTATAAGTTTTATTTTTACTTATCTTTTACTCTTTATTTGGCCCCTGCCCTGCCCGCCCGGCCCTGCCCCCTGCCCTGCCCTGCAAGATAGACAGATAGACGAACCCTGCCCTACCCCCTGCCCCGCCCTGCCCTATCTGGCCGCCTGTTTTTCCGAATCCCGGGACCTGTTTGCTGAACCCCGTTTTCCGAATCCGACTGTCTGGGCTGGTTCCGAATCCCGTTTTGGAATCCCGTTTTTTAAATCTCGTTTTCCGAATCTGATTGTCCGGGCCGGTTTCCTGCCGGCGGATTAAAACGCGGAACCGTCGTGTCACGCACGGACGCACGGACTACGTGAATTTATATATATGATATGAAGGTGTTCAAAAGAGTAGTTTAATTTTCAATTTAGATTTAGAAGGGGTATGTTAGAAGCATTAGAAGTTTAAGCAGTTGACATCATAAGGACTACATAGTGATCTACAAATTTTGAAAAAAAAGGATTGTGAAACAAGATGAATCGAATGGTGACCTATAGTGTCGCAACCCCACTTTGAGGCAAGTGTGAGGATGAGACTCACACTCCCAAAAGTGGGAACTTGGAGCCCTCCGGGACTCTCGCAACTTCAGAGCTCGACAGCAGAAGGCAAAACACCTCGCCTTGAAGTGTTCTTTATATCGTTGGAAAGGCCTTGAAGTGTAGATGTCGAAAATGGCCTTGCATGAGCCATTTGGACATTTGAAACACAAGTTATGGCCAAAAGAAGGGCCGGGAATCAAACTGGCAATTTGACTCCCGATCACAAAAAGTCGGGAATTGACCCGATCCCAGTGTGTGCAGATGGAGTGCGGCACATCATTGGAAAGCTCTTGAGAAGATCTACAAGTTTACTTCAGACCTCATCCAATCCGAGGTCTGAGCCGGGAGTTATGAGTTTCCAAAGTCCCAGGAGTCCAAACCGGGATAGTTTCGGGACTCCTCCTTGGGAGTCCCGGGAATAAAAGCCATTTAGATGCAAGTGTGGCGGAGTAACGCAGAGAATCTATATGGGGGAAGGTGGTGGCTTCCCCCAAGTCTAGGCCGTGATGAGTCCAGTGAGTCAAGGTTGCTCGTGACTTGTCCCAACACCAAAAGTGTTCCAAATGAGTATTAACCAACTTGTTGGTTGGTTTTGGATGCAGGACTGAGTAACTAAATAGTTTGTCCCTTTTCTTAGTCTAATCCCGGAGCTTTCAGCACACCCTTCTCACCCCCCTTTAGTGCTGGAAG
>Ga0116228_10006076_pt1 | contig 10789 bp, 4 predicted proteins | sample S1TSphfallax_2_FD_89694 | JGI IMG/M metagenome (GOLD analysis project Ga0116228, IMG submission 89694) | Host-associated microbial communities from peat moss isolated from Minnesota, USA - S1T2_Fc - Sphagnum fallax MG | ecosystem: Host-associated > Plants > Peat moss > Unclassified | place: USA... | reverse complement strand
CCGTGGTGAGTCTTATGAGTTTGAGTTTGCCCATGGCTCGTCCTAGCACCAAAAGTGTTCCAACTATGTCCTAACCAAGTTGTTGTTTAGTTTTGTGCAGATCCACGTGAGTGATTAAGTGCTTGTCATTCTTCCTAGTCCCATCCCGAAGTTCCAACACGCCCCTCTACCCCTCTAAGTGTTGCAAACCAAGGAATGTGCCCCGACTCCTTACTCTTTTGTTGTTTTCACTTCAGGCTCACATTTGAATCTATCAAGGAGCTTGGGGGTGTGTCAGTGACGCTCCTAATGGGTGTGACGGACAAGGCAAAAAGAAAGCTAAAAAATCAAAGAAGGATGAAAGGATTGGCTAAAGTAAATTAGGAGGGATAAGAATGATGGGCAAATGGATGGAAGCTATAACATAATTAGGCATAGGGGTAAAGTTGATTACTAGCTTTCCATCGGGTGCATGTTGGGAAGGTTGGAATGTCTGACAATGCTTTGAAAATGAAAACCCACATGATTTGCCATGCCTATTCACAACCTACCATATTTGGTTTAAAACTAAAAACCCTAAACCCCAATTTTGAAAATCCCAACTCGTAAAACCCCTTATTCCCAATCAAACCCTAAAACTATTGCCCTAAAAGAACTAAAATAATTATAACTTAAATTTTAAAAATTGAACCAAATGTTCTTCACAAAAGTAAAGAACCACCCAACTTTGGTTTTTACCTTGGTTCTTGTGTAAGTGCATATCCACTCAATCATGGGGCAACCAAAATTTGAGAACCAACATATCCATATTTGTTATCCATGTCTAGAATTTGTTTGTTGTCTAAAATGTCATAAGTTATAACTAGACAACATTGGTGGAAACTTTTTCCAAGTCTCATTGCTAAACCATTAAGCCTTCCATTGAATTTATAATAAATTGAATACAAAGTTTGAGAAATATTTGAGAAATATTTCTAAAAGTGAATATACATTCAAACCATCTTCCACATTGGAACTTTGAAACTTACTATAATTACAACATGACTTTTTTAAAGTTCATAATGTATTAGAGTGAACCATCAACATGAAATTTATGCTAGAGCTTTATAAGTTGGAAGAAAATTTCAAATCTTTGTGATGATTTTAACCTCGTAAAATCTAACTTGGTCTACTTTTCCTTGGGTTCCTCATGTAAAAATCATTGTATTTGAAGCTTCTTGGGATAATAGGTGGTACACATTCATGTGTTTTTACAAGGGTATGAAAACCTGTTGTTTTGTTGTGAATGACAAAGAAATCAAAACTTCTCACTGATGCCTTAGCGCAATTTGTTCAGAACATTTTATGTTTGTGATTGGGCTACCAAATGAGATTTGGGGGTCTCAAGCAAGAAAAGGCCTGGACTAAATGGGAAGTCCACAATGGGCTAAGAGTTGGGATAAGTCCTAGAGTATTGAGTCCGTGCAAGATCACTCAAAAGTGAGGACTAACGTGTATCTGGTTTGGCCATGAGCAGTTTGAATCTAAGTGCAAGAGTGCCAAGGCAAAACCAAGTGTGATGGTATCCACTAGTGTTGGGTGGTTCTCAGATGTTTTAAAGACCCGTCAGGTCCAGGTTTTAGAAGAGTTTATAAGACCTGTCCTGGTTCTTTAATTTATTTTAAAATTATTTTACAAGAGACCTGAGCAGGGTGTCAGCATTGTAAGAAAAATATTTTCATCAGGTTTCAAAATGCCAAGTCTCACACACTTAAAACCTGTCAATATTCAAAGGTGATTTTCACAACTGAAAATTAAGGGAGAGAAACTCAGAAAACCAAAAAGTTTGTGGTACATTTGAGTTTCGTCCGGTTTTTATTTTTTGAGTGCCTCCACTGTTTCTACATATATTTTCACTATTCCTACTTGTAAAACACAATAATTATTCTTGAATCTTGTGCATTAAATGCTGAGTTTCAGCATTTTATATTGAGACTTAATATTAAAAACATTTAAGTGACAATTGAATGTAATTGAATGTAATAAGTAAAGTAATGATAAAATTTCGAATCTTGAGCTTGCTACTTTTTAATACCTTGATAAGGTATCAACTTTTTTTAAATAAAAAATAAAAACAAGGATGCAAGTTACTGGTTCCTCCTCCAGAAAGAACTGGTGAATGAGATTCAAGCAGGGTATGATCTTATGTAAAGATAAGGTATTCAACTTGAAACCCAGCTCGAAACCTTGCCTGATTTTTAATCATTTTCTCATATCTGTTCATGAAAAAACAATTATGGACAAATGTCCACCTGAGAGGGCATTTCACTCTTCAAAATGCCCCACACTTTACCAAGGAGAAATTCTGCTGGATATGGTGCCCTCCAGGTACACTACAAATTTTCTGCAAGTGCTTTATGGCTAAGTAATTTGCAAAAGGCCGGGCCACAGTGAATCTTGCTTCTAATTTGGTTGCTGTAAAGTGTTTATTAGAAACGAACATTGAAATTTTGACTTCACTCTAATCTTGTTCACGTTTGCTGCGGGTTGTCAAATTCTGATTCCAGGAGAGCCACGTTCTTCACCTTCTTCTTTTTTTCCAGAGAACGCCAAAGGAAAGGGGTCTGTGTACTTGTAAAGCGGTAACAAGACAAAGATAGGGACCCTAAGTTGATGAAGATTGGGACCCTGAGTTGGTGAAGTCTCCAAAAGATGTCCACATAAGGTGGTCAGTGACCTAAGGGACCTGGAGACTTGAAAAAATAAGTAAATAAATAAATTCTACCCAAAAGCATGAGAATCTCACCCTTTCCAAATTCCAACTCATTACATGCTATCACTTGACTTAAGTACCGGCACCGGCATCGTAATTGAGCCTAGGACATTTGCATGGTGCAGGAACAAGACCTAAAACTCTCAAGTTTCCCAAAAGTCAAACTACAAAGAGCTTTCACCGACATATATGTTCACAGATGGAATGAAGTTGAGGTCTGTGTGAGTTCCCAAAGTTAACTATTCACACTAAGGTCTGAGTTCTTTTGTGCGAAAGTGCTTGCCATGCTTCTTCCTACTTTTTCATCTTCTTGACTTTTGATTTTTGGTTGCAACTAGTACCTTACCTACCCTACCCCAAGAAGGTTGGATAATAGATTTTGTGGTTGTCGTTCATAGTGAAAGCAAGTGGAGGCTTAGATATTATTTCATTTACAAGTCTATGCAGGGTTTCTTTTTCCAATTTTGTGATGTAGCCCAGGTGGCTATCATCTTGAAAGTGATTTGGCCAAAATTGGCCACATGTACTAATACAAAAGTAGGGAAAAAATCTATATTTTTCTATATTTTTCGCTATCTACTGGAACTAATAATAAAAATCTGGCGATTGGTAGAATTATTTTTTCGAAGTCTGGCGAATTGGGGGCCATTTTTTTCATGGAAAATCCTTCATATAGGTCGAAATCATATTTTTCAGGTAAGGACTTGGCAAAAATTCGCCAGTAAAAGAAATGCTGAGTCCATGCAACCCTGTGACTGAGTGCACAAACTATAAAACTTCATATGAATTTGAGCATCCTGTAGGCTACACTAAGGAAGAAGCTGCGTTTCTTTTTCTCCTGGCAAATTTTTACCAAAAGACTAATTTTAATGAAAACTAGTGTAGCCTGGGCCATTGGCCCAAGTGTGAACTGTTTACCCCACTAATTGTTCATTTCAAAACCAATTTTTGTAATTTACTTGGATTTCCATCCCAATGACAAAACAATTCAAAATTCAATTTTTCTCACACCTTAGGTCTAAAAATGTTCAAATCACTTTCATTATATCCTACTCAGGGAGGGCTTTCCAACAATGCCAGGAGCATGCCCAAAATTCCTTTACAATTTTTAGTTTCGCTTTAAATTATTTTTCAATAAAAAATTGGTCAATATTCAATATCTTCTCAGTCAAGCAATTTAGTGCAACCCTACTCATCAATGGTTTGGGAGATTTTAACATGACAAACAAACAAGCAGAACAAAGCAAACTACCTTCCTTCAGATGACAAGAAAATAAGTTAACACCTTAATTTTTTACGTTCATACTTTAGATAGCCAAATCGATGAAGATATTGCACTAGGCAACTTGTCATGTGTTATAGCATGAGGGTTTCAAATTGGCATCTATCAAATAAAATGATACATACTATCATACATAAAAAAAAGACAATACCTCAATACGGTGTTACACTTCACAGCTAGCCCAAACTTTGAAAAGTTTTTTATAACAACATTAGGAATTCCATTTAAGTCTTTACTTTGTTATGATTTACATTTGGTTTATAAATGTGGGTACATCTAGATATATAGGTTCTCATTTGCAAGTTGTTGGCATCTTGATGTTGCAAGGAAATTTGACTTTGACTTTATGGTTTGGAGTTCATAAATTGGTTCGCCAAACAAATGTGCAACGTTTGAATTTGTTTGAAAATGAAAAGTAGTGTTGGGATCAATGTGGACAAGTTCAAGGTATCAGGCAAGTTCAAGTCCAAGGTCATGTTTAGTGTGCAGAATATCCAAATTAGAGGTTTAGAATTTTGTTGAAATTTAATTTAAATACAAATCTTGAAATCACTTCTTGCTAATCTGAACTTGGATTGAGCTATTATCGCTTTTTTAAAAGGGTCAAGTTCTCTAGCAATACATAAGTACAACGGCTTTTTTAAATGCAACAACCAAGCCATGGTTTTTTAAATTCTAACAATTCAACTTTGGCCAAACCTTATGGGTTGTATGTTGCACCACCAAACAAAAAGATGAAAAAGGTTGTTTCATCACCTTTTGGTTTAGTTTGAAAATAAAATTGGATTTGTGTAGTTTTAACTCAATGAACTACCATTCATTCAATGCATTAGCATCTAAGTGATTGCCAAATCATAATTCCACCCTCAATGAACTCCAAATTTTGCTAATTCATTGGTTCCCCTTTTCCAAGAAAACCAAACCAAAAAATCCATCCCCCAAATGGGAAAAAAAAAGGTATCATCACTACCTACTACTATCTTTCATTGGTTGTTAAGACCTTTTTTTATTGCGATCATCCCTAATTTCCTTATACATTAATACCCATTCCATGAGTGTGGGTATCTATGTAGACGTTATTAGTTTTAATTGGGTGCAAGGGTTTAGGCACATTGAAGTGGAACAAAAATGGCACATGAAGAGTTCATCTTTAAGCCAAAAATTGAGACCAAAAACACAAAACCATTGAATCGCCTTTCTTTTTAAAAACAATTCTAAGAACTATGTTTTTTCCACCATTTCTAACACCTTATACAACAATTTTAATAAAAATATTTCAATTAAATTTGATTTTTTGACATTGAATAACACTTAATAAAATTTTAACAATTATGACCTCCAATAAAGTACATGAATGGATATTCACACTTGTAATGACATTTTCAATACAAATTTTGATTTCCACTTTAATCTTACAACTTATAAAAAATTATATTAAACATATTCGGTTGAATATTTCAAGAGTTTTGAATCTATTTACAAATTCTTGGTCAAAAAAATGGATTGTGACCAACAATGTTGCACATGTTTGAACATTCACCTTAAACTTTAAAATGGTCATTTTTTTTTTCTTTTGTTTTAAATTAATTTATTAAGACAATATAGATCATTGATATTAGTTTCTTAACATGTTTCCATACTAATTGGATTCAAAAAAAAATCAACAACTTGGGGGTTTGAAATTTTGGTGATCCAAACAAATGGACACCTTAGTAAGTTGGCACCCACAATGTAAATAGAACTAGACCTAATCTTAAACCAAACCAAGCTCCAATTTTTTTGCAAATTAATCTATGAAATTGGAAGGTTTATAAATCCCAAAAAAATATTTTTAAAACCACACTTCTTGATTTTCTATTAACTAAAAATTGAAACCAAAATTATGTTCCTTTCAAAATCAAGAACCATTTAGGTAGGTATTATAATAGGCAAACAATAGATAAACATTTGCATGTAGACATTGTTTACTAGACATAAATAAGGTTAGTGGGTTTTTAATGAAGTATTGAAATTGAAACAACCACAATGATTACCTAGGGACCTAAAATTAAATGAAAAGATTTTGGATCCTATAGCAAAATGAAAAATCCCAAGGCAAAATCCTTGGCTCTTTGTTATGTGACAAAGGGTAGGAAACCTTGAAGATGGAGATTAATGAATTGACTGTTCAAATCAAACTCTTGGTTATATTGAATTACAATTTTAAGAATAAAAGAAGGTGGTTAGTGCAAATATCAAAACCACTTTTGGGGCATATGCACTAATGAGTGGCTCATTTTTTAACAAAAAAATATTCCACATAAAGTCCATACTATAGTGTTAAATTGAATTTTTAATATGGTAACATTGGTTAAATTGTAATAAAGTCCATGTATCAAAAAAAATAAAATCCATATTAATGGAAGCCCAAATAAAACCTTAAAAACCTTGGCTTCGGTGAAAATAAAATTCAAATCAAAGAAAATATTTAACAATTAAGGATTTATGAAAATAAGGGCCAATTTGGAGAAAATGAAAGTTCAATACTATGAAATGGTTTAAGTTTTCAAGATAGAGGTTTTCAAATGTAATTTCTTTAAATGATGAAATTTGACATACTTAGTCACTCCAAATCATTTGGCTTGGAATTCTACATCAACATCATAATTTTATAAACCTCTAGTCAACATACTAATCCTTGTTCTTTGATTTCAAAAGTCCATAGGTAGAAGTGAGTGAATGTTTTTCAAATAATGATTGTACATATGATTTCATAATCAAGTTGATAATCTAAAACCAAGTCCCAATTGGAAAATTTTACACAATATGTTTTGCTAGGAGAAAACAAAACAAGATGGGTATTATAGAAACCAAAAAAATGTTACAAAAGTGAGAGATTCATTTGTGCATCTACCCTTTGGTTCCCAACTAACCACAAGTTCATATGGACTCACAAGACTTACCATGGCCTAAACTTCAAGAAAAGGCACTACCATCTTTATAATATATTTTGAAACTTGTCATCACACTTACATTGAAAAAGAATTTCCCCCAAATACCCTTGAAGTCACCTCCAAAAATCATGACTAATTTATTACCTCAAAATTTTGGAGCCCATAACTTCTACAAATTACAAATAAATCGAACATAATGATGGGACCTAAGAAAGCCAAAATTGTTTTGGTTAATTTTGTCCCAACCTTTTAAATAACCATAACTCACACCAAATAAACATGTTTATTTTCAAAATGCAAGTTCACTACTTTATAATGTTCAACAAATTTAAAATCATTTGATTTGATCACCAACCTTGACATAAACAACCTTGAAGGTGAAGCACAGTAGGGTGGAACCTAAGTGGGAAAACTTGAACATTCATTTGAAGGTTAAAATACATTGTGTAAATAAGATACTTTGAATCACATGGGTTGTGTGACAAGGTGCCATTAAATATTTGTCACAAGGATTTGAATAGCCCTATTTTAGCTTATAAAGGAATTTTGTAAAAAAACTCATAATTCAACATACATTTCAATATTCTTGTCATTAACATCTTTCCAAATTGTTTTTTTTAGTATTGATATCATTACATCATATTATCAATGATTCATTTATTGATTACAAGGCATTATATAAAGGTGTATTGAATCCATACTCATGTAATCTAAACTCATTATGGACTATGATATGTTTTTTGAACATCTTAAAGTCCATAACAAATTGATGTATGAAATCATTATTGACATGAGTCTTTTTCTGTCATTTGCAAAATATAAATTGGAATTAACCATTATTGAAAATTTGAAAATGGCTAAAATGTGCTCTATCATTTATGATGCATTCCAAAATGTTCCACCTAGTAAGCTTTCATCCCTAAAACTCCTTGGGAGTTTTAATTTCTAAAGTGGAAATTGATTTCAAAGGCATGATAATTCTTTCATTTCATTCCCATATTTCTCAATTGTTAGGAATGTGTTTGAGCTTTGCAATTCCTCAACCCAAAATTAGTAGTGTCAAATCACTACTACAAAATGAGGGTGCAGTTCATTAGTCCTTGTTCATTAGACGAATGAATTCATTGCATCCCCGCTAGGTCCCATTCATTGAAACCATTGAAATCACTTGGTGCATAGGGACACATTTTGTTGTAGTGAATGTGTGGTGTCACATCAATTTAGGGCCAAACACAAGTCAACTTACATCAAAGTAATAACTTTTTTATACACACACATTAACTACCCCAATTGGTGATTGAAATTTAATCATCACAAAAAAATTCCAAAAGATTAAGTGGATTGGGTGGACTTGGGTCTTAATCCATATATGAATTAGAGTTCATCCTAATAAATAAATAAATAATTTGTAAAAAAAATTTAGGCCAATTAAACATTACGATGATAATTGAAATTCCACCATTTTGAATAATTGAATTTTTTTCTAAAAATTCCTTTCATTTTTCCAAACAAGTTGGATTAGGATTTGGTTTTTATTGTGACAAAATGGACCTAGGTCCTAGTCTTCATGGTCATTAAAATTTATTCCCAAAAAAAAAGAAATTTAAATCATCCAAATGTGGTGAGTAAACTTTAATGACAAATTCAATAAGTGTTTTTTTAGGAACAAGGTGGACTAAGTCTTAACTAGTCCCATATGGCAACTAAAATTTAATCCAACAAATAAATAAATAAATAAATAAATAAATAATAACCTACTTGCAAAATGAATTTTTTAAAATTGTGGCAGTGACAAAATAATGCATTAGATGAAACATTGACATGACAATTAATCAATGTGTCAAGTTAATTTTGAAAACCTTATTTCACCCTCATTCCATATTTGTTTTTATTTTTCACTTTGGCCTTGATTATGAGCCTTAAATTAAGATTATGATCAATATTTTTTCAAATCACATGAACTTCAATTTATTGGAAAGATATTGTTCATATTACAAGATAATGGGTTCACATTCTTGAAAAAAACCTCTACTACATAATTTATAACCATTTGAAATGTCAAAATATTAAAAAACTACCAAAGCAACTCCCATTCACTAAAACCATCATTTGGGGAATGTGCTTCTAAAGGCTTGGCATAAGGTAAAGGGTAAACTATATGATAAAATGTGTTACAAAAGACATTTGAACCTTGGGTGTGCTCCTTAAAACCTTGCACCAAAATATAAAAGTGATACCAAAACTTTGGAATAAGAGTAAGAAGAATTGCTTTGTTCACCTTTTAGTCATATGAAGCTAGGGCATAAGCATGGTAAAGTATGCTAGAAAGAGGCACTTGCTATTTTTTTGGAAAGTATCCATAAAGTATACTTTAATGTTTTGAATCCATGAATATTATTTAAGTCAATGATCAACAATTATAAGTTCTTTGACCTCATTGCATAATATTGAAAAAACACATTTTAAGTACATTTTTTTGAAATGCAAGTACAAAAAGTACATGTCATAGTTTTGCAAGTTACAAGTACATGAAAGTAAAGAATTATTATATTTTCAAGTTGATGAAGGCCTAGTGTGTATGGATATAATTTCAACTTTTTATATTCTAGTCATAATCTATCAAAGTTTTAAAGTAAAAATATTTTGGAAAATATGAACAACCAACCGATTTAGAACACATTTTTCATTTATTTTTCTTATATAGAAATTCCTCAAACTTTATGTACAACTTACAATAAACTCAATGAAGTGCTCCATGATTTCAAAATGCAATTTAAATAGGTTTTTAATATTTTTAAAAATGTTAATGTTGAAAAAAGATCATTTTTTAAATTAAGTTTTTTTAAGACTACTTTTTTCACATACTTTATCATGCTTGGATCCACTACACAAATGAAGTAATGAAGATAGTTAATTAATGCTATCGGAGCCAATTTTGATTCATGAACACGAACTAATAAGATTCACCATGGCTTGAATTTGGGAGGTGTCACCTTTTCCCCTATTACTTTGTAGCTCATCATTACAAGTTTTACATTGAAATGACATTTTCCCCAAGACTCCCAAAGTCATTTCTTGAAATCAGGATTCCCTTGTTGTTTCATGATTATGGAGACCCATATAATTGATTACATATTCCAACCAAATTGATCACACAAGTACACTACCTTATAAACCTTGAAAAAATAATTTCAATGCCATATCAAACTTGCCAAGAAAACACCCTAATCCCCAAAACAATGGTTTGAATGAATATGAGTCATTTTGGCAATTTTGTATTGACCCTACCAACCTACATATCACAACCTACCCATAGGTGATTTGCATATTAGTTTGGGGGACTATTTAAACTATCATAGTCACAATTTATATGGATTGTAAATGAGCAAGTAAATTTAAATCCAAATTCAACATTAGCATTATCAAAATTATATATAATTATCCATGTTCCAATATATTTTAATGAAAATCATATTTAAGGAATATGGACGAATTTTAAGAAAATAACATAATGGACTTTTGGAATCATGACATTACCACTAGAAGAAAAAATATCATTTATAACCATTTTTTGCAATTCTAAATAATGTCACTTACAGTTGAAAAAAATTACAAATCACATTTCTCAATTGCAAAAATTGGTTGCAAACGACAATTTCTCTTCTAATGTACATTTGTCATCTAAAAAAAATGAAAAATGTGGACATAAAAAATATTTCATAGTATTTTCAAAATGAAATTTGAAAAATAGTAGACCACCATCAAATGAAGAATTTAAGACTAAAATGCATTGAAACTTTCCCATTACAAGAAATTCTAATTTTTAAATGCCATGATTTCATG
>Ga0116228_10006075_pt1 | contig 10790 bp, 5 predicted proteins | sample S1TSphfallax_2_FD_89694 | JGI IMG/M metagenome (GOLD analysis project Ga0116228, IMG submission 89694) | Host-associated microbial communities from peat moss isolated from Minnesota, USA - S1T2_Fc - Sphagnum fallax MG | ecosystem: Host-associated > Plants > Peat moss > Unclassified | place: USA... | reverse complement strand
TAAATATTATTTAAAACACTCTATTTAACAATAGAATACCATTTTTCATTAATTTAAAATTTTCACTTTATTTTTGTAGAATGATGAAAACAACAGTCAACCCAACTACATATTTAATGGAAGAATGTTTTACAACTTTAGAATATCATATCAACATTACAATAACATTTTGTATCATTTAATATAAATTTTTTGACTTTGTGGCAAATTGAATTTTTTGATGTAAAAGATCATTCATTATGGTGGTTTCTTTGTATGTGCAAAGTTTCATGGACAAATCCCCATTAAAACTAGTATTTTGTAGTTTTTTTTATTAAATTACAATGTTTGTGACACATTGCTTTAAATTTAAAATGTACTCCAATTGACAATTGAATTGTTGATATGTGCGCCAATTTCACAATGTTATGACAATCTAAGATGTTATCCACCTTTAATTGCACATTTCCATTAAAAAAACACCTTCTCCAAATATTTATAAAGAGACATTAAAAATGTGTTGTAGTGAAAAATGTCATACTGTGACTCCTTTTTTTCTTCACCATACCATGGAAACACCCTTTTTTTATCTTTATCAATCCCTAGGGGACAATTTTCTTTGAGTTTAAAAAATAGGTGAATAAGGTAAATAGCCATAATTGACCCATGATGAAAAGGTGAATCTCATCAACAATTCATCTTTTAAAGTTATAAAATTGCTAGATCCACCATGCATTGGGTTTTAAATATCACTAGATTCAACATCCAAGATAGTTTAAATTGTCAAAAGGTGAAAATAGTTACCATTGTGATCTATGATTCTCACATGGGTCAAAGCATGGTCAAGTAGACGACCTTTGTACCTTGTCACAAAAAAATACTAGACACACAAGATTTTTGATGCATTGAAAGTAGAAATATTATTTTATTCAATGTGTGAAGATAATCTTTCAAATTAGTATTATAATTTTGAAAAATGAACATCTTCATGTAGATTTAAGTAGATTTTAGAAAATTTGCATCTATTTGTAGGAAGTTTCCAATCTTATAAAATGGGTTGCAAGTAAATGAAATATTGAACTTTTTCTACTTTCAAATTAATGGAACCTTAAAAAGTACTTGTGTATTATCAAATTATGCATGTTATAATTACAATACATAAAACTTATAGTGTAAAAGTGGGTTTGAACATCAAATTGACCCTATCAAGTTCAAATGTACTTCTCACCTAATTTATGATACCAAAAATTTTCAAATTTTATATTCAACTTACTATAAATTAAATGGAGGGCCATGTTTTTTCATATTTTTACTTTCACAAGTTTTTAATGTACTTTCATATGTTTATATGATTTAAACTACATTTTAAGCACAACATTTTTTTTGTCTATTTTACCATGCTTTCACCCACACACATTCCTTTTGCCACCTTTCTCTACTCATTGATCAAAACCTTTCATCACTCCTCTCATGTTATATCAATTGGCCATTGTTAATAATTATAAAACTCAATTAGTGTAATCGTTCACCTAACTTGACCTTCTCATGAATGTTGCATTCCTTAATTTATTGCACACATTGATTAAATTAAATTTCGATAGCAAGTTGATAACAACATAGAAATCTAAATCTGCAAAGAAATTCATTCTTGAATTATCTCCAAATTCTAATAGGTCAATGCTTGCAAATTACATTTTTGGAATTAAAAGCAATTATGACATGCATAATCACACACTAATCTTGTTTTTCACAAGTAAGATTAAAATTTAAAATCCAAAATTTTAACAAAGTGGGTTGGAACTTGGATATTTTAAAAGGCTAAATAGGGTTTAGGTTGCATGTACAATGTGAATTGAACAAATTGAGGTTCAAGACTTTGAAGCTTAAATGTCAAGGTTTTAAGTTCTAATTTTCAATTTAAGTTTCTTACAATTGCTATAATGGCAAAAGTAAGCCTTTGGTGACTACCTTTAAGGGTTTCAACTTATGATTGTGTAGCATTTGTGTGAACTATGTAGCCATGTGAGTTTAATCCATGATAAAAACATAGTAAAAAAACTGCCCAAATGAATGGACACTATTTAAAATTACATTTTTACATGTTTGAGAGGTCACAAATGAAACATAATAGTTAGGATTGTCATAAAACTTTTTGGAATATTTTTTATTAATTGTAATGTTTACATGCTCAAAGCTTGACACAAATTTAAAATTTTTAAATTACATTTTTACTCGAACCTTGAAAATGAATAGTCCTTGTTTTTTTCAAATGTTTTTTTTTATACCAAATGTGTTCCATTCCTTATGAGAATTAAAAATGATTTTAACATTGATGATTAGAAAGGAAAAATGACTCGAACTAATGAATTTTTTTTTATAACTGATTTAAACACATTTGGCTCAAAAGTGTTTTTGACCTTAAAAATTATAAAATTTGAAAATGTGCTTTTAACAAAAATTATTCATGCTTATGTGATAAAAGGCATGATTGCATAGTATACATGATATAAAATCAATTTATAGCCAAAATGTATTTATATCTAAAATGTGATGTTAAAAGGGGTGCTTGAAATACAAATTTTAAAGTTACAAACCAACACAAAAATAATATGTGTTATGTGCAGTTTTTGAAAAAGGACTTTTACCTTGGCACCCCTAGTTCTTTTGATCCTGTTTTCACCCTCCAACAATGAAAATACACTCCAAAAATTTGGTAAGTCTCTTGATCTTTTTTCCTTTTTGTTGCATTATGTTTTTAAGTTCCAACTCCATTTCATTTGAGTTTTCATGAGTTGTGTGCTCTTCTTTCCACAAGGTTTTAACCAAGCCCATAGTGTGTTTTTAAGTTTCTTTTCTCCACAAAGTTCAAACCAAAGTTTGTAGTTTGAACCAAGTTTATAGTGAGGTAAAAAGATAAATAAATGGACAATTTGGATTATCACACTTGTAATTTCTCTAAATTACATACAAATCTAAAATTTAAAACCATATTCAAAATTAACATTGTTAATTTTTAAATTATTCATGTTGTCATACACTATAATGGGAATCATCATAAAAAGTTTAGATGAATTCTAAAAAGCTTATGGACTTGTAATGAACTTTTGAAATGACAACATTACATTTATCACACAAAAAAATGAAAATTATGGATTCAAAAAATATGTCAAAGTGGTGGCATTAAAAAAAGCAGGAAAAAAAAAACATCATCAAATGAAGAATTTATTAGTGAAATGCATTATATCTATATATATATATCTATATATATATATATATATAGATATATATAATTTTAAATATTTTGCATGGATTCTTTTATTAATCATATGTTTAGGGATATTCATAATTTGGCTTATTAATATTTATAATAAAAAATGGGATAATTATAGGATTAATGGTTTGATACTTGTTAAAATTACCAAAGAAATCACTAGTGTTAAATTAAATGAATTTTCAAATGCCACTTGTGAACCACCTAATTATGTTTTCACCCAATGTGCTTTTGAAACTTAATGTTCATTTTTATTTATTAAGGTTTTTAATTTTTTTGGATCTTAATTTTACATGATGGCTCCTCTATAATCGCCCTTAATTTTAAATATAAGCTTTTTTTTAGAACTTCAATCCCTAACAACCTTCACAATCTAGATCTTCCTCTTTTTGAACTCTTGTCATTACAAAAAAAATAGGTTATTTTGATTAGAGAATTTAATAAAAAAGGACCCCATTTGGACAAATGTAAAAAAAACCATCCTATCAATTTGGACAAGTCGATTTGGACTTGTTTTACATTATTAAAGGTGGTTTTTTAAATTAATAAACTATTGGATTATTTTATTAGTCATTTTGATTATTGGATAATGGACCATTTGATTAGTCAAATTTATACCTAATTTTTCTTTTTAGATTATTACCAATTATTATTTTTGTGTACGTAGGTTTAAGTAGGTAGATTGTATATAGGTTTAAGTAGGTCATAAAAAAACAAGTAAGTAGGTGGTAGCTTACCCTACCCTACCTATTTTAGCTTAGTCTATTCAACTTAACCTAACCTACTTTAACATTTTAAGCATGTATATAAATTACAATTATTAATAATTGAACCCTTTACTTCCTTAGATGTTATATCAAATTACTGATTTAAATAAAAAAAGGGCTAAGTGTTTCTTAAAGTTGATCGAACATGTGCAATACCGTGTTTTTTTTTTCCTGTGAGTTTTTTTTTAATGTTTTTATTGCAAAACCCATTGAAGAATATTCTACACTATAGCCCACAATTAATTCAACTTCTGATCATCAAAAAGTAACTCAATTTGTTGCTAGCGTCAAAAGTTGTAAACCTCCTGAAGTTTATAAGGGAAAAGGTATACAATATCGAAATGAAATTCTACATAAAAGTATGGAAAAAAAAATTCAAAGAAGGAAAAATGTTACAAGATGCAAAATTTCAACTTACATGGTTTTTTTTATAAGAAAATAACGCCACGCCTAGGTCTTCGAACTCCTAAGGCTGCTTTGTTTTGGATTTTCAAAATTTAGCAAATCGAAACAATAAGCATTGCCATGTTGAAAATGAACAGGGAAACGAAAAAATCCTGAGAGGAGCCGTATGAGGTGGAAATCTCACGTATGATTTTGAAACGATTTGCTAAATTATGAGAATAATTTCTTTTCTTACGGAAGAACTCATAAGTTGAAATGTTGTGTCTTATAACATTTTTCTTTCTTTGAATGATAAACCGCATCCTTACCAATGCACTACACCTTCCAAAGTTGACAACTTTTGAAGTTTTTTATTTCATTTGTTTATTTCACATCATTAGTTGTTTAAATAAATAAGAAAATTAGATAATTAGTAGGTAAATCGCATAATGTTTGGTAGATAGAAGGGTAGGTAAGTAGGTAACTTGTACTCCATAAAAAGGTAGGTAGTTAGTAAGTGGGTAGGTAAGTAAGAATTTTGAAAAGTAGGTGGAAAGTAGGAGGTAGGTAAGGGTTCATATTACAAACACATTAAAATAAACAATTTCATCTTAATTTTCTATCATGATTTTTTTATAAATGTACCAAAGTTAATTTTAATATATAATTAAATTATAATGGCGATGTCATATTAAAATGACATAATCGTAATCTCAAACCAGTATTCATTATTCATAAAAAATTATATCAACAAATTGATTAAATAATGTAAATTATCGATACTAATTAAATAAATATTTTCATGAATTAATCAATCATAAACTATATTTAATAATTTAATAACATATAATCAATAAATGAATTATAAATAATATTCAATAATTATAATAATCTATTTGATAAATTTCTAATTTCAAGTTATTAATCAGGCTACAAATTATAAATAACTAATGAATATTTTAACTACCAATTAATTAATCATTATGTAGCTTATAAAAGGTTAATTAAAAAATTGACACATTCAGTTATAAAGCTACAATTAATGATTAATTAAATTGATTTCCTATTAGTTCATAAGTTCAGAATTAATAATCAATGATTTCTAATCCTTTTAAATTATATTAATTCTTAAATAATACTTCAATTAATATTATATTTAATATTAATTCCTGATTACAACTGATTTTTTAAATGATATTTATCAACTAAACAAGTTAATAAGTTCATAATTTAATATTGAATATTGAATATTTATTCTTATTTATAAATAATTATATAAGATTATCAATTTTTTACTAATTTAGTTTCGGGTGCACTAAAAAATTTAACCTATATGTTTTGTCTTCCATTTTAATCTTGGAAATTATACCACAAAGGTGTTTTATGTTATGTTTTCACAATACAAAACATGCACCATTGGGAATGAGGTCAAATAGGCTTAACTTTTTATTTTAAAACATAAAATAAAATAACAATATTTACATACCTATCATTTATCCCACCTACTTTCCTACCTACCTACCTATATAGGTCTATGTACTTACCTACCTACTTATTCAAATAAATATTCATTTGAATTTTTTTCCAAATATATAATTAATATTTTACATGGTAGATTTTGATTATGCCACATGTCACAATTTAGGACCTAAATGAATGCTCATAACAAATGGCCAAAATTAATGTTTGAATAATAAAAGAATTTTCACCCAAATTTTTTCATAGTGCCACATGGTGGATTTTGGTATTGACAAGTGACACCATCACAAATCATTGGAATTTGATGACATGGATTTTTCAACATTTATAATCATTGTTTTTAAATTATTTTAATTTAAAACATGTGGCAAACAATGTGTGGATATTTGATAGTTGTAAAAATAGTTGTAAAAACAAAACTTACTTGCAAATGTTATACAAATGGTTAGACAATGAACATGTATACATTGACTGTATACATCATCCATGGTCCATTTGGTAACATCATGTTGAGTCATGATTTGTGATTAGATGGTGCATGCAACTTCACTTATGTAACTAAAGCAATTTTGGTTGTAAAACTTGGTTGCAACTATTTTATAGTCACAAATTAAAATCACAAATTAACATTTTTCATCTAGTGAAAAGCTTACAACTCTCTTAACACCAAAGTTAAGAAAATTTTGTAGAACATAAAAACCCATTCAATTTCCATGTTGTCTTTTTGCAAGCGGGTTATGATTAAATATAAAACCTTCATCATGAAAATGTGGGAAGATCATATTAACAATGGAGGTGTTACAAGATCCAATCAATCACTAGTAGAAAACTTTTTTTTTTGGACTTATTTTTGTCGATTAATATAGTTGAAAAACTGTCATTTTCAATTCAAATAGTTGGAATTTTAACATCTTTCAACTATATTAGTTACAAAAACAAGTTGAAAAACACATGTTTTTCTACTAATGAATGTGCAAAAGTTGTTGGATTTTGAATTGATTATCGACCTCCATTACATCTTGTCACTTTTGGAGTTGGTTCACATGTTGATCAAATACGCCCAAGGGCGAGATGTCTATATTTATGATTTTGTTGAAGCTATTAAGATGTGTAGGTCCAAGATGTATGAACTTTACAATGACCTTGAATGCAAGTTTAAGGGTGAAGTTTTCAATGGATTTCACAACCTCTTAGAGGGCAAGCATGAAGGACTACCTCTAATTTTCACTAAATCCCCTTCATGTGATGATGATTGGTGCACAACAAAATTCAATGGTCACATAGTTTGGGTTCATTCTTGGTAGTATACCACTAGGCTTGCCTTGCTAATGAACCCTACTTTATTTTCTCAAATGTGTGGTTTGGTTCAGTTCTAATGTTCAAAGGTAGCCTCTATTTTTGCAATTGGGTTAGATCATCATTTTCCTAATCAAGAACTTATGAATACTTCGCAAGTGGTCTCTCTACATTATTATCTTGTTGCAAAAGCTGAAACATCATTCCCTCTTTAGTTGGAGGTCATCATTATTTTCTACTATGTGCCAAAGAAGGTTGGAAAATTGTTGGTGCCTACTCCACTAAATAAGTTTAAGCTTGAATCACAAGCTTCTTTCTTTAAGATGACCATGCTCCACAATTTAAACGAAATCTAGGAGTGCAACCATTTGAAAAGCATATGGTTTCTTATATCAACATCTAAGCTACTCACTCAACCACCTCTAAGTATGTGAAACTTGCCAAACTTGCCATGTGCCAAGTTTTGGGATCTGTTGAAAATGAATGTTGCTTCAACATTTTATCTTTCATGAAAAGAAAAATTTATAATTGTTTGACTAACCATTTAAACGTGTACATGTGAAGATGTTCTCACAAGATTTTTATAAAATTGAATCTTTCCCTTATACTTAGGCCATAGCTACTTAGAAAAAGAAAAAAACTTGTTATAATTTTCATTCCTGAAGCTTAAGGCATTTTTAACAACTTGAAAGGCTTTAGGCATTATATGGGTTTTGGAGTTTAGTTGCTAGTTTCTATTCTAGGTTCTGGATTTGGAACTTATGTTGTGTGTAATGTGCACATGGCAATATGCATTTGTTGGTTAATAATGGGCCATTAGGCAAACATTATGAAAACAAAGGGTGTTTTGCAATTGGCCTTGCAATTCAATTGCAACTTTGTCAAAACAAATCATTTTCAACTACTATGCAACTCCATTATAACTGCACTTATGATGTCATGTTGACATCATTAATTGTCATCCATCTATTAAAATCTAACACATGGCATTATGAAATGTTTTGGACATAAAAATTATTTTCTTTTCAAAATATTGATCTCCATCATTGATTATGATTATTAATGACATGGTCCGAAATTGTGACACATGGCACAACAAAAAAATTGCCACATGGCATATTAATTGTATTTTAAGTTAAATAAAAAATACAAACATCTATTTTAGTAGTTAGGTAGGTCATGCATAACCATAAGGAAGTAGGTTGATAACTCTTAAGACCTACATATCAATGCGTTTACGTAGGACCTATCTACCTACCTAACTACATAAATAGATAGAAAAATAGAACCTACTTACTTACCTAGGTAGGTAAGTAGGTAGGAAAACACAAGACTAAGTGAACTAAAAAATAGCTATGAAATTATTTTCTAAAATTTTATGTTTTCCCTTTAGGTTATGTTTTTTTGAACTCATCCCAAAATGGCACAAACCTCTTTATATAGTTTGTAACATGGTATTCAAAGACAAAGCAAATGGATTAAATCTTTTAGTTGTTCATTAGTTGCAAATTGAATTGTAACTATAACACTTAAGTGCTTAAAAGCAAGCCAAATCCAAAAGGAAGGCTCCATTGTTTTTAATGTCCAAACAAAACTGAACCCCTCCTATTAACACATTTGGCACACTAAAAATTGTCAAGATTTGAGAAAGTTATGGAACCCCAAAGTAAAGGGGGTTAAGATTTCAAAAAAAAAACCACCAAATGTTATAAAAGTTAATTCCCAAACACCCAAAAATTCCTTCTATATCATTATGTTGTTATTATACTTCAAAAATGATTTATAAAGCTTGAGTTAGTGCTCCCATAACATTTTAAATCACTCAAAACAAAACACATATCCTAAAAGTATAAATAACTAATGAATATGTATCCTTATTACATTATAAATAGTTGTATTATAATCATAACATAGTTGAACAATATATAATTCTTTAATAGTGGCACACTATTATCTGGAATATTTGTATCAATAGGAATTATAATAAAAAATTAATTGCAAATGTATCCTATAATGGGTGATGGAAATGTGAACATGTGTCATGATCGCATGTATGTACATTATACATTAATTTCAACATAATTGTTGTTTTAAAGGCATATTTATAACAATCTTAGAATAGTTACCACATGCAATTAAAATGCAACTTCTAAAAAAGTCAAACATGGTTCATTACATATGTATGTATGACGTATATAAATTATAATATAGAATGGTGAATTTTCAATTCACTTGTAACTATAATATAATTAATTAATTTTCTGACGTGGTAATTTATTTATTAATACACCATATTTCTAGGGGATAGTTACACAAAAGTTGTAATACCCAAAAGATAGTTACACAATAGTTGTATATGAGTTTTTTTTTAATTTTAGTTGTAAGGTAATGTGGTTTTGATGGACACAATTTCTCATAATTAAAGGGTGAAAGCATGAAATAAGGAACCATAGAATGTGTGGACAATCTTTAAAAATTGTTTCCTTATCAAATGTTCACCAAATCATTTCAATATGTTCAACAAGAAAGGATCCATGTGTTCAAACATTCAAAAAATAAAAATACATATACACTTTTAAATTTTGATACTCAAACATCCTTAAACACTATTATAATTTTGAATTTGTAATAATAGTCCAAAATAAAGTTATAGATTTGATTATAATCTAAGGCAAAAAAAATTAAGTTTTTATCATGTTATATGTCATGTTTGGGCTCAAATTTGATATTATGTTTCAAAAACTATGTGAAAAATGTAGTATGAACCAATAGAAAATTGCCACGTGGAAAATGTATTCCTTGAAAAGGACTTAACCTTGGCACGACTAGCTCCTTATTTCATGCTTTCACCAAAAGGCTTGTGGCTTAACACAAGTTGCATTTGATTCTTAACAACATGATCCCATCCATTTAATAATTTTTCCTTACTTTTAATGGTTTACCATTTTATTTTGTTTTTGGATTTTAGTGATTATAAAATGCAAATCGATTTCTTCAAAAGTGCATTTTTGTATGTTAAATGATTATTAAGTCATAACTAAATTACTATGTATATGTTTAGGCAAGTGGCTTATGTTGTAGTGGGTAGAGTCTTTTAGACCGGGGTTCAATTCCCTTAAAAGTCATGATTCATGAGTCATTGTGTAAAATGTAAGTTCATTAATAGAAGATGGACTCCACCAATGTTATTGCCACTTTACCCACTTTGAACTTTCTAGAGTAATGAATAAAAGCTAAACATTTTGCACAATTATCGCTAAACCTTCCAATTTTAATTTGCAAGCAATACCCACAACCATTTGTTTGGTTTTTAAAAAGCACCATTAATTGCTACCAAGGTTTACGCACCATAGCCATATTGCTTACATAATCATCAAAATTAATAGCCATTTCACCCAAATTTCTCAACTCACAAAAAAAACACTGACTTGCCAAGTGCAAGCATGCTTACATTCTATAAAATAAATCATATATTTATCATTTTTTTGTTTATTTCAAATGAAATGAGATGGTTAATTGTTCAAAACATTAAATCTACATATACTTGTTTGGTAAGAATGGTAATTTATCCATCCAAGGGAGTGTAAATGGTTGTATTCCTTTCATTTAATGGG
>Ga0116228_10006074_pt1 | contig 10791 bp, 9 predicted proteins | sample S1TSphfallax_2_FD_89694 | JGI IMG/M metagenome (GOLD analysis project Ga0116228, IMG submission 89694) | Host-associated microbial communities from peat moss isolated from Minnesota, USA - S1T2_Fc - Sphagnum fallax MG | ecosystem: Host-associated > Plants > Peat moss > Unclassified | place: USA... | reverse complement strand
TTCTAAATATTTTTTTTTAAATTAAAAAATTTTTATTTTTATTTTTGGTAATTTTTTTTTTTTTTTTTTATTAAAAATTTATATTTTTTTTACTTTGAAGGTTTTTTTTTTTTTTTTTTTTTTTTTTTTTTTTTTTGGGTTTTCTTTCCTAAGCTTGGATTTTGTGTTTGCAGGAATGAGCAGGTTAATCTATTTAGTGTAATGGGATCCATGTATGGTGCAGTCTTGTTTATTGGTGTGCAAAATGCTTCCACAGTTCAACCTATAGTGGCAATTGAGCGCACCATCTTCTACAGAGAAAGGGCAGCTGGCATGTACTCTGCAATCCCCTATGCAATAGCACAGGTAAATTAGTTTTTTTTTAAATAAAATTCTAAAATATCACAAAATAGTTTTTTGTGGGTATTCATTGCAAAATGGGGCAAAATTAAAATGTTTTTGGGCATTTGAGAACATGCAAAGTTTTTGGGTCTTTGATGAAGTTCAATTTTATCAAGTTTTTGGTCATATGGTTCAATTGAAATATTCCTTTGTGAGTGGAATATTCCTTTTGCTCTCGACATTAGATTCCCAACATTGAAACTGTTGTCCTTTGAGACAAAAGTCTCTTGGGATTTTAAGAAAAAAATGGCACAATAGGGAAATCCGTAAAGTCACCCTGTCTTTGGGCCTCCTTTGACCCCCTAACCCCTCTTTTAGTGGTATCCGTAATGTGAGAAGATTCACTATGAAATGCTGAAACTCAGTACGAAACGCTCAGTCTCAGCATTTAATGCACAAGGTACGAGAGGAATTATAGTAGCTGTACAAGTGGGACCAGTGAAAATTATATGTAGCAGCAGTGGAGCCGCTCAGGAAAAAAGAAAGACAGGGTGAAAACCATGAAAATTGATGGTTTTCTGAGTTTCACTCCCCCCCCCCCTAATGCTAATGTACTTTTTTGCAGGGTTTTTTTTAATCTCACCCTGTGTATGACAAAACTCAGGGTACTGGTGCTGTCTTTTCCTGATTTACTGATATCTCTAATGTCAAAAGAAAAAATCTGAAATCACCAGATTTAGACAATAGGTTCGAGCATGTTGCCAAAATAGATTCCTAAACTTTTCTACTTTCATCTTTGACCTGTAGCCAAATTTGGTTAAGTCCTCTTGTGGATGATTGCCACACAACCACCCAACTCACAAAGTTTTTAAAAAAACAACACTGCACAAGAGGTGTGCATGGAGAAGGAGAAGGCGGAGTAATATTGTAGTGCTAATTGGGAAGAAATGTTTGGTGAGTTTTTGCAGGTGTTGATTGAATTACCATACTGTTTCGCACAAACCTTAGTGTATGCTTTGATCACGTACTCAATGATTAATTTCACATGGACCGCACCAAAGTTCTTTTGGTATGTGTTTATTACGTTCTTCTCCTTGCTTTACTTCACATACTATGGAATGATGGCCGTAGCATTGACACCCAATCATCAGATTGCGGCTATTGTTGCCTCTGGATTTTACTCTATTTTCAATCTCTTTTCGGGCTTCTTGATCTTCAGACCTGTAAGTGAATTTCTGGGACCCATTTTCCCATTTTTTTACTGCAATCTTCTTCTTACTTTTAGTAGCCTTCAGAGAGCCCGGGTTTTTAATTCCCTTAGCATTTTGCTAAAGTGTGGCATTGGTTTTTCTAGTGTAATAACTATTTCATATAACTCTAACTCGAAAAATTATTGCACTATAATTTGAACAATTTTTGACCCTAATATCCAATCACAATTTGACATAATTTTTGTCTGCAAGTCAGTGCTTTGATCTGCCAAAAAAGCATAGCTCATGAATGAATACAGGAGTACAATTATAAGAATTATGTGCCTAGAGCAAAGAATGCACCAACCAATGTTATGTGCTTCTTTTGATTTTGTTAACAACTTCAAGTTCTGGTTTTTTTGAAAATTTTCAGAATCACAAAACCTCCAGATTCAGTTTGGAAAAACAAATCCAAAAAAAAATAAAGATTCTCTGGTTTTCATGAAAGAACCAGGTTTTTGAAATTTTTCAAAGAACTGGTGGTTTTCATGAAAGAACCAGCTGTTTAGGGTAGGTTCTTTGATATGCTTAGAACTGGGGTTAAGCCCTAAACATCAGACAGGCCCAATATGGGCTGAAAAAGCTTTTCAGTGTGAATTCACACTGTCCTGATGCTTAGGGGTTAAGGGTCAAACTGGTTCTATGAATTTTGTGAAAACTCACCAGTTCCTGTGAACCGGAACCAAGGTTCTTCAGATTCTGAAACTTTTCCAAAATCTGGAACTGAAGGTTCTTTGAATTTGTTGCTATCCAAAGATCAAAATGGATTTTTTGAAGAGCCACTGCTCAAGGGCTCGTATACCCAACCCTTACCCCCTGATTCTTTCTTTGAAAAAAAAAGAAGGGAGAACTGCCCAAGGGTTCATATACCATGGCCCTTCAAACCAACTGGTTTTTAGTTTGAGAACAATTGAACCACCTGACATAGGGGTTTAGAGTTTTAAACAACAGTTTCTCAAAAAGGGGGAAGGAAGGAAGGAAGGAGGGAAAAAAATAAATTTGTGAGCTCCTGAAATGTATTGAATTTTTTTTAATTGTTTGTTTTTTTGGTGTATGCAGCTTATTCCAAAATGGTGGGTATGGTACTATTGGGCATGTCCAGTGGCATGGACTTTGTATGCACTTATCATCACACAATTTGGTGATGTAACCTCACTTGTCGAGCCAATTGGTGGTGGCTCTGCGATACAAGTACGGGAATTCGTGTCTCAGACATTTGGATTTGATTACAATCTTCTAGGACTTGCGGTTTCCATGCCCGTTGTCTTCACTATCCTCTTCGGAAGTGTATTTGCCTTTGGTATCAAGTACCTGAATTTCCAACATCGGTGACAAAATTGCAAGAACCATTGTAGTGACCATAATTTAGCTGAATGTTTATAGTTATGCTCTTTACCTCTCTAGATCAAGTCAGGTGATTTTTTGTTTTCCTCTGGCACTTGGGTTTAGGGTTTAGGGTCTACAGCCAGCCAAATGTGTGCTGATTTCTAATACCATGGATGGGTGATGAACACATCTTGTAACATTTTGATGCTGTTTAGTCATAAAACACTTGAATCAGAGGTGGCAGTACCAACCCGTACCCAGAATTTCTGTTCATTGTTATCCTGAGCATTTGGAATCTGGATCTCTAAATCTTTTCACAACAAAAGCACCCATTGAACATCTGAATCTGGATCTGGAGTCTGGTTGCAACAAAAGCACCCAGTGAGCATCTGAATCTGGAACTGTCATTTGGTCATACTTTAGCACCTGAGCATCTGAATCTGGAACTGGAATCTGATCACACTTAGCACTTGAGCATCTGAACCTGGACATGGCATCTGAACACACTTTTCAGTGCAACACCCCATCGCAAGAATGCAGGCTCTCCTAGATTCTTTCTTCACAGAAATACATTTCTGTTTGTATTTTAGCATGCAATACTTGACATCAGGTCCACAATATAAATGATCTGGATCAAGTACAAAATCATGGTTATCTGAAAGCAACATGGCAAGCAAGCTGTCCCATAACACAAAAGAAAATGTGGACTGCTATTGAATCACAAAGTTTTACAGCTTCTGATTTCTGGAAACAAGCTTGAAAGCTTGTGATTGAAAACAAAGTACATAATACATATGGAGTGTGTGTGCATAGAGAATGTGCAGCAGCACTCTCTCAAACCCTACAGTTGAACAGGAGAAACAACATGCTAGTGAAAAATCTTGAAACTTTTTGTGTGTGTGTGTGTGTGTGTGTGCAGCTTATTCCAAATGGTTGTGGTATGACCTTATTGGGCATATGCTTAATGAATGGCATGGGCTTTGTACAGACCAGTTGCTGCTACATGGTTTGGTGACATCATATGAGTGGTATAACCTCACCAGAGAAGTGTAACCTCCAAATTATAACACTACAAAATTATGTGACCCAGATGTTGAGAATTCCATCATTGTCCTTGAGAGCTTGCTGTCCAGAATCCTTTTCTAGGACCTGCCCATTCTATGCTTTTATTTTGTCTTCACTATCCTCTTTGCAAACTTGTGTATTTGCCTTCCATGTCAATTACCTGAATTTCCAACAGAAGTGACAATGTCAGAGAGTTCTAGCCTGATTTTGCAACTTCTCCATTTTGAAGAGATATATACACAATTTGGTGTAGGAAATGCTTTGATGAGAAAACTCACCTCTCAGGTGATTACCCAAAACTTGATGGTGCAGCTGTTGATTGATGGAGGTAAGGATTTTGCAGTTCCACAATCTGCAAATCTCTCAAGTTCTTGTGGCCATTGCAACCAGGAGTTTGATCACGTGACCTCCCAAGGATTGCATCACATCAATACATTCACTCAAGTCTCTGTCACAAGTGAGTAACATCCACTCTTCATCATCATCAAGATATTTGAGATCAAAGTCTCGTCCATTGAACTGAAATCTGAGCGCTATCTCATTTTTCAGTTCCATGAAACTGGAGCCGAATGCAAGCTTGAAACGAACTGTGTCTGCTTCAAAAGTTGCCTTCACTGTCACTGATGAGGCCATATTCCCGATGCCTGATGATGGTGAGCTGCACTCGTTGCCATGAGGTGCATGAGATGAGCCTGATTCTTTTGATTGTTCATGAGCATGACCACTAATCTGATCTGCATCAAGACAATATGGAATGCATTCAGCATTTGTGGCCACTGCTGTGAGGGCTCCACAACTGCCATGCACTTGAGATTCAATGAAAACAGAGTCAGATTTGTGGTTTGCCCATTCAGCTGCTTCAATGGCATCTGAAGATTTATCATCACCAACTCCACTGTTTTCAGAGAAGGCGGCAACTTCAGAGATGCTCATGCTGCTCTTGCTCTCACCAAAGATTTTCATAGCCTCTGCTCTGAGGGCTTCAGCAGCATCTCGACCAGTCATACTCTTAGCTCCTCCTCCATCTGCAACTCCATCGAATGCATTGGGATTTGAACCTGGCCTAGAATAAGATGATGTGGAACCTGAATTTCTGTCATTGTTTTCCTGCATGTCTGCCGACTCTTGAGCCCTAATCTGATCACACTGGGCACCAGTTAAATGAAGGTGCACATCTGCACCATGCACCGATTCTATCACTCCCTGGAGCTTCTTCAATGAGCGATTCACTTTGTTGATCTTCCGAGATGGCCACCTTGAGATCCCATGTTGTCTGCAAATCCTCTTTAGTGTTGTTGGACACACTGCAACACAACCCAAGTGAAAGAAAGAGGCAGTAAGATACTAGTGAAAAGACCCAAGTCCAGTTCAATCCATTCTTACATAAACAATCCATTTCACAAGAGATAAAGAGAGGCAGGTTTGCAAGCTCTGGAAGAAGAAGAGGCTCACCCCCAATGCTCCTGGCTGCATCCTTGAGGCTGCCAGTAAAATGTTGCTGTATAATGTCAAGCCCAATTGTCTTCTCACTCGTTCCTCTCCTCCTGTCAAGCCTTTGCTTTTGAGTAGCGGCATCCAAACCCATTCTCATTGATGTGAACACTAAACTACCTTCCTCTGTGAGTTCACCTGATTCTTCAATCTCGGCTCCATTCAAGGATTGCACATTTGAAATTTGTGGGTCTTCAACTTCTTGTTTTTCACCAGTGTCAGGGCTGGCCAGTGTACCAACAGTGCTTACTCTGAGTGACCCTCCTGAGTTTCTCTGATAGTTTTCCTCAAATTGAAATTCACGGCCTTTCTCTTCTTGTAACTCTTTGTCAGAAACAGTGCGCAAGCTTCGACATACACGTTGCATGGTGATGGACAGTGAGTTCAACACCACTTGTTGTTCTTGACTGTTGACACAAGTGGGTGGTAAGAAAAACTCCAGCACATAGTCATCACTGCCAGTATGAATGCTTCGGAGGCGAATGGCAACAGCAGCACCAAGGCCAAACAAACGAGCATAATGACCGAGAGGGTACTCAATCTTGCTATAGTTCTTGACATCCGGTTCAAACGAAGGTTGGTTCGACACATAGGCTTTGCCAGGAAGCCCTTGCCCCTTCTCCAGAAAGTGTTCGGAGCAAGCATGGCGGAATCCCCAAACACGAGGATCATTGACATAGTGAGGACCATCTGCAGTCCTGAGGCACACGCGGCTCCTACCACCTGAACCATTGTCATTGTTGTTGCTACTACTACTACTATTGCTGCTACTGCTTTCATATGAATTCATGAATCTCCTATTGCTGTCATTGCTGTCGTTGCCATCTATGAAATTCATGGCATGACAGGTGACACTGCCAGGAATCCAAGTTTGTGCCAGAGGCAGCTTGTGAGTCTCACACACTGCAGTTAACACCTCAGCAATCTCTGCTAGTGCAGCTTGACGTCCCTGAGTTCGCATCTGATGCAAAAACAAACTCTCCAAAAATCAGCAACCACAAGAGATAATTTCTTCCATGGAACTTCTAGCAATTTATCTATGGTACTGAAATCCAAGAAACAATGAAAAGAAACTCATGGGTTTTGGCTTATGTTATACCTCTAGTGCTGGAAGCTCTGTTCCATCTGATGATGCCAGATTCACAGACTGCAAAACAAGGGACACCCACATACATCATCAGACCACATCACAAACTCTTTCTCCTCACCCTTGTTCATGTTGGAAACCAAAACCCCAAGGATGATGAAGAAAAAGGAGACCTTAGAGAGGCTACACAGGCACAAGAAAAATTCTTTAGGAATCTAAGGTTTTGAGTGAAGAAAAATTCCCATCCCCCGCACCTGCAGAGCTCTACAAATGATGTCAATTTCAGGCGCATACTGCAATTTCTCAGCACTCATGACAAGCTCGATGACAGCCAGGCAATTCCTTGAGGAAGGTTCAAAGACAGGTACTGCCAGAGTGCCTCTGACATCATACTTCTGTGCATCCTTGACTCTCAGATACTCCTGGCTATTGTAGAACTGCACATTGGGCGTCCATTCGGGCACCTGCTGCAAGAAGACTCGGCCCGGAAGTCCTGGTGAGCTGCTGGTGACTGCAAATTCATATTCCTCAGAGACAGTTCGGTAGTACTGGAGACGGTGATCTGTCTTGTGCTCCAGTACAAAGGGTTGTTCACGTGTTGTGAGCAGCACTCTGTTATCGTCTGTCTTCATTGGCATCCACACCTGCACCAGTACATCCACACATGCCTTTCCAATGTACTGCAAAGCTTGCATTGTTCGCTCCTGTATTGTCAAACCATGATAACCCAACCGCCCTGCTGCTGCTGCTCCTCCTGACCTTGCCCTTGAGACTTGCTTCACCTGGCCACTGCTTCTGGCCTCCTCCATCTCCAGTGAAGAAGAAGATGAAGATGTGACCAGATCATCCAATGCTTTCTCATAGCAGAGAATGCTTGAATTGTGCTGCAGAATTCCTCCTCCTCCTGCTGCCTCATGGTTTCTGCTGAAGCTCCTACATTGGACGAGGGGTGGTGGTGGTGGTGGTGGTAATGGTATTAGGCTCTGGAGTTGTTCCCCTGGTATCATGGCTGAGTACTCTGCTGCCTCTCCTTCTTCCCCCTCACCCTCAGTGCTGTTGTTGGCAGTCACCCCTAACAGCAATTGTGAAAGCTCTGCAAAATTCTCCCCAGAGATTGTGCTTCCGAGATTTCCTTGTGATGGTGGCATGGTAGTAAAATCAGAGCCATGGGTTTCTTCAGATTCTTCTTGGCTCACAGGGAAGTGAGCTGATGGGATTGGGTGACCCATTGGTGAAAAGGAATTTGCAGGTGGCGGCAAGCATCCTGCCTGCAAATTGGCAAAGGTGGTGATGTTGCTGTTGCTGTTGATGCTGTTGCTGTAGAGGTGGTGCTGATGGCCTGAGACGTTGAAGGCAAACTCAGCAGCAACAGCAGGGCTACAGTTGCTGCTGCTCATCCATGGCTGTTCTAGCAGAATCTGCTCACTGCAGAAGGGAATCTCCATATCCATCAGCTCTGCCAAAACCACATCATCTACCTGGAACTTGGGATGGTGCTGAAGCTGCTGCTGCTCACCAATGCTGCTCAACCCAGATGCTGCCGGTGCTACCATCATCATCATCTGCTGCTGCTGCTGCTGATTCAATGCTATAAACTCTGTTGTACCCCAATTCTGCTGCTGGTCCTCCTCTTGATGCCTCAAGTAATAAGTGGCAGTGACTTGATTCACAGACCTGTCCATTGTCCTCCCCGGATCTCCAGATTGTATCCTCCTAATTCTCCTACTCTAACGAGACCCAAAACAGATTCTCTTGGGGATGTCCTAATCTCCTCCTCACAACCCAAAACAGATTCTCTTGGGGGTGTCCTAATCTCCTCAAAACCCAAAACACATGATTCTCTTTGGGATCTCCAAATCTGCTCACAACCCAAAACCCATGTTTCTCCTGGCGATCTCCTAACCTCCTCAAAACCCAAAACCCATGATTCTGTTGGGGATCTCCTAATCTAATCACAACCCAAAACAGATTCTTCTGTTGGGGATCATCATCAGCCGCCAACGATCTGACTGACTACAGGATTAGCACAATCTCAAAACCATGATGACACATGATGATGACCTCCTCCTCCTTCTCCACCCTAAACCTCCGCCACAAAAGCCAAGGTCGTCGTCGTCGTCTCTCCTTGTCAAGCTGCACATTCCCAACAACCTCAACAACATAGTTGAATGAATGGGGCTGTCTGCCTGAACCCAAAACCACGTTTCTTACGGATACACTTTTGTGTTCAAGAGATTGATCTTACACCGACCTTACTGCTGCTACTGCTGATGATGATGAAACACAACACCACCACCACTTTCTTCAACAACATAGATAGAGATTCCCAACAACAATCTTGTTGTTATTATTGTTGTTGTTGAGTTGAAGAACCACCACGGATGCAAAACCCCTCAAAGAGCACAAAGACTTCTGGTAGCAGTGGTCAATGGGTATGTGTAAGGGAAGAGTTGCAGAAACAATAGGAGGAACACAAAACCGACATTCTAAAGCGGCCAGTGAGCAGCAATACAAGAGAAGAGAAGTAGAAGTAGTAATGTGGATTGTGCACTACAGACTTAAGGACGGTGGCGGAGGAGGAGGAGGGGCCGAGGAGAGCTCGCGCAGGAGAGAATCCTTCGGAGGATCAAAAGCACCGCCGCATCTGCTGCTAAGCGAGAGGGACGAGCTTTCGCTGATTCCTTCCAGTTTTTTCATCCATCCTTGGATGGTTCTTCTCCTTCTGCTTCTGTTCATCCATCCAGACAGCTGATTTATGAGGATTTGAATTTCATCCATCTTCCTTCTTTTCATCCATTTTTATTCTTTCATCCATCCTTGGGTTTGGTCTTCTTCTGTTCATTCAATCATACAGTTGATTTATGAGTGTCTGTCTTTCATCTACCTCCCATCCCTTTCATCCATATTTGGCTGGTTGTTCTCCTTCTGTTCATTCATTTGTACAGTTGATTTATGTGTGTATCTTTCATCCATCTTCCTTCCATTTCTTCCATTTTTCATTCTTTCATCCATCCTCGGCTTGGTCTCCTCCTCCTGTTCATCCACCTGAACAGTAGTTGATGAGTCTCTGTCTTTCATCTACCTCCCATCCTTTTCATCCATTTTTTATTATTTCATCCATCCTTTCCTGATTCTTCTTCTTCTGCTCATCCAATCAGCTCAGCTGATATTTTTAAGTGGTCTATCTTTCATCCGTATTCCATTCTTTCATCCATCCTTCGCTGATTCTTCTGCTCATCCATCAGATCAGCTATGTCTACTACATATCTTTCATCCATCTCCTACCCGTTTCATCTATTTTCCAGTCTTTTCATGCATGCTTTGCAGATTCAATCAGCTCAGTTGTGTCTATTTTTCATCCATTTTCCAAATTGTTCATCCATTCTCAATCCTAAAATCCTTCTACTTCGGCTGTACTTGACCGCCTTTTTTTTTCCTCCCTCTTCGGATTTTTTTTAAAAAAAATTTAGCCGCGAGTATTTTAACGAACCCTCATGTTGGATCTGACTTTCTTTTCATCCACTTCACCATATGCTTTTGTTTCAGTTATTTGGGCATAAGTTTCATCATTTTTCATTCATGATACCCTACTTTTCATCCATTTTCATCCACTTCATGATATTTGTTTGTTTTTTCTCTAGTTCGACTGCTACTCGACAACAGAAAGTTTCACTTTTTTGTGGCTAAAATTTGCTACCCAATTGGACAAAGACCAATGCCCTGTATGTAATGCTCACGACCACCAGTCGTCTATTTATACATTGTTTTGGAAATGGAATTTCTTTTTCCGGAACTGAAGGAGGCCATACCATTCCTTAAATAAAGGGTTGTTTGCGGTCTGAGTCTTCTCCACAAAGGAGGGAGGCCATACCGGGCCTCAGACGTGTAAGGGGTGGGTGTACAGGGAATTGAGAGCGGTAGCGAAAAAAAACTGTAAAAGGTTTAAAGGAAAAGCCCTATAAGGACGTAATAATTGCACAGCCCAATTGAGCTACGAAGAAATGGGTAAAAGACTCGGGTAATAGACTCAGATGAGGTTTTTTTCAGTGCCGTAAGATTCTTTCTTATTAAAAAGAACGTCCGGTCCCATTTTTGACACTTTCACCGGTTTTTTCTTTTTTTAAGGTTCTCCACATGCACGTTTGACCCCCCCCCCCCCCCCCCCCCACCCACACCCCCACCACCCCCCTCCCCATCTACTTCTCTTATCCTCCTCATTTCCTTCAACCATTTCTTTATCACTCTTATTCT
>Ga0116228_10006073_pt1 | contig 10792 bp, 6 predicted proteins | sample S1TSphfallax_2_FD_89694 | JGI IMG/M metagenome (GOLD analysis project Ga0116228, IMG submission 89694) | Host-associated microbial communities from peat moss isolated from Minnesota, USA - S1T2_Fc - Sphagnum fallax MG | ecosystem: Host-associated > Plants > Peat moss > Unclassified | place: USA... | reverse complement strand
GACCAAACTATTTGGTTGGTACCATTATTAAACCTTCAAAATCTATTTCAAGAGATTAACATCCTTAAAACTATGAACTCTTGACCTTAGAAATAATTTAAAACTTGTTATTCTAGTAATTAAATGCCTACTAAAAGTTCAAAAGTTCAAATGTTGTGTTTTCTTGAACATTCATATTTACAATTCAAATCAACATAAATAGAATTGAAAGATGATTCGATAATAAGGTTATAAACATGTAGAAATCAACAACGTATCAATTAATAAGAGAAGGAAAGAAAAGGAATAAACAAAAACAAGTATCATTGAAGTTGACAACAAGAGTTTTGTCAAAAATGTGGAAACTCAAGCACAACCTTGAAAAAGTGGCAATCACCTAATTCCCCCTTGTTTTGCAATTTGTTAACAAATAGGTCTACATTCAACAATGCAACTTTGTCAAACATATTTCATATTTTTTGAGCCCTACATCTAGTAAAACCCCGAATCGCACATGTTCAACTTCTCTAGAAATAAATCAATAGAAACATTTATGTTAAGATTTCTAAGCTCCACAACGTTTTTGATGTGGGTTTTGGTTTTGAAACTCCATCTATTAACATATTGGATGCATGTAAGAATGCTCACACTAAATTGCAAATATATATATAACTTCTGAATGAATGAATCATGCCAAGTTTTGTACTACAATTTGAGGTCCAACTTGAATTATTCTAGGCAAGAAATTGAACTACCTAGCAACATTTCTCTAGATTTGCACTCTTCTTGTGTGCTTTTACTTGTGGTGTAGGATCCGCAACTAATGCCATAAATTAAAATCATGAGATGACAACAATTACAACCAAATCCAATTTTGGCGAATCTGCTTGAAGTTTGCATTTTCAAGCAACCCTTGTTGAGCAATGCAAGTCTTTCTTGACATTGAATTGACAAATTTTTGCCACAATATGATCCAAAAATTATTGCTAGAGATTCAATTCTAAAACAGCTTTTCAACACTACAATGTGATGTTATTCATCTTCAGAATTGCTGATCCCCGAACTACAAAATGGCCAGGAAGTCTCATTACACACATCAGTATGCAAAGATTGTGCCTAGTTAGGATTATAGTAGGGTTTGGATCCAGTGATTTTTTTGGGTTGAATTTTCGCATTTTTCCCACCTGAAAAAAAATAAAATTCAACACATACAGAGGATTTTCTATGAAAAAAATGGCTCAAATTTGCCACATATTGGGGAAAATAATAATTTAAGTCTCTAGATTTCTACTACAGGTTCCAACTTCCAGCAGGTAGCCAAAATATGAAAGGATTCTCTTTTTAAATTACTTTCATATTTGGTCTGTAGCCAAATTTGGCTAAGTCTTCTTGTTGATGTTCACCAGTTTGGCTACCTCATACAATTGAAATTGAAATTTTAACTTTATTCATAAATTATATAAATAAGTAAACTTTTAAATATTAAATATTATTAAAAACATTTAAAAACATTTTTTTTAAAACCATTTTTTGGATCTTTAGGGTGGGTGAACAATCTGGCAATCCCAGAAAATTAGTCCTATTATTCTTAAGGACAGATCTTCAAGCATTAAGATTGAGTAATTGAGAATGTGTGAGAGTTTTGAAGCTTGCCATAATTGAGATCTGCTCTGAACTCATGGATATGATCAAAGTTGGGAGAAAAAAAATCTCCATAATTTCTGGTACCTAACAACAATGTACATCATTTTTGCCATCATCAAATTGAGGTACCCATGAATCATGGATAGGATTGATGTGGGGAAAAAAAAAATTCAAAAAATTCAAAAAAAAAAACCTTGATGCCATGGTAACATATGCAAAAACATGATAATTTCTAGCATATCATATTAAATATTATGGGTGGACAATAATTACTAACTCCTCCTTCCTTCTTCTCCTTTCCTTCTTGTAATAGAGAAAAAAAATTACCCCCTTTCAAAAAAACCCAAGAGAAATTTTGTACCTAGTTGTTAGAGATCTATCCCCAAAAGGGAGTCATCAACATGACAGCTTCTATAGCAATGACTATAAAATCTCCGACTGAAATTTTATGTCTAACTTGTAGATTTAGACATGAATTTACAATTTAAAATTGTCAAAATGGGTCATGTTCATTGTAAGCCAATTGGTAGTCACAAATGAGATTTCTAGAGAATTGTTGGGGATTAAGGATTTGGACAAAATGGAACAAAATTGTCTATCTAGATCTCCTCATACCTTGTAGAGCACTCAAAGAGGTTTTGTAGTGTATTATTTGGAGGGCACCTTATATATATCTATGAATATATCCTTCCTCCAAGAGAGGAGGAATATCATGCCTACTAATTTGGAGTGCAAGGGATCTTACACCTACTTATATGTAGGTGTAAGAAGTAGGCATGAAAATCCTCCTCCCACTCTTAAGGAATGGGGATGTAGGGCCTACTCATCATCCTAGGGCCTTCTTTCGGGAATGCCCCCACCTTGGTGCTTTACACTAATATATATATAGACACACACACACAAGGAAAAAGAAGAGGAAAGAAAGTAAATTCCACAATACTATATTACTAATGTTATGAAGGTCTTAAAAGGTTTAGGAAAAAACATTGTCTTGCACCCCCTAACAACTTACAATTAAGCATATGATTCACACATGGTTTTAAATCAATGGTAAGTCAATGTTAAGTTTTCTTAATTTTCAAGTGCATTTACACATGGATCATTAGCTAACAATACCAATGACGTGGCATCCTAGGTGGCAAGTGGTGTTAGCATTGGTGGTAGCTAACATTCAATCTAGCGTAAAACCTAGATTTCAAACATTTTTTTTCAATATTGGGTACCAAGGCCAAAAATGGCCATTTAAGTTGTGGCCCATAAGCAATGTCTTTGAGTGTGAGTGCACAAAATTTCATGGGTTTGTATAAAGTTTCATTATTACCTAACATTATGTGCTAAATCTAAATAATATAACATCTATGTTAACAAGAGGTGTGTCACACACTTTGTGGCCTTGCCATTTACATTTAAAAAGTATCTCAAGGCAAAAAAATGGAATTATGAAAAATCAAATATTTCACCCATGCAAAAATATAATCTTCAAAAAAAATCCTCTAAAAGAAACCAAAATCCTTCAAGATGTTACAACTCTATAACTAATTTCAAGTTTCAACACAAGCCCAAAAAAAAAAATCATCTTTCAAAAATCCTCAGATAAAAATAGACCTAATATATTATTATTACCTAGGGGCCAAAATGCCTTAAGCTACTATACTCTATAATGAATCTAAACACAATAATATCCTTGCCTTGATATGCAAGGCCAACAAAAACTCCCTAACACCAAGTGCAAATCATGCTTTCGAGTAGTAATTTGATCCTCATGTAGGGGTAGGTACTCTTTGTTTTCTCACTACAAAAAGATCGGGTTCAAAGATCTGGATTGTGGGAGCAACCATGAATAAATCAAGGCATTTGAAGAGGGTCTAGGATTCATTGATCCCAGAGGAGATCTTGTAAGAGTGACAAAAGGTACCCAGCCCCATGCATGCATTTTGGTGTGTGTACTTTGGATCCATGGGTTACGGTTTTATCAGATTTAGGCATACAATCTTATTGTTTTAGTTTGTTTGTGAAGGACACTTTCACAAGTTTTCATCACCATTGCTTGCCTTAACAATGGGTGTGTGTGTGAGTGTGTGTGTGTGTGTGTGAAACTCGCAAGCATAAAAGTAAGATGCCTGGACAAAACAATGAAATATTTTTGTCACTACAAAAACCTTCCCTTCTTGGAGCTGACTATTCTTATGGATGTTGCTGATGACCATATGAAATGAGAACCAAAAACCTTTAAGTTGATGCCTTCAATTATTACTTCTACAAAATACAGGCAAAGAAAGAAACATTGTATACACATGCGACAAATTGTGGAGAAACGTGATAAGCACAACCATACACACACACACACACACACACACACCAGTGAGCTTACAATCTCACTTTGCTATTACTGGAAAAGTAGAAGCCCGTGGAAGTATTCTTGAGCCAAATAAGATGTCAGGGATTGTTTGTGCCTAATAGGGTACGTGCCACAGTGCATAGAAATCACCAGGGATATACCCTGTTTCTATCACACACTTGAATGGAGAAAATGTTAAAGAATTTTAGGTTCTCAGATCAAGCTTTTCGTACTTTGTGAACTGCTGTGTCCTCGATCCAGCCTTGATTCTGGTGGATTCATGTTCTCCTCCAGGCTTCATCTTGTGGGATCCACATTCTCGTGCACACCTGAAAATGCAGGTCCAGGAGCAGGGCAGCAAAGCCCAAGATCTCAAAATATAGTGGAGCCAGTACCTCTGGGTCTCTGGAGGTTAAGACTCTGGAGGTCAGGGTCAAACTGCCTGTGCACTTAGTTCAATGCAGGCAAGAAGAGAAAGCACATGTTGCTCATTTTACAACAGTATGGAAATTTTGGCTTTTGGGGGAAAAGAAAGCTGGGCAAGACTCAACAAAAGATTGGTCTGCTTCCAAAGCAGACTCTTGAGTCACCATCCATCCACCATCCAAAAGAGAGCAGCTACAACGAAACTAATGCCACACCTCATCAGTTGATGGAAGACAGCCCAACTTATACAAAGATTGTAGACAGCAATCAATCACAAATACTACAAACACAATTTTCATTCTTCAGAATGATATTATGTCCAACTGGAAAGTGCAACAAAGCAACAGCACAAAGGAAGAAACATGACCAGTATATGGTAGCTCCATGCTCCATTTCATTGTCTCCTGAAGCAAACATCATAAGACAAAAAAACTTTCTTCTTGACTTTGTGCACTGAGAGTTCCAACAATACAGATAAAGACCAGCATGAGAGCTATAAATCATTTTCATGTAATACATGGTCCTGTTATGCTACAGCAATTTGACTCACATGATCTAGGGAAAATGAACGCATTGGGGAGCAAACACTAGTATAAAGTATAAACATGGACCAACCAAAATCATTTGAGACAACTAAGAATCCCAGCAAAACAAGAAGTGAAAAAATGGGTAAATCCTGAGAAACAGACACAGCGATGGCACAGAGCATTGTCAGGAATCAACATACACACACAGAGGAAATCTGGGCCAACCAGGAGGCCCACACACTTAGCAATTGATGTCTTCTCTCTCGTCAGTTCTTTCTACCACATACCTTTTACTGCGACAAAGCCTATAGAGCCCTCTGGATTCTAGGTATCTTTAGTTTGTTGTCATGCTTTCAATCAATGCCGCTGAATCTTGCTCCTAAACTTATCAAACTGACTAACTAACTGGTTAAGGATTCTTGCTAAACCCAAAACTTCTAAACCAAGCATGTGGCAAAGAAAGCCAATGCAAGTCTTGGGAATGCCTAGGGGAGACTCTGCATAAGTGTGGAGACTTATTGACTTATGAATACTTGTGGAGCTGATGAGAATGGCAACTTACATGATCTGAAAGACACTTCAAGAGATTTCTCAAAGCCTGTGTGCACAGGGTGAAATTGTTGTGACATTAGAACTCAGGGAGACTTGTGAGGATTCCACAAATGTGGGACCCAAAGGGTGTTCATAAATCCTATGTAGAAACATTTGGTGCACGTAACGCCATAGAATTAACCTGTGACGAGATTTGGGCCTGCCGAATTTTCATAGTAGTGGCACGGAAGAAAAATTGCTCTCGAGACAGCGCCCGCACCTGCTTCAGGTAAGCATCAACAGGAATAGCACCTTCTTGGGCTGCTTTATCAAGTGAATAGAGAATGTCTTCAATGGCAAAATCAGCTGCATTGCATTCCAACATTTGCTTTGAGTGAGCATCAGCAGGCTCAAAAACATCATCAATGTCAACTTGTGTGACTCCTTTGTCATTCTCCTTCAACCAAGTTTCAAGAACATCTGTGTTGGTTAATATCAGCTGAAGCTGGTTTTCAAGGCCTTCCTTTTCTTGAACCAGTTCAGATACCCCTTTCGCAAGTTGCTCCGCTCTCTGACTTAGCAAAGCCTGCAGTCACTAAAACAAACCTCAGGAAACAGGAGGCTTTAAGGTAAGGTTCAAGACTGGGAACTAGCAACTTCATTTACACTTCAGGACATTCAGATTGAGGTGGATTGATTATCTCTTAAGTCTTACAGTCCTAATTTAGGGGAATACATATTCAGAAAAAGGGTGAAGAACTTATAATTTGAAGGTCATACTAGGAACTAGTCATTTTGTTCAGTCACTCATCCATCACATCCAGAAGCAAATGATTAATCATCACAAACGGTAAGCAACATGAAATAAGATTGTAACCAGCTGCAGTTGTTATTTAATGATATCTTTATCCCTGCTTGATTATTCCATTATCATAAATGCAAAAGTTGTAGCCATGTAGGAAAAGTCTCAAGAGTTCACAAGTTCTCTGCATCAGGCAAGATTCTCATCAACTTGATCTGTCCAAAAAACTGAGCCAGAAGAGAAGGTCACAGGATATCATAAAATCTCTGGAACCATCTGGGAGATGAAACATATGTTGAACAGAAACTGTCCTGCAATACAGGGTAATTAAAGCACACAGACTCACAGTGCTGTCTGAATTCCTATTTGTGATAAGGCAAAGGAAGTCTCAACCCTCTTGAGATTGCCCTGTGCAAATACACTTTGAATGGAGGGAAATGGCAATTGTAGAAAGAAACACAGACCTGGGTATTAAATAGTCCATCCATCTCAATGTTTCGCTCCTGCATTAGTGCTTGTGTATCACGGTGCAGACGATTGGAGAGATCATTGATGGCTGTCTGCTTATAAGCCTCAGAAGGGTCATTGGTCCTCGGAGGGGGAGGCAGATTCTGGTATGGTGGATATGAAAGCCTCGATGATGGCTGAGCAGGAGAACTGGATGATGACTGAGATGTTGGTGCCATGTGCCCTCCCGTGTGCATTGGGTTCATGAAGGGAGAGGGAGACTGTGGTGGATGGTGACTCATTGGTGCTGGTGGAGGTGGTCGAACTGGCATTTGAGCTGGTCTAGAGTACAATGGTGGATCATCACCAAAAATAAGTGATAACTTTTTTACCAATTCAACCAGATTTGAGCGTGGATAAACCCATCCTTGTAAGTAGGGAGCTGAAACCATACCAGAAGGGTTAACAAAAGGGTGTCGGGGTTTAATAATCATGTCCCGGGTAGGTGTAACATAGACTAGGGGGGCATTACGGGGGTAAGATTCAAGAAGCCAAATAGTGATAGGGATGTTATATTTTACGTCTTGATAATACATGGGGATAGTTCCATCTGCTTGTAATAAATTGCTGGTTCGTCCATCATTGTGCGTGAACATGGCTGTTTTCACCTGAAAAAAGAGAACTGATATTACTTAAGCATGACTCTCAACAAAACCTGTTCACAACATCACTTAAAGGTATCCTCATGACCAACAAGGACCCTACAATCAACCATCACCAATGAAGGGCCAGCCATCCACATAATTGGTTTATAGCATGGTCGGTATGCACAGCACATAGACAGCACAGGAATTCACCACATACTTCAGAATTGTGAGAATGTTGAGCTCCTCCTCTTCAAATAGCTCTCAACTGTTTCAGTAGGAAGCCATGTTTGACAAGATAGGCCACAATGCCTGTCCTTGCACTTAAAAGACTTTAGTTCCAAAGTTAGCTCACCTAAACTACTGATCCTGTCCTATTGCCCCTTCACTTGAGAAAATAACAAAACATGCTGAACACGGGACTCCAAATGAGGAAATGCTGTGCATCCAGATACTTAGTGTGCCAATTTCTATACCTAATTTTAATGATCATGCCTTATAAACAAGCACAGGATTGTCAAAAAAACGAACCAATATCAGACACAGCAGAAGAAAATACAGACCTACAAAGGCCTCAGACAACATGGTGGCCCCTTTAAAAAAAACCTGCCAATTAAGTGTCACAAGAAAACAACCTCCAAAAAAGAAAACTGCAAAAACAACAAGAATACAAAGGAATTCCAGAATGTCTAGAAACAATGCAGAACAACAGATTGACTGTTGCAAAAAGGAACAAAACAAGGTGAAATCACTGATCAAAGACAAAACAAAGAGCATATATATACCAATGAAATTGCAAACAAGACTCCACAATAACAATTTGACAGTTATGGTTATGTCAGTACTGACAAAACCAAAACAAACACAACAATGAGTGCAGTCATGACCTTGTGAGTGGTGTCCCTCACAAAGAATCAGACCATCACTTTCATCATGAATGGGAGTGAATAGCTGCAACTACTCCCCATGGTCTTCATCAGGTCCCAACAGAGGGTGGGTGTGGACAGTGTATTAAACAAATAGATTGATGAAGTTGCAGAGAAATCTCCACAACAACAATTAAGGTAACACAAAAATGAGTGCAGTCATAACCTCATGAGAGTTGCTCACAAAGTGACAGACCATCACCTTCATCATGAACCGCAGTGACAAGCTGCCATGACTACCCACTGAGTTCATCAGCTCCCAACAGTGGGTGTAGATAAGCATATAATAATCTTCCCAAAAACTTGGGCAAACCATTATACACAATCTGTGTCCTGAGTTTCTGTTGCCTTTCCAGAAGCACTCAAGAGACAGTGTATTAAACAAATACTCTGCTTAAAACCTTAGGGAAAACAATTATATGAATATATATGTTCTGAGTTCCTTTCAGGTTTCCAGAAGCCAGAGGAAGACTCAGTAATTATGAGGACTGCTAGCACTGCTGCTCACCAATCAAAGACTAAGAAAGAAGACTATAGAACAGACAGACAGACAGACAGAGGGGAGCAAACTCTAGCTTTATATGCAACTCATTCTTGCTAGCTAGCAAACAACATGGCAGAAGGGAACATTGATGATAGAAGACAAATGAAACAACCATAGTAGACATGGACACAGAAGCATATAAATCCACATGTAAGTCACACTTCTCAATTCTGCCATTTGTAAAAATCAGCAGAGAAAAACCCTAATATATCTTAAGAAAATTTGATTGCAAACCCAAGTGTCACATCATGCCACAGCATTTCAATGGAATTTTCTGCCACATGACATTCCAAGCAAGCATACAGTATCATCCTCTAAATATTGACACAAGAGATCTGCTTGAGAACAATCCAAATCCAAATCCAAATCAAAAGAGACAGGAGCTCAGGTTTAGTCACATATCTGAATTCAGATTGCACAGCTTTCTTTTAATAAAATCAGACCAAAGGAATCCACAACAGAAACAGAGACAGAGATCCAGACAGTGAACGAATCCTCTGACCTAGTACAGAAAAAAGGCCAAGCACAGAGAACTAGAAGAGACAGTAGTAGAAGACGGAAGACGAACCTGCAGGCCTGGGAATTCCTGGATCACCTGCAGCAGATGTTGCCGGATATTCCATTTGTCATCTTCAACGTAAGGCAGTGCACTCGGACCTCTCTGCGACAGCACCGATCCCAGAAACTGAAACTGCGTCGATGCGTGGGACGTCGGGCTGCCCCCTAGCGCAGGCATCATTCCCCCTTATTCAGCCGCTCGAAATTCAATTCGTCCTACCCTAGTTCAACTGCAATTCCCACCAATTCAAGCAACCAGAAAAAAAGGCTTTGAAAACACTCCACAAGCTCTATTTTTCTGTCTCTGTCTCTCTGCCTTTCTCTGGAATCAGAACACTAGTAACGGAACAAACTGGGAGCAGCAAGCGATTTTTGTGAAGGAGATGCGAAAACGAAGAGAAGAGAAGAGAAGAGAAGACGACGCTAGAGAAGGAAGGATTAGGGGCATTCAATCATCAAAGACTTTCTTTCTACAAGGTTCTTGCTTGAGATTCCTGGTACTGGAAACACCGCTACAGAAAGAGAGACAGATAGAAAGAAAGACAGATAAATTGTTCCCCGGAAAAAACTATGCCCTTGCAATAACAAAAACAAACACACCCAGCGAAACCACAAACAAACAGACAACAAAACAGACGGAGAAGAATCAGAGAAGAGAAGAAGAAGAAGAAGAGCGCCAAACCCTAATCACTAATCTCTCACTAATTCCTCACTAATATCTTCACTCAATAAATTAAATAGTCAAGTAGCCCGCTAACTTAACCAACCCTTCCTCAGTCCAACTTACTAACGTGAGAGGTGATTAAAACCGCCGGTTCTTTCATGAAAGCCTCAGGTTCTTTGTTAAGAGTTTTGAAAAGACCGAGACGACGGGATTATTTCAAAGCAAAAGGATCCGGAGGTTCTCATAATCTTAACCGTTTCAAACTAAGAACCGGAATTTCTCCAAATTTGAACCGGTTTCAAACAAAGAACCGAAGGTTCTTTCAAAAATTCAAATAACCGCGCAACACCGTACAGCTGATTTAGTGAGATTATTTAGTGAGAACACGCTCTAACTAAACCCCAGCAATCGTTTTCACTAACCACGGTCATAAGTAGTAATGTCATTAGCCCCGACTTCTTACTTACCCTACTAAGGGTTCGTAAGAAGTAAAAGTAAAAAAAAGCAAGTAAAAGTAATTTCTTAATGACGCGTTTTACACTAGAGATGTGACTTTTGTTTGTTGCCACGTCTCGAAAAAAAGTCGCCACGCGGCAGCCAGGCTTGCAAGCTGTTTCCTGGAAAGCAACTTTTGGGCTTGGCGGGGGGCAGGGGGTGTTTTTTTTTTTTTTTTTTTTTTGGGGGGAGGGGGACCCCCTTTACATAATTTTCCTTTATTTTTTTGGGGCGTTACAAAAGAATTTTGCTAATTTTTGTTTTTTT
>Ga0116228_10006072_pt1 | contig 10793 bp, 10 predicted proteins | sample S1TSphfallax_2_FD_89694 | JGI IMG/M metagenome (GOLD analysis project Ga0116228, IMG submission 89694) | Host-associated microbial communities from peat moss isolated from Minnesota, USA - S1T2_Fc - Sphagnum fallax MG | ecosystem: Host-associated > Plants > Peat moss > Unclassified | place... | reverse complement strand
GATTTCATTTGTAGAGGCTAAGATGGTTGTATGCAAATGTTGAATTGGATTTTGATAAGTTGATTATCATTTGTAATACTTGAAGGTGATTTGAAAAACTTGGATTTCATTTTGAAATGGTGGTTCTCATTTGTAAAGGCTAATATTTGTACATGTTAAACTTCAATTGGAAAGGTTGAATATCATTTATAGTATTTCAATTCAATTTAGAATATTGGGTCTCATTTGGACAAGCTAACTCTAGTTTGTAAATGTTGAATGTCTTAAATGAAGAAGCTAAATGTTACTATTACAAGTACTTGGATTTGGTTTGTAGAGGTTTCCATTTCGTTTGTAGGACCTAAATGACTTTTGAAAAGTCTAAATGTGATTACAAGTATTTGCATTTCCTTTAAAGAGGGTTTTTTTTCAATTACATAACCTAAATGGCTTTCGGAAAGACAAAGTTTCATTTGCAATGTGATTATGGGACCTATAGAGGGTTCGCTTGATTTGCAAATGTTTAATTTTTTGGTTGGAGATGCTAGATTTGATTTCCAAATCCCATATGTTATTTGTTTTGAGATGGTAGAGCCAAAATTTGTATGGATGCAAATGTTCATGGTTTTATTCACATGTCTAATTATTTTGTGTGATTTTGTGTGACATATGATATGCTAATGGCAAGAAAGCTTGGGCTTTCTCTTTGGGAGTAGTCACACTAACACGTACCACAACAAGTGTAACTAGTGTTTGATTTTGTGTATATATATTTTTAGAAAAAAATAAAGAACTCCAAATGGATTTGCTTTTACATAATGTTATTTTCAATGTATTGGTGTATATATTAAATTTCTTGAAATAAATCTATTGAACAGAATACCAAAATGCATTTTGAAATCATTGGTTTCAATGTTTTTAAATAGTAAATGGACTTGAATTTTTTTGGAAAATGACGTATGTTTAGCAAAAAATTTATGTAAACCATAACATAATAATGTGATGAAAATTTGAAAGATTTTCAAGATTTAAAAAAAACCTTTGCACAAAATATTCTAAGAATATTCCCAAATAAGCATCCAATAAGCAATCACCCACCTAAGGGGGTGGATGTGGCTCATGTTATCCCATTTGCACCCCTTTGACATACATTTGTTATTGGGATTTGTGTGTGTTTTGTCATTGATGGAAACATGTAGTCCATGTTGAAATTGGTTTAAAGGAAAAATATTATTTATAATTTCATAGTTATAGTGAAGGTTTGCAAAGGTCAATTGTACGGATTGTATTGTGTACACATTTTTTGTGGTGATGAATTATGGTTCTTTCATGTGCCATTACAAGGGAACCGTTAGTAAATTCATATGAAATGGGTGGTGGATGTTGTGCACTATCATATCAAATGCATACAACTATCATTTGTCCATACACATGTAAACCAAATAACACAAACCACCCTAAATGGCACATCACATCCAAACCAAAAGATCTCCTCACTTGCAACAAATAGGAATCCAAGCCGAAAAACACATAGTAAAATTGATGTAACAATGTGAACAAACAAAATTTACATCAAACATAAGAAAACTTACAAAGAAACAACATTATGTATTTTGAAATCTCAAATCACCAAAAATGATTCGAGACCACAACTCTCAAGTTTCATATCCAATTCACCAAATATCCCATACCTAATTCACACCTGAATTGGTTCCAAGCTAAAACACACTTAGTTGCACTAATCTAGCTGAAGACTAACATAATTATGATTTAATTAAGTAGTTAAACAAAAACTCCTAACACTTGTTACAACAAATTCCATTGAACATCTTGGATATGTTGTAAATGGATAAAAGATATTGTTTCATTAAGGTGAGGTCTACCCATCAATAGGTAGTATGTTGCTTATCACAAAAATAGTTTTTACATATGAAATGTTACTAGTCAAAGTAGAATGCAAATGTAAGTGCATGTTTCTTTTTCATTTACACTTGGAAAATTGGATGCATTTGTTGTTTACTTTATGGTAGATTTGGCTTTTGGAAAACATTTGTTGTATGGCAAATTGGAAGTTATATTTCATGGCAAAGCTAGATTTTGGTGTATTTCAATGATTTAATTTTTGAAAAAAAATAATGGAAATCTAGATATGTTTGATTTTTGTTTCTTGAAAAAAAAATGTAATTAAAAGATTGATATAAAAATTCAATGTTTGATTTTATGTGCAATTAATTTTGGATGCAATGGGGATTGTTTACCCTAACATTGGTTGCAAGAAAATATAGATTAAACATTTTTTTCACACTAGGAAATATTGAAGGATTTCTACTGAACCCCATATCTATGTGGAAAAACTAATCCCAAGATTCCTAATGTTGTATCAACATGGGATTCGGGTGCTCAACAAGGATTTTTCAACCTAACAATGAAGTCCAATGCCACATAAGCCATGTCAAAAGTGGTGGCCCTTCTAGTTGATAATGTTAATTCAATCTTTGTAAATCCCTTCGCATGGTTGTGACAAATGATCCATACATCACAATTTCTAGCACATTATTTATTTGAATACCTTAACCTAGTATAAATTGGTATGGTACACATTCTTGGTTCTATTAATGATGAACAATGTTTTAGTTTAGTTTCTTTCTTGAAAAACAAATTTTGCAACCATTTAAACCATCATTTGCAACTTGTTGTTACTATGTATACACAACAATTATTCAACCTTGAAAACTTTGATTTCCAAACCCAAAAGTTGTTTACCACGTGGTCAAATGAAGGCACTTTAGGTTGTTAAGGCCAATATGCTTGTGCTTAAGGATGAAGTTAGCATTATGTTGATGATAGGAATATTAAGGGATTGGAGGTGGGAAATTTTTGGAATCATGCCTATTACTATTATTATTCAACAAAAATTCAACACAATGCATTTGTCATTAGATTTTGAGGAGGCAACTAAGGTCTATAGCCAAAATGCAATTAAGATAGAAATTAAGTAGCCAACTCTTATAGATAGAGTTTAATGCATTGTTGTTAGGATGAACTTTTTGTTGTTTTGTTCAATCTCTTGAAGGCATTATGAATATTGTGGTGACAACCACCAATTTTCTTACAATTTTTTGACTTTGTGCCATATGTGTTTTCAACCATTAATTCTTTTGTCACATATATATGTCATGAACCAAAAAAACTATTTTAAAATGGCAATGAATGCTATGACAAATGAATGTTGTTCATGTGACATTAAATGTTAGTATTATAATTATCAAGTAATGATAACATCTAAAAACATGCCTAACATCAACCCTTTATCAATATTTAACACATCTAGTGTGTGATGTTTAATTTCTCCCCCATCATGTAACCCATGAACTTGAAAAGATGGATTGAAGTGTGCATTGTTTAGTTTTTCCACCATCCCTAACCATGAACTTGAAAAGAATGATTGAGCAAAATGAGAGACTATATTTAATTTTCACCATTTGGGCCAATCATTGTAGTTGACCAATGAAAAATAATCATTTATTGCTAAATTTTTTTCATTTCCTACTATATCTGCTTTTATAAGCATTATGGCCACGTGCATTTTCACCATCCCAAAGAAAATTCATGATTTAAAAAAAAAAAATCTTTGTCCAAATTGTATTATAAAAATCAATCTATTGTTGTCATAAAAACAAAGTCTAAAATATTTACCAATAATGTTGGCAAATTCTCCAAATTCCCCAACATAAGGAAGCTAGTATGGTGTTGAAATCTTCCTAAACACCTATGCGACAAAGGAGTTCACAAATGGCATAAAACCCATTGGTGCACCAAGAATACAAAAACTTGTGTCAAGTGTAAAAAAAATATAGAGGAAACGCCTAAACACCTAAACACCTAATCACAAATACCTAATGGAGTTGTTTTTTTTTCCTTGAATTCCTTCTTCCTTCCAATTTTTTTTCTTTCCTACCTGCCTACTTGCTTGCCTTGCACACCTACACCCTACATTCACTTACTTTGCTTGCCTCGTGCCCACTTCGTTGTTTGTTGTGTTGTTGCTTTCGCCATCATTGTTTTGCCAATGCCACTTTGCTTTCGCATGCTCCCTCTTACTTTTGCCATCATTGCTTACTCTTGCCTATGTGCTTTTGCCTATTTTTGCCCTCACCATCGGCTCTTGCCTACTTTTGCCATCGCCACTTATTCTCACCATTATCACTTGCTCCTACCTCCCTATTCCCACTTACTTTTGCCATCGCCACCTATTCTCACCATTGTCACTTGCTCCTACCTCCCTATTTTCACTTACTTCTACCATCACCACCTCTTCAAGTACCTCGTTTGCTTGCCTACCTTATTGTTTACTTGTTTGAACTTCAAGCTCACCCCCCTTGCTTAGTATTTCCTCCCTTTTTTATTTGTATAAGAGGTGGAGGGTAAAAGGATGGCAACCACCTCCAATATGGTAATTTATTTTTTTTTAAATCATGTTTTTTTTTTCCTCTCTTGGATTTGCAACTTAATTTTTAGTTTTTAGTTTTTCATTTTTATAATAGTTAATTATTAATTCCGTGTTGTTTAATTTACAAGTATTTAACACTTGGACTATGCATATTTCCAAACATTAAAACACATAAACCCTAAACCCTAAACTAAACATTAATCAACGTTTTTTTTCATCAACATTTTTTTTTTTCATTTTTCTTACTTTAACCTTTCATTATATTTTCATTTTCATTTTACCTTAAACCCATTTGCTTTGTAAATGTTAACTTGTAAATTATTTCTAAACCTTCAAACCTTTTATTGCATTCTTATATTTAGTTTTTTTATTTGCAATTCTATGCAATATTTTAGATAGATTTAGTAGAATATTGTTGATTACTTTTCTTCTACTAAATTTATTGTGAAAACTACAACATGGAACATTCATCAAAAAATGAAAAAAAACTAAGTGAAACTTGTGACATTTTCATGAATGAAGCTGTTATGGAAAAACATAATGTGGAAGAACAATCTAAAATGAATCCTAGTTTGCAATTTAAAACTAGAGGAAATTTGCAAACTGGTAATGAAGAAGAAATAATGGTAAAGCATTTTAAAAAGTTGCATCGTCAAAGGAAATTTTGAAAACTAAACAGAATAAATGCTTTGTGTTCGTCTTTCTTTTGCATAAATGATAACAAACCTATGAACTTAAAACAACCACAAATAATGAGATGTTTATTGTGTTATAATGCACCTATGAATGTTTCAAACCCAAGAACGTAGGCAAGAAAAATTATAATCTCATATTACAAAAAAATGGTATAACGTCCTTAAAAAAACATGTGGATGTTAATCACTATTTAATCTCCAAAAAGATTGAAGAAGAAGTGTAGAAAGGTAGCCAACAAAAAAAGTTCAATCCATCTAGATCTTTCATATCAAAATTTTTTATTGTGAAGGATTCATTGAAAAAAGATTATATTTAACAAAAGGAATTTGATGAAGATCTAGGTTTGTTAATTATAAAAAATAATTTTCCAATTCAAGTTGTTGATAGTATATGGTTTTAAATATTAACATTACATTTATGTCCAAAACTTAATTTTCCTTCCAAAAGGTAGCTTTCATTATAGCCTTAGCCAAATTTGGTGTAGAAAATTAATCAACTATATGTTCTACCTAGTATTACAAAATGTTATACAATAATTGCAAGCTTTGATTTGTGGATGAGTGAAGGTGCTCATGATATTTTGATTTGGTTATATTTTTTTAAAGATTTGATTGGCAATCGAAACATATAATTGCTAAACTATTTCAAGTTATAGAAAGTTTTGGATAAGCGTTGGTTCAAAATTTGATAGATTTGCTAGACAAATTTGGTTTGAGAAAAAAAATCATTACATATGTGAAAGATGAGATCTCTAACCTAAATGCAATGACTTTTGTTCTAAAATCTATCGTTAGATGTGAAACATTAAGTTTACATTAAGTTTCAATGGTACATGTTTTGGGCATGCTTTTTCCAAAGCATGTCAATATGCTACTATCAATGAGAAAATACAAATAAATCTAATGTATGTATCTATCAATGCAACTCAAGAACATTTGTAAAGGTGCATTACTTTGCACAAAACATCTCGAAAGGGTAGGCAAGAATGGACCAAAGCTTGTGTTGAGATTGGGATTCATCCCAAAACACTCAATACCCTAATGAAAACAAGGTAGACACCGAGCTCTTATTTACATTATGAAAAAATTAGTTTTTTGTTGAAAATTGTCAATTTTTTTTGTTTATATCGAAGATTACTAGTCCATTTTGTTTTATTGTTTTGCAAGTTTGTTGACAAAGTCATTATGTGGTTTTGAATTGCTATACTTTTGTGTTATAGTAGACAAATTTTTGTGAAGGTGGCTAACTGAGTACCACCACCTGTTACATGGCACATCTGCCAAATTATTGTTGTTTGCCTTTCTCCTATTGTGATTGCATGTGTTTTGAACCAATCAAGTGGGCACCAATTACTAAGTGATGTTTTGAATTCTACAATATCCATGGTTTAAAAACTGAAGTTCTACCCTCTTTATGAAATTTGATGGAAAAGGAATCAATTGTTGTTGATGAATTAACTTTTTTTGCATTTAACATTAAAAAGGAAGTTTGTGTTGTTTTAGAATCTTTCTTTTTTTTCTTGAAAAAAATTGAAGAAAAGAAAACCCATAATATGTTTTCTTTGATGTTAGATCCTAAGTTTAAAAGTGTTTGTTTTGTGTCTTCATTTATTGGAAGGGAAGAAGGTGTTGCTATTGTTGAAGAATATGATAGCAAATCCTTGTATCCCATGTTGTTAAAGTACCATCACCATTTGCATCCTTTGGAAAAATTTGAAATGTTTTTGCTAACATTAGTGTTGATGAATATTGCAATTTGGATACATTTGAGCTCATTGCCAACACAAGTGAACCAACAAAAGAACTTGTGAACATGGAGCTTTTCATTTTTAAACAATACCCAGTGGATTTGAAGGAAATAAAGTGTCTTTTGCATTGGTGGCAAAAACATGAGTCTATGTTTCCAATTGTGGGATTTCTTGTCATCAAATCTTGGGAATTGTTGAATCCCAAATTGAAGTTGAAAGAATTTTTTCTTTAGCTAAAATCTTTAAAATTTCAAGAAGGTGTAGGTTACAATTAGAAAAAATTGGAAAATTTGATATTTGTTAATAAAAATTGGCCTAAAGATCCTAGAATTGGTCATAAATCACCTTTTAGTTTATTAAAACTCATTGACATAGATGGAGATTTAAAAGAAGAGCTAGAAAAATTTGAAGGTTTTTTTGAGAAGGATGAAGTTGTGGATTTCTGAAATTAGAAAAAATAATTTGTTGGTTGAAAAAATGTTGGAATTTTTTATTATTAAAAAAAACTCAAAAATATTTTTTAGTTGAAAAAATATTTGAAATATTACTTCTATTGTGAATCTAAGTTTTAAATACTAATCTTTAAATAATTCTAAAGATAATTTTAAATTTTGAAATGGAAATTGTAAATGATAACTAGTTCATGAAAATCGGTGTAAATAACTGATTATTTTCACATAGGCAAAAATTGGAAATTTAAAAACCAGGCTTGAGAAAAAAAAATCTAAATTGGAGACTTGGATCCAGCCTTTAAAAAATAATTAAAATTTTATATTAAAATAATTAGCATATATGGTAATTTTTTTCCAATATTCAAACCCAATAAATATTTTAAAAAATTGATACATGCCCAACATTAATCTAATCCAATGTTATGTGTGTAAATGGTTTAGGACTTACATTCCATGTAAATGTAAATCCAATAAATATAAAACATGAACTTGTGTAAATGTAAAACCACTTAAATATATTTTATGCCATGTAAAATAGTGTAAATTCGAATGTAGAAATAAATATATCAATATGGTTTTATGTAATCATGTAAAATAGTGTAAATGTAAAACAAATACACTCATATGATTTTATATGCAACAATGTAAAACAATGTAAGCGTAAAAAAATGCAATTTTTATTTGGGAAGGGGGGATGTTATAAAAAAATTGGTGATATGCCAACCAAATGGCCCATTGCAAAAAAAAAAATCAAAACACGCACCTGTAACTAATTAATATGGATTTGTAAGAAGGTATGGTCATTAAGGGTATATATAGTAGAATTATCCATAAAGTAAGGGAAAACACAACATTAGAACCTTGGGTTCAATGGTCATAAACATGATGAGATTCCAAAAACAAAAACCTATAACAAAATACATAAACTTTAAAGGGCAGGGGGGTATTAAAAAAAAACCCATCAATTTTTGTGGTAAACTAAGTTTCACTATATTTTTCCTTGCATATATTTTCATTACTCTTACATGTACAACTACTATAATTACTTTTGAACCTTATGCATCAAATGTTGAGTTTCAACATTTCATAATTATATTTAATAAACTTTCTTTATTTTACACATACCATTGAAGCAAGGGTTGGGGGGTGAAAGGGGGCCCAAAGACATGGTGATTTTATAGATAACTTTAACGTGTGTACTTAAATTTACAAATGGCCATGCAAATGTATTTGAAAAATATTTTTATTAACTTCATTTAAATGTACACACACACACACACAATATAAAGGTAAGTGTAAAAATTTCAAATGTGTAAAGGTAAATCATTTACACTTATATGGGATTTACATGTCATATATATGGTCATTGACACTTACATGCACAACATTAATTTAATCCCAAAGGAAACCAAGCTACACATTTCACTAACTGAGTGGAAAGCCTTGATGTTTTAAATCTTTGCCTATGATTGTAAAAAAATGGTTGTCGCATTTGAAGCATAACCAACAATATGCATATCATTGGCAAATGAAGTAAAACACAAGTAAGGTGGGCTATTGTGGTAGGGAGGAAAATGCAAAGATGTGTTTATGTGAATAATGATATGCCCAAAAGATCCCTTGTTGTGTATGGACTCAAATGAAATTGTGAGATCCCTATGTTGAAAGGCCTATGAGAAATATAGTGGGGATGGGCATGCATAAAATTGTCAAACAAATGGGAAAAGCCAATCCAAAGGTATTAGTAGAAAATTGCAACTTTTGAAAAATGTGTGTTTGTGATATAGAATTGAACACATTACAAACATCCACATGTAATAACACTTAATTCAAATGTAATCCAACCTAATGTGAACCACATGGGCCATTGTTTTACATTTGCCTTGTGTTGCCACTCTAAATTGGTCAAGATTAAAAATGCTTCGTAAATGTATCCCTAAATTGAATAGCAAGTGTGTGGGCGACTAGTTGATATGTCACTTCTCCAATCACAATGTGTTAGATATTGCTAGTTTGCTTTTCCAAAGTTAATAATCGTGATGCCACAAACAAATGTGATATGGATGGGGGAACATGACCATGAGCAATGTGCCCACATACCTAAAATAAATATTGAAATCACTTGCGAAGTCATATGGGACAAAACAATTTTGTAATATTTCATACACCATATTTTAAAAACTACTAAATGAAAGATGTGGTGAACATGCCAAAGCATAAATAAACGCCTTTTGATCTAAAATAATTGGTGTCCAGATGGAAATCATAACAAAAGGAGGGAGGTTGACCTTTATCAATGGGTGAAAAGGGTGAAGGGTTGTCATGGTTTCATTGGATGGGATCATCTAAATGTTCATAACCAATGCACACATTATTCGAATGTATTTTCCTACATTTGTAAGTGCATTGTATGCATGATGTAGTCATGCTGATGGATGTGGAAAAGGATATGAAGCCATGTTTGAAAATCTTTGTGAAACTCAAACCATGGTTCTAATCGTATGCTCTTCTTGTAATGTTCCCCAATCGCTTATTATATATTGATAGAGGTGTGCATGAGTTTCTTGTTGGCCTTCCTCATCACCTTGTGAAAGAAAATATAAATGCCAAGAAAGGAAGAACCAAAATGCATGCCAAATTACAATGTTGAATGGGTCGATGACCATACAAGTCAAAAGAATATGTAAATCACACTGAACATTGACACAAAGAACATATGGAATATGGTGGTATGAATGGGGATGTGGTAAACCCAAAAGAAAAACATTAATGATAAATACAAATGCAATCCATGTCCAAGTAAAAGAAGGTGCAAACTCTGTAATGCCAAAGGCTTCACAACCCCTATAGTCAATGTTTATCTATGAAGGAAACATGTTAATTGATGTTGAACTAATCCTATCCCGATTACATAGAGATGGACACATGTGAGACCAAAAACACAAGGGAGGGCCGTTGTGAACATTAGGTGAAGAATAACTCATGGTTGATGCAGCAAACTTTGGATAGCTCCAAAATAAACATTATAGCTCCTCCTTTTGGGCTAGTTATATAGGTTACAAAGAGTAGAACTTAAGGCAAAGGATATGAGACAAAATGAAATGTTATTGGGAACGTGTTGTGTCCAACATAATGGGAACATATTGGGAACAAAATATCAAAAAAATCCCAACACCCTCCTTGCTTCCAAAAGGGGAAGGGAAAAAATGGCCCCTTGGGTACATGCTGTTCACCTCATTGGCTCCCAACAATTTCTATTCCTACCTCTATTCTTTTGCCATTTTTGGAAAGGGGGGGGGCCGGGTCATGAACTGTGGGAACTCTTTTTCTTTTAAGGTGTCTCCTCTGTCGTAAAGACCTCGTCCAGAAATTGGAGGGCAGTACAAACTACAAACCATAATTTTCTGGGGAGGCAAATTCCGCATCAGGAATTACCTGCTGCTCCTTCTTTTACTCATCGATGACAGTC
>Ga0116228_10006069_pt1 | contig 10796 bp, 7 predicted proteins | sample S1TSphfallax_2_FD_89694 | JGI IMG/M metagenome (GOLD analysis project Ga0116228, IMG submission 89694) | Host-associated microbial communities from peat moss isolated from Minnesota, USA - S1T2_Fc - Sphagnum fallax MG | ecosystem: Host-associated > Plants > Peat moss > Unclassified | place: USA... | reverse complement strand
CTGCTGATCTTCGACGAGGTGATCACCGGCTTCGGCCGGCTGGGCACGCCGTTCGGCGCCGAGCGGCTGGGCGTGGTACCGGACATCATGACCATGGCCAAGGGCCTGACCAACGCGGCGGTGCCGATGGGCGCGGTGGCGGTGACCGACGAGATCTATCGCACCGTCGTGGACAACGCGCCGGCGGGGATCGAGCTGTTCCACGGCTACACCTATTCCGGCCACCCGCTCGCCTGCGCGGCCGCGATCGCGACCATCGGCGTGCACCAGGCCGACGACCTGCCGGCCCGCGCGGCGGCGATCGAGGGCTATTTCGAGGACGCCGCCCACAGCCTGCGCGACGTGCCGGGCGTGGTGGACATCCGCACGCTGGGCCTGATCGCCGGGATCGAGCTGACGCCCACGCCCGGCAAACCGGCCGAGCGCGCCGGGCGGGTGATGCAACGCTGCTTCGAGGGCGGGGTGCTGGTGCGCACCACCGGCGACACGGTGGCGCTGTCGCCGCCGCTGATCATCGAGCGGGCGCATGTGGACCGCATCTTCGGCGTGCTGGGCGACGCGATCCGCGCCGCCGCCTGACGCCACGTGATACCAACGGCGTCGGGTCTCGACCGGTCCAACCCCACGCCGACAGTGCGAGCGCAGCGAAGCAATCCAGTCTTCGGTTCACGACCTGGCTGATTCCAGCCAGGACGATCGCGGTCTAGGCCTAGGAGCCTGTGGCTGGGCAGTGCCATTGGCAACCGCGCAGCCGGTTGCACCGACGACTGGATTGCTTCGTCACTGCGTTCCTCGCAATGACGGCTAGGGCAGCCCCCGTTCAGTCAGCCGCGCTCGCAGTCCGCCGCGTGCGCCTGACGCCCTATTCGCCGAGCAAGGATCGCATGAACCGCCGCCAAAGCCCCGGGCGCGGCGCGGGTTCCGGCCGCTGCACCTTGATATACCCGGCCGCGGCCGAACTGGCCGCCAGGCGTTCCGCCCGGTCGGCGGCCGCCGGCTCGGGTTCGGCCGGCGGCATCGCCTGCGATACCCAGTCCTGGCCCGGCGGGTGCGGTTCCGGCGCGTCGGGCATCGGCGCCTCGATCACCGGCGGCTCGGTCGCCAGCTCGTCCGGCGTCAGGTCCTCGATCAAGGGCGGCGACGCGGGCTCCACCTCGATCAACGAGAACCGCTCCCACCCGCCGAACGCCTCGCGGTTGAGCACCATCCGGCCGTCCGGCTCGCTGCACAGATAGATGCCGTGGTAGCGCAGGCCGATCACCGACCCCAAAGTCTCGATATCGAACACCTGCGGCTCGCCGCTCACCACCTCGGAGCCATCCTGCCCCTCGGCCGGGCCGATCAGCGACCCGTCCGGCGCGCAGGGGAAGCCCAGGCCCCGGAAGCCATCCGCCCCGGCATCGTGCCACAGCACCAGCTGCGCGTCCGACGCCTGCGCCCGCACGTTGTCGGGGGTCGCGTCGGCCGGGCCGTGCCGCAGCCGACCTTGCGCGTCCAGAAAGACCAGGGTGCCATGGTCGGTCTGCAACCGGAACAGCTTGGGCGTGGACGACATGCGCGGCTTTCAAACAGGGCGCGGCATTAACCCGATTTGGGCGCCATCGCGCAACGTCGATGCGGCTGGGTCGCGCCGGCAGCATTTAGCCTGGGTTAATTCCTGCTTTACGTTTGGCGAGCCGCAGATTACTTTATGAGACAGCGATCTGAATACGAAACATTCCGCTAACCTGCCTCGAAGACTTTCCCGTCAGGATTTATGACTAACCGCACGTTATCCATGATTTTTTCTTCTCTACCATGACTGCATCATTATCCATTCGATTCAGCTGGACTGATCTTTTCCCGCGTGCACCGCACGCATCCAACCTTCCCGCGCCCGCGCGCGGATTTCAGAACCGGGTCTCGCGCCATGAACACCGCCACCCTCCGTGCCAGCCGGGTTGACGCCGAAGCCGACGCGCACCCCGCCTACACGCCTGCCCTGCGTGACGGCACCTTGCCGGCCGGTCAGGGCCGGGCCCGCATGACCGTGCCGCCGGCGCTGCTGGCCGCGGTGGTGCGGCTGGCCGATGCGCTCTGTCTGCTGGTGGCTGCCGCGTTGGTCTGGCGCGCCGGGTTCGACAGCGGAATGCCGGGACGCCATGTCCATCTGGCCATCCTGGTCGGCAGCCTGATGGCCCTGTTCGCGCTCGCGCGCGGCGGCACCGCGCCACGGCAGCTGCGCGGCGCCGGCGCGCAGGCATGGCTGGTGGCGACCGCCGTGCTGGCCGGGCTGGCGGCGATGGCCGGCTGCATGGCCTGCCTGGAGCCCGACACCCTCCTGGAACAATACTGGATTCTGGCCTGGCTGCTGGGCGCGGCCGGGCTGCTCGCCGCCTGGCGCGCCGCGCTGGGCCTGGCGCTGGATGCGCTGGCCGGCGCGGGCCTGCTGTCCCGCCGGGTCGCCGTGGCGGGCGCGCCCGACCTCGCCGCCGGCGTGATGCAGCGCATCATGTCCTCCGGCGCCGACTGGCGGGTGGTGGGCGTGTTCAACGACACCATGCAACCCGCCGAGCTGGTCGAGCACTGCCGCCAGGCCCGCGTCGACGCGGTGGTGATCGCGGTGCCGCCGCAGCAGCGCGAGCGCATCGCCGCGCTGCGCCGCCAGCTTTCCGTGATGGTGGCCGATGTCTATCTGCTCGCCGATATCGGGGATGTCGCCACCGCCGGCGCGGGCGTCATCGAGATCGCGGACCGACCCGCCATTGTCATACAGCGGCGCCCGCTGACGGACTGGGACGCCTTGACCAAGCGGGCATTCGATCTCGCGCTGACGTTGATTTTACTGGTGCTGCTGTCACCCCTGATGCTAGTCATATCATGTGCGATTAAACTGACCAGTACCGGTCCTGTCCTGTTCCGTCAGCCGCGGATCGGCTTCGACAATCGCACGATGCGTATGATGAAGTTTCGCTCGATGTATCACCACCACGCGGATCTGCTGGCCGATCAGCAGACCACGCGGCATGATCCGCGAGTCACGCCGGTGGGGCGCTGGCTGCGCCGGCTCAGCCTGGATGAACTTCCGCAGCTGTTCAACGTTCTGAACGGCAGCATGTCTCTGGTCGGCCCGCGGCCGCATGCGCCCAACACCAAGGCCGACGGGCGGCTGTTTCCCGACGTGGTGGCCGACTACGCACGGCGCCACCGCGTCAAGCCCGGCATCACCGGCTGGGCGCAAGTGAACGGCTGGCGGGGCGAAACCCGCACCGCCACACAGATCGAGGAGCGCGTTCGCTGCGATCTCTACTACATCGACAACTGGTCGCTGGCGCTGGACGCGAAAATCCTGTGGCGCACGGCGATGGGCGGTTTCTACGGCCCGGCGGCCTACTAGGCGCATCGCCGGCCGCCGCCGTCATCCTGCTGGGTAGCCTGGTCTGCGCCACCGCGCTGGCGCAGACCACGCCCGTCACCGTCACCATCGATGCCACCGCCGGCCGGCATCCGATCTCGCCGCTGATCTATGGCGTGGCCTTCGCAACCGCTGCGCAGCTGCGGGCGCTGAACGCGCCGCTGCACCGCTCGGGCGGCGACAACATGTCCACCTACAGCTACGCCAACAACGCGCAGAACCTGGACGCGGACTATTACTTCGAAAGCTACCCGCAGGGCAGCGCCACGCCGGGCGGGGAACTGGACAGCTTCATCCAGCTCAGCAAAGGTGCCGGCGCGGTGCCGATGATCACGGTGCCGCTCAGCGGCTGGGTGGCGAAGCTGGGACCCAACCAGTCGATCCTGGGCAGCTTTGACGTCTCGAAATACGGCGCGCAATGTTCGGTTGATCCATACAACCCGAATTTCGGCAACGGCCAGCACACCGATTGCAAAACCGCCATCACCGCCGACCCCAACGATGCCTATGTCACGGATACCCCGGCGAACGAGGCGGTGTGGTTCAACCACCTGGTCAGCACCTGGGGCAACGCCACCTCCGGCGGCGTGCCGTACTACCTGATGGATAACGAGGCGAGCATCTGGTTCGTCACCCATCGCGACATCCGCCCGGTGGGTCTGCATTCGGCTGAATACGCCTCCGACGTGCTGACGATGTCCGCCACGGTCAAGGGAATCGATCCCGCCGCGCTGGTTGTCGCGCCGGAGGAATGGGGCTGGCTGGGCTATTTCTACAGCGGCTACGACCAGCAATATGCCAGCCTGTATGGCGGCACCACCCGGCCCGACCATGACGGCCCGCAGGGCGGGCTGGACTACATCCCCTGGCTGCTCACCACCTGGAAAGCGGCCGGCCGGCCGGTGGATGTGATCAGCGTGCATTGCTATCCGGAGTCCGGCGAATACAGCGACACCGTGACCGAGGCCATGCAGTTGCTGCGCAACCGGTCCACGCGCGAGCTGTGGGATCCGAACTACGTCTCCGAAAGCTGGATCGCGGCACCGGTATATATCATCCCGCGCCTGCGCGCCTGGGTAACCGACTACTACTACCCCGACGCGCCGATCGCGATCACCGAATACAACTGGGGCGCGGAGGCCAACATCAACGGCGCCACCGCCCAGGCCGACATCTTCGGCATCTTTGGCGCGCATGGGCTGAACATGGCCACCCGCTGGACGACGCCGGATCCCAGCACGCCCACCTTCAAGGCGATGCAGATGTATCGCAACTACGACGGCCGCAACGACGGTTTCGGCGAAACCTCGATCGCCGCCGTCGCCCCGCAGCCCGACGACCTGTCGGCCTTCGCGGCCATTCGCTCCAAGGACGGCGCGATGACGGTGATGGTGATCAACAAGGTGCTGTCGGGCAGCACGGCGCTGACGCTGTCGGTGGCGCATTTCGCCACCGAAGGGACCGCTTCGGTCTACCGGCTGACCTCGGCCAACGCGATCACCGCGATGCCCGGTTTGAAATTGCAGAACAGCACCCTGACCGACACGCTGCCGGCACAGAGCATCACGCTGTATGTGCTGCCGAAATAGCCTGGCCTAGGGCTTACACCAGCGATACGAAGCTCTTGGTCATCGAGCGACATATGGGCGCTGCCCTGGCCGTCATTGCGAGGAACGAAGTGACGAAGCAATCCAGTCGTCGGTGCCACCGGCTGCGCGGTTGCTATTCGCACCGCCCAGCCACATGCCTATAGCTTCAGCGTACGGCATCGAAGACTGGATTGCTGCGCTGCGCTCGCACTGACGGCACAGGGTTGGACCGCTCAAGACTTAATGCCGTTGGTACTACAGCATCATCGCCCGCGCGCGGACGGTCAGCGCAAATCGCCGCTCGCGATCAGTTTGCGCACCACGCTGAGCGATCCTTGCGCCGTCAGGTGGTCGGTGTCGAACTCCAGCGGCGAGCCGTCATCGGCCAGGTTCGCGCACACGCCGTCGCGGCACAGTAGTTCCGACAACGAGACATAGCGGGCGCCGTGTTCGGCCGCCAGCGATGCCAGCGTCTGGTCAAGCCGTTTATCGGGCGGGCTGAGATGGGCCTGCACGATCCCGGGGTTGCCGGTCTGGCTCGCCGTGGCGAGCAAGCGCGGCAGCGGCGTGTCATATTCCACCATCGGGCCGAATACCGTCACCGGCAGGCCGCGCGCCTGCGCCCAGACCAGCACCCGGCGCACGCCCTCGACATGGGCCGCGCTCCAACGCGCGGCGATCATCAGCCGGTCCAGCCGTGCGCTGGGCAGGTAGTCGTTGAACATGTAGTCCATCAAACGCGTGCAGGCGGGAAACACCCGGCCCGGCGGCTTGAATTCGGGACCGCAGCCCGCGGCCGTCGCCTGCAGCACATTCAGATCCGGCCGCAGCCGCGCCAGTCCGTACCAAAGCTGCGCGGCGTGGCTGTCGCCCAGCAGCAGCACGTTGGGCCGATTCGGATCCGGCGTCAGACAGCTGGCGCGGTCGAAACGGGCAAAGCCGTCCGGCGGGGCGATGAAGCATGTCCCGGGGCGGAAATGCTGCTGTCCGGCGTTGAGATACCCGGCATAGGCGATCGCCTGAGCGGAAAACCGGCCGGGCAGGCCGTCGGCGGCGATGATCCCGCCGGCCACCGCCGCCAGCCCGCACAGCGTCACGGCCCCGCCGGCCAGCACGCGTGTGTCCGTCGTGCGCGCGAAGCCGCGCCGGAACGGCCGCTCGACGCACCACCAGGACAGCGTGGCCAGCACGAACGCGCAGGCGATCATCAGCAGCCTCTCGGGGTACCACGACCAGCCGGCACCCAGGATGGCGGTCTCGCGCTGCAGATAGATGACCGGCCAATGCCACAGATATAGCGAATACGAGATCAGGCCGACGAACACCGCCGGCCGCAGTGACAGCAGCCGGCCCACCAGCGTCGAACCGGATTGCCCGGCGGCGATCACCAGCACCGCGCCCAGGCACGGCAGCAGAGCCGCCGCGCCCGGAAACGGCGTCTCCACGTTGTATCGCAGGATCGCGACAACGATCATCGCCGCGCCCGCCGCCGCCATCAGATTGCGGCCGGGCCAGCCGCGTCCCACCGCCGCCAGGCCGGCCGCACCCGCCCGCGTCGCCAGCAGCGCGCCGGACAGCAATTCCCACGCGCGGCTCGGCGCCAGATAGAAGCTGGCTTCCGGCGCGGCGGCGACGCCATGGCAGCTGAGGATGAACGAGGCGCACCACAGCAGCGCCATGCCGGGCGCGAGCCATCCCGGTGCCCGGCGGAACACCAGGAGCACCGCGGCGGGGAAGACGAGGTAGAACTGCTCCTCGACCGCCAGCGACCACGTATGCAGCAGCGGCTGGCTGGCCGCCGCGGCCTCGAAATAGCTGCTGTGCTGAAAGAAGAAGACGTTCGACAGCGAGGCAGCGCAAGACAGCATCGATTGCGCGAATGTCACAAGGTCGGCGGGAAACAGATCGACGCATGAGGCGGCGGCGATCACCGCGACCATCGCCACCAGGGCGGGCAGGATCCGGCGGACGCGGCGCGCATAGAACCGGCGCAGCGAAAATCGCTCGCGCCGCAGATCATCCAGGATGATCGACGCGATCAGATAGCCCGAGATCACGAAGAAGATATCGACGCCGATGAAGCCGCCGGAAAAGAAAGGCAGGTTCAGGTGAAAGCCGAACACCGCAAGCACCGCGACCGCGCGCAGACCATCAATGTCCGGCCGGTAGCCATCCGACCGCTGCGTGCGCGGCACTCGTATGCGCGGCACCATGGCGGCCAGCGGAGCGGCGGTCTCCGGTCTGTCGGAAACACGCGCTAGCCTGGCCGACGGTCGCTGGGACGGGATCATTGCTGATCATTGGTCGCTCACCCGGGTCGCGACGGCAACGAGCGTCAGCGTGTATTTTGGCATCTCTGAGACGTCGAAAAACACACGATTTATCTAATTTTATTAGATATACCCATTGTGACAGCAAAATATGATTACTGGCTCACAAAAAGCCCGATTCATAGGCAGTGTCAGAGGGGCGAACGTCTCAGGTCCCGCGCAACCGCACCCACCCTGGCCCGCTCACGCCGCCGCCAGGCGCTGCTTCAGCGTGTCGCTCAGCCGGATCGCGAGAGCAACGATCGTCAGCGTCGGGTTGGCATAGCCCGAGGTCGGGAACACCGAGCTGCCAGCGGCGTACAGGTTGTCGATCCCGAATACCCGGCAGTCGGTGTCCACCACGCCCTCATGCGGGCTCGCGCCCATGCGGGTGGTGCCGGCGTGATGATAGGTGTCCACCAGCGCCTCGCGCGCCAGCCCCGGCTCGTCCAGCCAGGGCAGCACCGTCATCTCGCCGAACTCCAGCCGGTGCAGCGCGCGGCCCACCGCCTCGGTGATCGCGCGCATGGTGCGCAGCTCCGCCCCGTTCACCCGCCAGCTCAGCCGCGCGCGCGGCACGCCGTAGCGGTCGCATTCGTTGGCCAGCGTGATGCGGTTGTCCGGGTCGGGCACCTGCTCGACATGGGCGGTGAGCATGACCTGCGCGGGCTTCAGCATCGGTGCCTGGCCGGTCACCCGCGAATGCACCGCCTGATACGCCAGTTCCGGCACATGCGGCAGCAGGCACAGCGCCGCCCGCGCCGCCGCCGCCGGCCGGCGCGCCCGCACCGCCTCGATCGCCGCCTTGGCGCGCCCCATCGCCGAGCATTCCGCGTAGCCATAGGACATCTGCGCGTTGGCATTCAGCAGCCCGTCGCGTCGCTGCGCGGCGTCGGTCAGCGCCAGCTTGGGCCAGAAGGTCAGCCCGGCGCGGGTAAGCTTGGCGAACTGCGCCTGCACCGCGCGCGGCTGGGCGGTCGCCAGCACGCCGGTGGTCCCGCCCGGATGATCCTGGAAGAAGCGGCCCACCAGCCCATGCGCGTTGCCCACGCCGTCGGGCATCACGTCGTTCGACGCCAGCAGCAGGCGCGGATTCTCGATCCCGCCGCCGCAAAGCACATACGCGCGGGCGCGCACGATGCCCTCGCGCTCGCCGCCGCGGATGCGCAGCCCGCTGACATGCCGGCCGTCGGGGTGCAGATTGATGCCCACTGCCGCCGCGTTCAGCAGGATGTCCACCCCCGGACTTTGCTGGGTCAGCCGGCGGCCGAACGCCTTGGTGAAATCCGGCTGCGGGCAATAGATGGTGAATTTCGGCGTCACCTCGCCATCGGCGGTGAAGCCGGGATCGCGCAGCCCGAAACGCTGCCAGTTGCGCGCATCGTAGCCGTGCGGGGCGATGCCCACGAACGCCTCCGCGCGATCGTAATAATCCGCCAGATCCTGCGGCCCGATCGGCCAGCCGGAATGCGGCACCCAGGGGCGCGGCTCGAAATCGATCGGGTCCAGCCGGATGCACTGGCCGAACCAGCGGCGCGTCGCCCCGCCGAAGGCGCGCACCCGGCCGTTCTGGAACCCGGACAGGGCGAAATCCGTGCTCTGCCCGGCCAGCCAGTCAGCGTCATCGGCGCGCGGCTCGCGGTCGCCGGCCTCGATCACCAGCACCCGCAGCCGCCCGGCCGCCTCACAGGCCAGCGTGATGCCGGCCGCGCCCGACCCGATCACGCAGATATCGGTGTCGAACGTCGTGCCGGCGTCGCTGCGGCGGAAATCGGCGATCATGGCATCCCCGCCAGCCGCCATTTCTCAAGGTCCAGCATGGCCACCAGAAGGCCGACGGCCAGCAGCCCGTTGGTGCAAAACAGGCTCGATTCGGTAAAGTTATGAACGAGCAGGCCCAGCAGGAACGCCAGGTGGAAGGCCGCCGTCGGGCGCGCCATCCGGCCGTCCCGCCAGGCCTGCGCCGCCGGTTGGGTGCGGGCAATCGCAAGCCCGGCCTGTCCCACCGCGCGGCCCAGCACGAACAGCCCGCCCGCCAGCCCGATCACGCCGCCGGTGGCCAGCAAATCCAGGTAGCCGTCATGGCCCTCGCTGATGATGGCATAGACGCCGAACCATTGATCGGTTTTCAGGCTCGGCTGCACCGCCGGGTTGATCGCCCAGAACGAGTTGAAGCCCGCGCCGGTCCACGGCCGCTTGGCGATCTCGTCCAGCACGAACAGCCAGATGCCGTTGCGGGCGGTGAAGGTCGCATCGCGCATCGGCAGCAGCGGGTCGCTGCCGGATACGCCGCACCAGGCCAGATAGGCCAGCAGAGCGGCGGCCGGCACCAGCACCCCCACCGCCGCGATCGCCAGGATCACCCGCCGCGGCAGCCGTGCGATCAGCAGCAGCAGCGGCATCACCACCGCCGCCGCGATCACCACCGACTGGCTGGTGGTCGACCGGCTGATAAGCAGCACGCCGCCCATCACCGCCAGCAGCGCCAGCAGCGCCGCCCGCCCGCGCCCGCGCAACAGGAACAGGCAGGGCGCGGCCGCCAGGCAGCCATACATCATCGTCAGCCCGGTCTGGTTCTTCTGGCTGTGCAGACCGGCGAAGCCCTCGTCGGTCATCGCCGCACCGGGCGCGATCACGCCATAGGCCGCGTCGGCCAGCCCGGCCGCGCCGCAGGCCAGCGCGATCGCCACATGCAGCGCCGGCGCGCGGCGTATCCCGCTCACCACGATCGCCATCAGGGCGAACTGCAATACCGTCAGGATCAGCCGGCGCAGCGAGGTCGGCGGATCCAGCGCCCACGTCACGCTCAGCGCGAAATAGCCGAACAGCAGCAGCAGCGGCCAGCTTGCGGCCAAAAGCGCCACCGTCTCGCGCCAGCGCCGCTGCAGGATCGGCACCGACGCTGCCAGCAGGCCCAGCCACACCAGGCTGTTGAACGGGTTGACGTGATCGGTCTGGGTGGGATCGCTCACGCTGTCGGTCAGCGAGCCGAACACCGTCCACAGCAAGGTCAGCGCCAGGATCAGGCTGGCCAGCGTCTCGGTCCACCGGTCAGCGCGCGCCGGATCGTCGCGCCGCGCGATCCCGCTGCGGCCCGGTGCGGCCAGCGCGGCGTGGCCGCTCATTGCACCAGGTCCAGCGGCCGGGCGGCGCGCGCCACCACCGGCCGCGCGGCGATCCGCTTGACATGGTCGGCCAGCCGCAGCGCCAGGGCCACGATCGTCAGCGTCGGGTTCGCCTGACCTGAGGTCGGAAACACCGCGCTGCCCGCGAGATAGAGATTATCGATGCCGAAGACCCGGCAGTTGGAATCGACCACGCCGGCCTCCGGGGAGGCCGCCATACGCGCGGTGCCGATATGGTGGCCGCCATAGGCGCCTTCCCGCAGCATGCTCGCCTCGACGGTATCAGGATCGAACGTCAGAGTAGCGCCACCCCAAGAGCTGAGCGACGCTTGCAGTAGGCGCAAGCTCTCGGCCACCGTATGGATATCCCAGGGGCGAT
>Ga0116228_10006067_pt1 | contig 10798 bp, 6 predicted proteins | sample S1TSphfallax_2_FD_89694 | JGI IMG/M metagenome (GOLD analysis project Ga0116228, IMG submission 89694) | Host-associated microbial communities from peat moss isolated from Minnesota, USA - S1T2_Fc - Sphagnum fallax MG | ecosystem: Host-associated > Plants > Peat moss > Unclassified | place: USA... | reverse complement strand
CGACCACGGCTGGATCCTTTCGTCTGAAGATCGCCCGGATGCCCAACCTGGCGCATCGCGGCGACTAGCCTGGTAATGATGACCTGAGAGCGGAGTTTCCGGCTTGGGTACAATCCGTGATCAGGGCAGATGCCTTCTTGGCCGGCGGGCCCGCGAAACCCCGAAAAACGGCAGTTTCGAAGCGGATCTGGTCGAGAAGCAGCGACTTTTCTCAGCCGCAAGTAGCATTTTATACCGCAACGCGGCAGGAACGTCAAGATACAGGACTCATGGAGTCTGGATTAACTCGCGGCCATCTCCCCCAGAGTCCGACCGCACCGACGCGACCCTGGGGTCGATCGCGAGCGCGCTGAGCAAGCCCTGAATGTCCGCCGGCGGCGGGGTGCTGAAGGATAAGTCCGCACCGGTCCGAGGATGGCGAAACCCCAGCAGGGCGGCGTGCAGCGCCTGGCGCGGGAAGTCCAGCAGCTGGCGGCGGGGCGCCTCGCTCAGCAGACGGGCGGCGGCGGGAATGCGCCGCAGATAGACCGGATCGCCGATGATCGGGTGGCCACGGCTGGCCAGGTGCACGCGGATCTGGTGGGTGCGCCCGGTCGCCAGCCGACAGGCCAGCAGGGAGACGGCGGCCTCATGCTGGGCCAGCAACCGATAGCGGGTGAGTGCTGACTTCCCGCCGCCGGTGACCACCGCCATGCGCTTGCGATCGCGGGGATCGCGGCCGATGGCGCCCTCGATCTCGCCCGCCGCGGGGTTCGGCAACCCCCAGCACAGCGCCACATAGGCGCGATCCAGATCGCGGGCGGCGAACGCCGCGGACAGGCTGGCCAGCGCCTGCTCGGTTTTGGCGACCACCATGACCCCGGAGGTGTCCTTGTCGAGCCGGTGGACGATGCCGGGCCGCCGCTCGCCGCCGATACCCGGCAGGCTGTCACCGCAATGCGCCAGCAGGGCATTGACCAGCGTGCCATCCTGGTTGCCGGGAGCGGGATGCACGACGAGGCCGGCGGGCTTGTCCAGCACCAGCAGGTCGGCGTCCTCATACAGGATCGTGAACGGAATGGCTTGCGCCCGCGGGATGGCGGCGACCGCGGGCGGCGGGGCCACGACATAGCGGGCGCCGGCGCGGACCGGCTCCGCGGGCTGGTTGATGCGGGCGCCGTCGCGGGTGACATGCCCCTGTTCGATCAGCGTCTTGACGCGCGAGCGCGATAGGGTGCCGATGGCCTCGGCCAGAAACCGGTCGACGCGCTCGCCCTCCTGTTCGGAGGCGGCAACGAAGACGTGCGGCGGGTCGCAGGGTTGGTCGCTGGGCATGGGCCTGGGATAACGTGGTTTTGCGCGAGGGGATACGGCGTGCGGGTGCTGAAGCTGGCGGTGGTGGTGATGGGCGTGCTGATCGTGGTCGGCGTGGTGGCGCTGGTGACGATCCTGGTGCAGCGCGTCGGCGGCCTGGCGGCGTCTCCGGTGGCGGTCGCGTCACTGGTGGACGAGCCGGCGGGCACCCACATCGTCGGCACCTCGGCGGCGGGCGACCGGGTGGTGTTGCAGCTGCAGGGGGGCGGGCCGGACCGGGTGGTGGTGGTCGATCTCAAATCGGGGCGGGTGGTCGGCCGGGTGGGGCTGGCGCACTGACCCCGCCGGTGGCGGTGGCGGCATGATGTGCCGGCTTGATGTGTGGGCGACTTGGCCCTAGAAGGCGCGGGTCCGCAGTCCCGTTCGTCTAGAGGCCCAGGACACCGCCCTCTCACGGCGGTAACAGGGGTTCGAATCCCCTACGGGACGCCATTTCCAAACCGCTTTGAAGCCGCCGCGGACCTGGTGTCGAGCACCGGAGCGCGGCGCCATCTCACTGGCGCCCCCCTGATCGGCGCCCCCCCCTGATCGGCGGTACCGTGCCGCGCCGGTGGTTGGTCTGGTGATCGGGACCACTCGGTGAAGCGAGCCGCGAGCGGCAAACGTCAAACAAATATGGCGAATCTCGTCATTCGCGATACGTTTAGGCGACAAAGCGGCGTCAATGCCACTGAGGCAAAGGACAGATGCGGATAGCCGGCGTGCGGGTGTGGCGGAGAATGCGTGGCCTTCGGGGGCGCCTCGCACTGCTATGTCTGCTGACCGCGGTGCCATTGCTGCTGATCCTGGGGCTCAGTGGCGCGGTCAATTACAATATGTCGTTGACCAACGCCGAGGGGCGCGCCCTGGCGGTGGCTCGCACTGGCGCGGATAACGAGAGATTCGCCTTCGCCGAGACGGCTCGCCTGCTGGAAGTCCTGGTTCATATCCCGGAGATCCAGGGGTCGGACATCGGCGCGTGCTATGCGATGGTGCATGACATCGAGCGAAACGATCCCCGGATCGACATGATCATCGTGAGTGATGCGGCGGGCGACGTGCGCTGTAGCAGCACCAGCGAATATGTCCACGCGTCGATCGCCGATCGGGCCTATTTCCAGCGTGCCATGGCGGCCGCGCCCGATGACGGCCCGTCATCCGAGGTGGTGGTCAGCCGTCTCAATGGCAAGCCCGATATCATGGCGGCGATCCCGATCCGGCCGCTGCCGCAGGGGGCGCCGACAGGGGTGATCACCGCCGCGTTGAGCCCGAACTGGCTGTCCCAATTGGCCAACCGAAACGCGGAGAACGTCGACCACGTCGCGATGGTCGTCGATCCCGCGGACGGCGAGATCATTGGGCGCGCGCCGGCCGCCGTGACCCGCGTGAGCGCCCGCGCCAGCGATGCGTTGCTGGCCGCGCTGCGCGACCGCCCCGACGGCGGCAGCGTACGGGCGGCTGGCGATGATGGCGGCGATTATGTGTTCGGCTTCTCGCCGATGACGTTCGGCGCCAAGCGATTGATGCTGGTGGTCGGCTTCGATCGCCAGCAGGTGCTGTCGTTCGCCCAGTTTCGGCTGAAAGTGGGCACCGCGCTGGCATTGCTGGCGACGTTCGTGGCACTGGTGATCGCATCGCGGATCTCGACGGTATTTTTTGTTCGTCCGATTGCCTCGCTCGGCGCCGCCGCCGAGCGGCTGGGGGCGGGCGATCTGTCGGCCCGCGCGCCGACCGGGATCGTGGTGACCGAGCTTCGCGCGCTCGCACTGATTTTCAACCGCATGGCGTTTCGGCTGCAGGTGCGCAATCGCCAGCTGTCCGATGTGCAGAACGCGCTGACCGAGAGCGACCAGCATCACCGGCTGCTGGCGGACAATTCCAGCGACATGATCGCCCGCTACAGCCCGGGTTTTCGCAGCACCTATGTCTCGCCGGCGGCGCGCCATCTGCTGGCCTACGAACCCGGCGAACTGGTGGGCAAGGAACCGACCGATATCGTACATCCCGACGACCGGGCGTTGCTGGAGACGATGCTGATCGGGCCTTTGCGAGGCGGCCAATATACCGCGCGGGCTACTTATCGCGCGCTGCGCAAGGATGGGCGGGCGGTGTGGGTCGAATCCACCGGACGGCGGTTGCCATCGGTCGGCGGCTTCGTGGTGGTGACGCGCGACGTGTCCGAGCGGGAGGAGTCCGAACAGCAGCTCAAGGAGGCCAATCGGCGGCTGGCCGATCTCGCGCACCAGGACGCGTTGACGGGGCTGGGCAATCGGCGCGGCTTCGACGACATGCTGGCCCTGGAATATCGCCGTGCCGCGCGGCTGCGCATCCCGTTCGGGATCGTTATGATCGATATCGATCGGTTCAAGGCCTATAACGATACCTATGGCCATCCGGCGGGGGATGCGTGCCTGCGGCGGGTGGCCGCGGCGGTGCAGCAGTCGGTTGGTCGCCCCAGCGATTTCGTGGCGCGGCTAGGGGGGGAGGAGTTTGGGATCTTGGTACCGGGGACCGACAATGATGGTATCCGGGTGCTGGCGGATCGGGTGTGCGAGGCGGTGCGGGAACTGCGGCTGGAGCATCAGGGCAGTGAGGTCGGCATCGTGACGGTGAGTGTGGGCGGGGCGGTGGTGATTCCCCACCAGACCGCCAATCCAGGCGAGCTCGTCGAGATGGCCGACCAGGCGTTGTATTTTGCCAAGCGCAGTGGCCGCAATACGTTCTCGGTGGCCGAGGTGGGACCGGCGACGGATACCAGCAGCTTCAAGCGGTGATCCGTGGCTCAGGGGGCGAGTGTGACCCCCTCCGGCCGCCATAACCCGTCGGGCCTGCCATGGAAGCCGTCCACCTTGCGGCTCAAGCCCCACAGCAGCGAGAAGTGATACAGCACGATATCAGGTTGGTCGGCGAGCCAAAGGTCGGTGGCCTGGCGGTAGAGCGGGATGCGCTGGGCGGGGTCGCTGGACTCGGTTGCTTTCTGCAGCAGGGCGTCGAGCTTGGGGTTGCAGTATTTGCCCCAGTTGGTGAAGCCGCCGCAGCTCAGCCAGATCGGGGTGTTGCCGTCCGGGTCGGCGCGGCCGGACCAGATCAGCATCGAGGCCTGGAAGTCGCCGGAGCGGGTGGCGCTGACCTGGGCTGCACTTTCCTCGGCGATGATCTTCATGTCGAAGCCGGCTTCCTTGACCATCGACTGGATGATTTCGGCCACCTGTGTGTCCAGCGGATCAGTGGAGGTCAGCACGGTGACCGCCACGCGATCGACGCCGGCTTCCTTCAGGAGTTTGCGCGCGGCCGGGATGTCCTGCGCGGGGACCGGGTGGTCGGGATCGAAATAGGGGCTGCCGGGCACCTCCATCTGATTGGACGGAATATATTGCCCGTCGAACGCGACCTGGTTGATGGCGGCGCGGTCGATCGCCAGCGAGAAGGCGCGGCGGACGCGGGGGTCGCGCCCCAGCGGGGTGTCGGCGGCCTTGCCGTTGGCGACGTTGAACTCGATGGGCACGAAGCCAAGGGAGGGCATCTTGGCGATGCGCAGTTTGGCGTTGGCGGAGACGGCGGCGACGTCGGTTGGGGCGATGTGGTCGGAGATGTCGAGCGCGCCGGCCTGCAGGTCGGTGTTGCGGACGGTGGAGTCGGTGATGGTCCGGAAAATGATGCCGGGCAGCTTGATGGCGGCGGCGTTCCAGTAGCCGGGCCAGCGCTCCAGGGCGATGTGGTCCTGGGCGACGCGTTCCTTGAAGCGGAACGGGCCGGCGCAGACCGGGTGGTTGCCGATGTCGCCGGTGGGTTGATCCAGGATTTTTGGCGAGTAGGGGGTGCCCGGGCGGTTGGCGAGCAGGGCCAGCAGCGGGGCGTAGGGGCGGGAGAGCAGGATGCGGATGGTGTGGGGGTCGGTGATCTCGGTGCCGGAGATGGCCGACATCTCGGATTTGCGGATGGAGTAGGCGGCGGTCTGGTAGCGCTTGAAGTTGGCGGCGATGGAGGCGGCGTCGAGCGGGGTGCCGTCCTGGTAGGTGACACCCTCACGCAGATGCACCGTGAGGGAGAGCTTGTCGGGCGCCCAGTCCCAGCTGGTGGCGAGCTCGGGGACGAAGTGGAGGTCGGGCGTGAGGTCGATCAGGCTGTCGCACATCGTGGTGGTGACGATGCGGTTGGTGTAGCTGCCGTCGGTCGCGGGATCGAGCGAGGCGGGTTCGAATTCGAGGGCCACGCGCAAGGGTGGGTCGGCGGCCCAGGCTGTGGCGCTCCAGGTGGGCGCGATCTGGGCGACGAGTGCGATCGCCAGCCAGATGTGAACCTTGCGCATGGTCGTGCCCCCCGGTTGCCAGCGTGACTGTGCGGCGTGGGGGGCGGGAGGGCAAGTCAGGAGGCAGGGATCCGGGCGGCGCGGTGCCAGCGATCGACGTAGGCGGGCAGGCCGAGGTTCTCGCGGAGTGTGGCGCCCTCGTAGTGGCGGCGATAGCGGCCGCGGCGTTGCAGCTCGGGGATGACCAGTTCGACGAAATCCTCGATGCCCGCCGGGAGGTGGGTGGGGGTGATGTTGAAGCCGTCGGCGGCGTTGGCGTCCATCCATTCCTCCATGGCGTCGGCGATATCCGTGGGGGTACCGATCACGCGAAAACCCTCGCCGACGGCGTATTCGCTGTAGAGCTGGCGGATGGAGAGGCCCTGCTGCCGGGCGCGTTGCCACCAGCCATAGGCGATGCTGCGGACCTTGGCGCCGACCGGTTCGGGGACCGGGCCGTCGAGGTCATAGCCGGAGAGGTCGCCCATCAGGCTGTAGATGCGGGCGAGGCCGGCGAGGGGGTCGATGAGGGATTGCAGCTGGTCGAGCTTGTCCTGGGCCTCCTGGCGGGTGCGGCCGATGATCGGGACGAAGGCGGGCATGATCTTCAGGACGTCCGGGTCGCGGTGATAGGCGGCCATGCGATCCTTGACCGAGGCGTAGTAGGTCTGGGCGGGGGCGAGGCCGTTGATGGAGGCGTAGACCACGTCGGCGTCGGCGGCGGCGATCTCCTGGCCCATGGCGTTGGCGCCGGCTTGGACCAGGATGGGGCGGCCCTGGGGGGTGGACTTCACGCTGAGCGGGCCGCGGACGGCGAAGTGTTTGCCCTTGTGATGCAAGGTGTGGAGCTTGGCGGGGTCGTAGAACTGGCCGGTGGCCTTGTTGTGGACGAAGGCGTCCGGCTCCCAACTGTCCCACAGGCCGGTGACGACATCGACGAACTCGCGGGCGCGGTCGTAGCGGGTGTCGTAGTCGAGGTGGGTGTCGCGGCTGAAGTTCCAGGCTTCCTGCTCGGACCAGGAGGTGACGATGTTCCAGCCGGCGCGGCCACCGCTGATGTGGTCGAGGGACGCGAATTTGCGGGCGATGTGATACGGCTCGTTGTAGGTGGTGGACGCGGTGCAGACGAGGCCGATGTGGTTGGTCATGGGCGCGAGGGCGGAGAGCAGGGTTAGCGGTTCCAGCTCGACATTGCGGTTGGAGTGGGCGAGCGAGCCGGGCGGCTCGTCGTTGGCGCGGACGCCGATGCCGTCGGCGAAGAACACCATGTCGAACAGGCCGCGCTCGGCGGTCTGGGCGCAGTGCAGGAAGTGGCGATAGTCCGAGGCGGCACCCGGGTTCACGTCCGGATGGCGCCAGGCGGCGTCGTGGTAGCCGAGATAGCGCATGGAGAGGCCCAGCTTGATCGGTGGCTTCGGCATCGGCGGCTTGGTCCTTTCCGGGAGTTCGCGTGCGGGGGGAGTGTATCGGTATCGGCGGGCGGAGGCGAACCCGTGGGTGGGGGGATTTGACGGTGGGCTCGCTGGCACGTGAACCTGGCCAGGCAACTCCCGGCGCGTGGAGGGGTTGGCATGCCATGTCGGGATACAGCAGCAACGAGCAGCCGCGGCCGCGCGGCGATGACGGGCGACAGATCGCCAGCGCGCCGCGGGATGGGCGGGAGATATTGGTGTTCCTGGGAGGGACGTGGGAACGCGCGCGGTTCTGCGCGGTGCGGTCGGCGTTCGTGGATCAGGCGCAGCGGACGCTGGTCGGGGTCAGGGTTTGGCGGGGGGTTTGTGAAAAGTGAGGAGAAGGGAAGCTTCTTCTTTTTCTGAAGAAAAAGAAGCAAAAAGACTTTTATCCGTTTGGGCGCGCGGGCGCGGCCGCTGCTCAGCGGCCCATCATGGTGTCCCGCCCGGGCGGTGGCCGGGGCTGTGGGGCCGTTGAGGGTTTTGATGCATTCGGCGGACCATGGGGGCGGCGGTTGGCGTGCCACTCGGCCAACTCGCGATCCAGGGCTTGGTGTTCCTGCCAGGTTTTGGTGGGGTTAGCGGGCGGAAGAGGCGGGCGGCCTGGGGGCGGCTCGAGGACGGCGGCCATATGCTTTGTAACCCAGGACACACGCCATGCAGTTTGCTTGCAATAGACTCAGATACCTTGCGTTTGGGGCGGCGACCCTGTTTATGGTCACGGCCGCTTGTGCGCAAACACCTGCCAATATGGTCGCCCTGAGGGGGCTGTCTCCGGTCAGCACGCTGACACATACCGCGGCTGGGCGAGCTGCCCTCGTTTCCAACTACGAACTGACAGGATCTATCCAGTCCGGCGCCACGGTACAGCCGCTCCTGCAATCCTTTGCCGAGCAACAGCAGCAGGCCCTCAGGGATGCGTTCATCACCGGTGCGAATGGTTACCAACTCGCCGATGGCCTGGGCACGCGGCTTGGGGGTGCCTACCAGAGCCTAACCGCCTACACCTCGAGCAAGACGTTCGGAATCATCTCGGACAATATCGCCACTCTATTCGCCTATACCGTGTCCGTCAGCGCAGCCGACTCGAATTCCGGCAAATATTTCTTTGCCAACGCCACGACGAATGGGACACAGCCGGTGTCCGCTGCGGCCATGTCGGTACTGGCCGAACGCGGTGGCGTTACCGACATTTTCGGCAAGGCCTATCATCATGAAGCAGGTGGCGCCGGGTCCGATCCATACGGGGATTCCCGTCCGTTCCAGACCGAACCACGGCTTACCCTGATCGAGGGCAAGGACTTTTTCGGCCACCCGTCCGGCAATCTGGACTACCTCAACGGGCCGGCGCAGGACCTGCGGGCAAGCCCATCCTATCCGAGTGGCCATACGACATACGCCTACACAGAGGCATTGCTGCTCGCCGAGATGCTGCCTGAGCGCTTCCCACAGGAAATCGCGCGCGCTGCCGAATACGCGAACAACCGTATCGTGCTCGGCGCGCACTATGCCATGGATGTGCTAGGCGGGCGCACGTTGGCCTTGCACGACGTGGCACATTTGCTGGCCAACGACCCGGCCTACGTCGGCCAGGCGATACGCCGGGTAACGCCGATCTCCGATTACCCGGCCGCATTAGCAGCAGCGCGGACCGAGCTCGTCGGCAAGTTGCAGCTGGTCTGCGGCAGCACGATCACCGCCTGCGCAGCCGACGACAAGAGCCGCTTCGGCGAGCTCGCCGCCGATGCGGCGCTGTATGAGGCGACGCAAACCTATGGTCTGCCAGTGGTGCACCCCGAGACCGCCGGGACAGTCGAGGATGTGGCGAAGATCGCACCGGAAGCAGGCTATCTGCTGACTGCCGCTTTCCCATATTTGACGCTCGATCAGGCCGATAGCCTGTTGACCGCGACCGAGGGACCGGGAGGCGGGTTTCTCGATGATGGTTCCGCATTTGGGCTCTACTCGCGAATCGATCTCTACGCGGCCGCAAGCAGGGCAATCATGTTACAGCCGCAGAGTGCGAGGTAGCGGACGTCACGATAGTCCAATGAAGCGCAATACGTTGTTGGCCGGACATTCCCCGGCCGCACAGGAGCGAAAGCCAAGGTGCCCCCCGTATCGGCCCAATAGATCGGCAGCGATGGGCGTTATTCAGCGTCAATGCCACGCTAACGCCAACGCCGAAATATTGCGCCGTTACGCCTTAGTCCTCGCCGGCGATTCAGCAGCTGGTTTTTCGGTCGTCTCTTTCCGGATGGCCGGAAAGTTGATCCACGCCTTAGATTTGTTGGTGGCGCGGTGCACGCTCCAGCCAACGAGGTAGAGCATTGCTGGCATGATGACCAACAATAGCACGACAACCACTAACAAGCCCACCAAACACCTCCTCGTTCGTTCTCGCATCGGAGCGGACACGACCGTGATGGAATTGGGTGGCTTGTGGGGTTTGCCCAGCCCTGCGTCCAGCCAACCAGGTGTTTAGAGGTGGGGTGCGGAAGGGCACCCCACCCTACAACAGATTCTTATCACCAGGGGATCAAAGGGGCTCGCCCCTTTGCGGGTCCGGGCAGAGCCCGCGCTTACGTGCTTGGCGCGATCGGTTCTGGTCAGGCGGCGCGGACCTCCGCACCGAAGCGGTGGACATTCGCGGTGAGCTGTTCGGCCTGCCGTGACAGGTCGCCGGCCGCGCCCAGCACCTGGGCGGCGGCGGCCCCCGTGTCGTTCGCGGTCTGCCGCACCCCGGAGATATTCGCGGTCACGTCGCGCGTGCTGCTCGCCGTTTGCTGCACGTTGCGGGCGATGTCCATGGTCGCTGCCCCCTGCTGCTCCACCGCCGCGGCGATGGTGGAGGCGATCGTGCTGACTTCCTCGATCGTCGTGCCGATGCCGCGAATGGCCTGAACCGCCTCCGCCGTGGCACTCTGGATCTGGCTGATCTGCGCGCCGATTTCCTGCGTTGCCTTCGCGGTCTCCAATGCCAGGCTTTTGACCTCGCTGGCCACGACCGCGAAGCCCCGTCCCGCCTCCCCCGCCCGCGCCGCCTCGATCGTGGCGTTGAGCGCCAGCAGATTGGTCTGGCCAGCGATGGTGTTGATCAGCTCGACCACCTGGCCGATCTTCTGCGCGCCTTCTGCCAGTGCCTGGACGATCGCGTCGGTGCGGCGGGCGTCGACGACCGCCTTGCCGGTGATCGACGCGGAACGCGCCACCTGGCGTCCGATTTCGGTGATGGACGCGGTCAATTCCTCCGCCGCAGCCGCCACCGTCTGCACGCGGAGGCTCGATTGCTCGGCCGCCGAGGACATCGCTTCGGTCTGTTGGGTCGCCTGCATCGCGTTCGTGGACATGGCTTGCGCGGTCGCATGAAGTTCGGTCGCCCCGGAGGACAGCCCGGAGACCAGACCGCCGATCGTGGACTCGAAGCCGCGCACCAGTTCGCTGAGACGCTGGGCCCGTTGCCCTGCGATCGCCTGATCCGCCTCGCGTTCGGCCGTCAGCCGATCCGCCTCGATCCCGTTCTGTTTGAACATGTCGACCGTGCGCGCCATGGCGCCCAGTTCGTCGCGTCCCGCGATGCCGGGCACGTCGGTCGACCAATCCCGCTGGGTCAGCCGCGCCATCGCCTGCGTCAGGGCGCTGATCGGCGCGATGACGCCCTTGATCGAAACCCAGATCCCGAAGACCACCGACAGCATGACCAGGGACACCGCGATGACAACGGCCT
>Ga0116228_10006066_pt1 | contig 10799 bp, 4 predicted proteins | sample S1TSphfallax_2_FD_89694 | JGI IMG/M metagenome (GOLD analysis project Ga0116228, IMG submission 89694) | Host-associated microbial communities from peat moss isolated from Minnesota, USA - S1T2_Fc - Sphagnum fallax MG | ecosystem: Host-associated > Plants > Peat moss > Unclassified | place: USA... | reverse complement strand
TTTTTTTTCTTCACCCTAAGGTGGTTCATTTCCATGTCCTCACTCAAATCATTGTTTTGATGTGTGTGTGGTGGTAACCCTTTAAATCACCCAAAAATTAAGGGTGGTAATGACACATTATTGTTTAATGCCCTATGTCATTGCACAACGTAAACCTTGATGATTGAACTCGGCCAATGTATTCTCCTTTTTTTTAATAAAAATAATTGATCTTCCTTTTCTTTGTTGAAAAAATTCCTCATTCTTTAGGAAAGAAGGATCAATTTTGATGTACTTGGTTTGTCTTAACAATGGTAGGCAATAATTGTGCCCTTATCCATGGGTCCAAGGGGTGGTAGATCTATCACCTTTTAATGTTGCACCCTGGATGGTTGTCTTCACCTTTTTTGTTGCCTTCAAGCTTTGCTTTCATGTTTTGAATCTAGGTCTATCGCCTCCACCTTTCAAAGGTAATCATTGATGAGGCCCCTATAATGGTCACCATAGTGGATGTGTAAGTGAATTGCAAAGTATGAGTTGTCTTTTGCAATCTACCTTATCTCACCTCACAACTACCTTCTTGATTATCTACCACCTTTCCATTGGAATCCTCTTCATGTATTTTTGATGTTTTTGGGGGTTTTTGCTTCAATACTATTGCCCTTGAAAGTAGCTTAGTAGCAAATCTTCATTAAGCATGACACATGTTGCTTTCTTATTGTCTTGATTTTTTATTTTCTTCCAACACAAGAAACATGAATTTCATTCTCCTCCTTACTAGAAATTCACCTAAGATCCATTTCCCTGCTGCTAATAATGATACTAATAGGTAATATTTACCCCTTAGTTGTCTAAAGATCCTTCCATATTGTCATTAGGGTTAAAAATACCCATGGTTACTACCATAATAAACAACATTTCCTTTGTTGTCCCTTTTAAATAAATTGCACTCAACACTCTCAATTCTTCTTCCAAAATTTGATCTAATTTTTTTTATACCCTTGAGTTTATTATATGACTCATGTTTGTTTTTAAAAGAATAATGTTGAATATTTTATCCCTTTTTGCTAATTGGTAGTGCTACTATTCCCTACTTCTAGTTTACTTTGGTGGAATCAAAAGAGAAGTTGAAATTGTATCAAATCTTAAAGTTTCAAGTTTGGCTTTAAAGTCCTATGTTTTCTGTTGCCTTTTTTTGGATGTCCTACAAGTTCCACTCCCTTACTCCAAATTTCGAATCTGTGGATTGTATTATCCTTGCAACATTCGCAATTCTACCACAATTACGTTTTCTTCAAAACTATATTACTACCTTGAGCAATAGGGACTATATATCCATTGCCTATTGTTTACAAATATGTGGAATTTTTAAAGAAACTTTCCACACTCTTTAAAACATAACTTTCATGTCATCTCACAACTTTCATATGTAAAATCAATTCAACATCAAACCTTCACAACCACATTTTTGTTTTTGGAATAAGATCCCATTGCATGGTCACAAAATGTGTAATCATGGACCCAATAAAAAGCCCTACTACTATCAAGATAGAAAGGTGAAAGTCCTTGAAGGTGTACCACATAGGACGAAAAGGGCCTAATATTTATTGCAATCATTTTTTACCTTATATTTTGATCTCCATAAAAAATAATGAATCAAAAGTTGTCAAAAAATTTAAGACTATATTTTAGACTATTACAATTATAGATTCCATCATAATCACCCATAAGTGTGCTTTTACATGGTAAAAAAGGACTAGGTAAAAAGGATAGAAAAATGGTGACATTATGACAAGATTTTGATACACCTTAAAGAATTTGCACCCATGAGGTTGTTGGGTAGAAAATGAACTACCAAATGCAAACATAGAAGAGGAAAAATATTTCCTTTGAGGAAGGCAATCCTATCTTCAATCTAGAATCAATAAAAAATTTAAAAGATGTTAGTTATTGTGAAATCTAAAATGAAAATGTGTGTGTGTGTAGGGGGGGGGGGCTAGAAGGTAACTACCTTCTAATGCCCATTGGAAAGTACCTCCTCCAACCAAAAATACCATCACAATTGTCTATCCACTCCATTATAGTTATTACCTTTCACCAACTACCTATGGACTACTTTTATTATCTTTGCAACCTTCCAACAAATTAGTAATTTTCATATAACAAGTTTTAAAGAAAAACAAACTAAACTAATATGAGAACTATGGGTGAAAATCCTTTAAGGTGTACCACCCACTTGACAAAAATGACCTAGTCCTTATTACATTCCTTTTTTTCCCTATATTGTCATCCCCATCAAAACTAATGAGTCAAAAAGTGTCAAATATTTCATAACTACAATATATTAGACCATTACAATTATAGATTCCATCATATTCATCCATAAATGTGTCTTTACATGGTAAAAGAAAACTAGAGGTAAAAATTTAGAAAAAGGTGACATTGTGAAAGGATTTTGGTACACCTTAAAGAATTTTGACCCCAATAGTATTTTATATCAAACTAAAATGAACTACTATAATTGTAAAGGGGAAGTGAAGGCAAAGCAAAAAATAAAATAAAATAAAATCTATAACCTTCACACACTCCCTTGTATTGTTCTTCCTTCCAAAATACAAATTCTTTTCCACTCTTGCATAATCTCCTCATACAAGAATGAAATGATTCCTTTTCCTAATCCCCCTTTTCCATAAACCACAAGGTCCACATTCCAACCATAAAAGTAAGTCCTTATCCTAATCTTCTCACAAATCCCTCCTACTTGATTGCTAGACAAATACTAATCACCTAGTCCCATGGGCTAATCAACCTAATGGCTTCACCTTTTAAATAAATTAAAAGATGATAAGTATGTCTACTATTAGTAACTACCTAGTTATTAGGAGCCCCATAGGACTAGCTAGTCTAAAAAGATTTTCCACCTTTAATAACCAACTTTAAACTCTTTGTGAAAATGACAAGAATTGCAACTTTTAGAAATCCAAAAAACCATCTCAAAACCATACCGAAAGTTCCATCAAAGACCAAAAAAAAAGTAGAATTAAGATTGAAGGTTTGTTTTGGAATCAAGATTTGGACAACACTAGTTATATAGCTAATTGTTTTTGGTTTTATATCCATGATGCAAGGGAAAACTAAAAACATTCACTTTTTGTGTTCACTTTTATCTTGCTTGGACCCATCAACTATATTCATAACACATGAATAACACTTAGGGAACATTGTAAAATCTTGGGCATTTGTTGGGATTGGTAGTGGTTTACAAATGGATTATGTATCTCTTTAAATCTCTTGTTAGTCAATTTGTTTTCAATCCCTTGTTTATTATGCATTTGCATATGATGGTTACCAAAGATGGAGACAAAACTATTATTGAAGTTTAGAATAGAGGATGTATTAGCATTAATGAGGTGGCACTTACTTGGTTAGGACAAGGGATTGATGAAGGCATGCATGTAACAACTTGGTGATTTACTTATTTGGGTTGCAATTCATGCCTTGTTTGTTTTGATTTTGGGATTCAAAAGTTTTTTTTAATCTTCTTGTATCTTTTCTCCATGGAAAAAAACCTTATGTCCATTTTTGCAATGATTTTGTGGTTACTAAACATAGTTTTGATCACTTGAAATGTGATCTAGTATTTAAATGCTTATTGATGTGTTTATACAATTAAATTTGGGCATTTCATGCATGATGTTTTTTTAGTTACACAAAATCACCACCTTCTTTCATTACTCTTCATGTTTTTAATTAAGACTAGAAATTCAAACAAATATATGATGCCAAAATTCAACTTTAACATGAAATTCAAATTAAGTTTAAGGTAGCTTCAATACGTGGATATTACAATTTTAGATAATAATAGTGTAGGAAAAATAAATTCCCTCACATAATACCCCCCCTCTCCCCCCTCCCCCCCTCTTTGATGCATGTAGTAGGAAAAATTAACACACTATGTTAATTGCTTCAAAATTTTTGGGAGAAAGTCTATGAATTGCATTTTGTATCATATTCTATCCATGACAAATACTACTTTTCACTTTAATCACATGCTAGCTTTCTCACTTCCAAATTTTTGTCCTCCTTTCATTACATTCTATTATAATTGTCATTGCAATTTGTTTTCAACCCCATGTATCCACTATGTGTCAAATTTGTCTTTGTATATATATGATATGCAAAGCAATGTAAGTTGAGACTTGCATTAGTACATCTACATTTTGCATTATGGTTTTCCATTCAATGTCATTGAGATAGGAATCCATAGAAGTTTTTGAAAAGATCTTTAAAATATATGTTTGGAAGAAATCTTTATATGAACCCTTATATAATTTTAGGTAATATAAATAAGAAACTTAAAGGGCACCACCTTTTAATATAATATTTTGCTTTGCATTCATTGTTAAATATTTTAATTTCGTTAAGATTACATAATCCTTTCCTTGAATATTTTTCTTGTCCTTGACACCACCTATTTTCCAAAACCCTATTTTGATTTTCCACAGAGGTGTTTTGTATGAAATGGTGGGTTGCAATTTGGATCTCCCCAACCTTTGAATGGACATACCATCCACAATTGCACTAGGTAAACTACATTGCCAATTAACTTAAGTATGGTAAATATTTCCTTCTAATGCAAGCTTATCCTAGTTAGGTCAATTGAAATTTATTTATCATGCATGCTTGATCTTAAACCAAATTTGTAGTTGAAGAAAAAAAAAAAATTATATTACAACTCCTTGAAATAAATCATAATTGAAATATTTTGTAATAATGTTCTTCAGCAATTACTAGAGTTCTAATAAATATACGGGTACCATCTATCCAACAACTATTATATGAAGGACACTATTAGGCCCACCTAGTGAATTCTTGGGTGCTTTAGGTACTTAATAAAAAATCGGTATAGATTTGAACACCTCAAGTCTACTTGTTAGTGACAAATAGTCGCATCAAAACATGGAAAAAATGTTAAGCAAATAACCTACCAATGTTCTTAAAAAAAACAAGTAAAATTGTAATGAATAATTCTATAGCATCTCCAAAGCTAGTAGACGAAACAACAAGTAGGAAAAACAATTTCAACACAACATACAAAATACTTTTTGAGCAAAAAAAGACTTAATTTCATTCCAAGAGTTTCAAAATGTCAAAAATTATATTCCATTCGCATAAACCAACAAAAACCCTTCGACCCCTTCCAAAAGAAAACTTCAAGGCTGTTAGAAAATAGTGGGGGTCTTGAAGAAAATGAAAATCCTTAGAGATTTTCCTAAACTACTAGTTACTCAATCTTATCCTACATTTAGAATTTGGAACTGAAGTTAGAAGTTACAGCTAAATATTCAGTTCTAAATATAAACAACTAACGTAAGTAGAGCATTTTCAATTTGGTACCCATTTTTGACGATGTACAATTTTCGGTTCTATCATAAAATTGGTTATGCAACATTTTCAGTTCCAAAATTGCAAGTCTACAAAGCTGGCCTAGAAAACTTTCTACCTTTAACAGACACCATGACAAATTCACTTGCCAAAACCTTAAACCTTTTTTCATTCAGAAAGTAAACAAAATTTTGTTGCAAATGTACTTACCAATCCACAAAATTCTTTCATAATTTCACATGGTATTTTCCATAAGTCCATAAACTCACCTCCAATACATTTCCAATCCCTTTCAACCAATACCTAAGTTTCCACAAAGTAACTTTTAAAAATGTAACATGTGATACTTGCATTTTTTCTGCTGGAACATTTTTTTGTAAAGAACCTAGCAACACTGTAAATTGGCTCTTGAAAGCCCATCATTATACTTGCTCATGTACATAGTTTAAAAAAAAATCTAGACTCAATGCATTGTTCCATTTGTCATTGGGAGCATGCAATGCTTGTGTATCAAACACATGTTGCACCATCATGTGCAAACATCAATATATAACCACAGTTGCAAGAATCCTTCCTCACCTCTCATCCGTGGTGATTCTACTTGCTGAAATTCAAGAGAACAAGAAAGAAGTGAAGAAAGAAGAAATGGAACACAACAAAGGAAAAGGGGAGCATACAGCCCGATGCACTAGTGAGAAGTAGGAATTTTTCATGAAATAATGAACTTTCCATTTTTTGTATTAATAAAATGTGAAGGTCCATTAACACAGTCCATTCGCACTTCATACCATAATTGAGACGGAGGCCCACTTGAAATCCATTTTCCAATTTCCATGGACCTTTGAAACAAGTTCATGGGATTTTGATCAAATCATAGCTCAAGGGCTCTCAACTTGTCTGTAAAGTGGGCCTTCAAATCTATTCAGGGTTATATCCGTTTAGACTGCTGTTGAGAATGTCAGAGTATTTTCGTGGTGGTCTTGCAAATTGTCAGCCCACACTTCTGTTGAGGATGAGCGTCCTGGCGTCTTTACATAATTTTAAAGGAAGTTGCAGATTGTGTCATGGATTACATACCTCTATGTGTGCTGTATAAACAGTAGCTCTAGGAGGCTGTATTCTTTTGGGATTTTCTAAAGGAGGCGGCAACTGAGGGGGCTGTATTATTTCAGGGATTTTCTAAATAAGGAAGCAACTCTGTCCCCACAAGTCATGCTCCTGCCATTAGCCTGGGCCAAAATAGGTGATGAACACAGTTGCTAATAGAATTTTTGCTTGGCCAATGAGGAATTGCAGCAAACAATCAATAGACCCATTCTTTTGGGGGATGGTTGGGGCTGTTGGACTTTTGTTGTTCCCAACATGTTCCCATCAATTTCTCACTGATTTCTCATCGAGTTTGGAAGGCACCCACCAACTGGACTGTATTCTTCCAAGAATTTCTAGAGGCAACTTATAAGGAGGCCTGCTCAAATCACCCCACTCACTCAGCACCAACAAATGTTTTTCAATTGCCGAAGGTTGACAGATTCATTATCATGTAATGGGATACTGATAATGGCGTAGCTCAATGAGACACTAGTGCTTCTCACCTACTCCTCTCACCCTGGCTTTGGCCTTAGCAAGTGGCTTTCACAATTTACAATCTATTTGGGCCCAGATCCACTTGGCAACTAGGTAAACTGCAGCAAACAAAAGTATATTACATCTCATGATAACTTATTCATTAGTCTGGAAAGGAAAACATTCCCAATGTCCTGGAATGAAAAGGAAATCCGGTCCCTAGAGACATGACATATCTATCACAAATTGGATGCTTTGAGGGCCATGTGGGGGCACAAGGAGCCTGCATCTAGTAAAGAGGCCAAATTTGAAATAGGTGTCATATCATGTTATCTACATATGGGCTCCCCTGTTAACACACAAAAACACCGACATTGACAAATGTCCAGATCCAATGCTTGTGTCTCAAGATTCATGATGAGGAATGAACCTAGTAACTTCAGTTAAACCAACTCAACGGTTTCTATGCATGTATCCGGATTTTGGAGCATAAATGTAAGTTGACTATTGACGAGGTGAGGGTGATCCAGCACCTATCTTCATACTTGATACCTGATACCTTCAACTCCTTGAGTAAGGCCTCTTTTAAAGCTAGTAATTAGAGGAGGAAATGATAAATTTGGAATCAGAGATCCCCATTTTGTCTAGCGCTGGGATACCTACAAAATTTAGAAGCAACCCAATAAAATGTGCGGGTTCAACCCATGCTTAAGAGGAGGGGTTCGTTAATGCAGAGGATTAAGTAATCGCAGCGTTGGAGTGTACATTACTACAGTGTAAAACAGCCCACCCAACCTCCCAAAGAACCCAACTCCTGCAATAAGTCATAGGCCATATGGAGTCGCTTAAACAATCATTACTCGAGCATAATCGAACTATCCAGGACTTTTCTGCCACATCTGTGGGTGGATTGCTGTACATACCAGTGTTGGTCTGGTATATAGGGTCATTGACTGGTATTGATACTGGTATCAACTTCCAGACCAATCTGATATCTAATGTCAAGTACCTGCTTTGATACCAGGATACCCCAATTTTAGGGTTAGAAAGAAATAGAAAATACCAGATTGGTCTGGTGGTAGGTTTGATACTAGTCTCAATGCTCATGTTAGGGAGCGCACATCTTTGCTTCTTTGATATGATCATTGTTACTTTTTGTGAGTTGCGAACTATGGTGAGAGCTTTTGGGGTTTTTGTAGGTTAGAAACCTTTCATTTTTTGCAATGTGGTGTTATATGTGGTGTTGGTGCTTGCCATTGAAGCCTTCCTATTATTTAGGTTGCTTACCTCTCTTCATCTTATTTGCTTAAGTTTCTTTGTGTTTCAATCCATGTCTAAAGTTGTGCATCCACATTGATACCAATATATATCAATATATATATGCAACGTTACTTTTGTGTTACAATATGATAGTGATCAAAACCAAAATCTACCTTGATACCAATGATCATTTCATTTTACTAGATGGTATAACACTAGTCATAAGTATATTGATGCCATTGCAAATCCCATCACAATATTTGTGCTATTTATATTAGCTAATTTCTATAAAAATCAAATACAAATATTTGGTTGGTATCTCATGTTTGTTGAAACTTATATGCCAAGACCATACTACCATACAAAATTCTTGATACTAGGCCGACAATGGTACATATTGAACAAAATTTGGACCATTTCATTATGATCACCTTGTCACCCTTATGGTCAATATGTGGTAGCCATAAAATCAAAATTCAGTTCATTTGTTATTTAGTATTTTGGCCAATTTAAGTGTAGGCTGAAGCCTAAAGTAATGGGTTAATTCCCTACCATTTTTTTCTCATGATACATGATATTCATTGGGTGTCCCAAGAAAAAACAAAAAATGAGGGGCATTTGAAAAAATGGTCCACTTTGACACCCTATCAAGTTGGCATATTCCATTTTATAAAACACCTCCCAAACAGTGGAGGAAAAAATACATTAGGTACAATGCACTCTAATTATAATAAAAATTGATGAAAGTTTTTATAATTGGTTTATTAATCCTATATGATAGATTCTAGCAATATACTTCAATAGCTTTAACATATACCTAGGTGCATTCATTTTAATAGGAATTAATCTTACGTGTTGAAGTGATTGCTTATCCTAAGATATCTTTAAAATATTTCATGTTTTATGTTGAAACAATCATTAAGAACATTTATGACCTAAAAGGATGTTTCATTATATCATCATGTAAATAAATGTTTAAAAAATCTTCCCCAAAATATGTCAAGTTTAAAAAATCTCCCAAAAAATCAAAGTCTTGATGGTGATTTTGAAACATTGGTTACAATGTTTAATGAATAATTTTTAATACTCTATCTTCATTAAATTCATTCCAAATCATATCACATGTTTTCATAATATATTAGAAACATTGTGATTTAAACACATTAAATGCTTACATCATTAGTATACATTTTGACACTAAAACGTGAAAAACCAAACATTGGTTACATTTGTTGTGGTTTTTGTTAGTGTGAATGCACCCACCTTCAAATCTTCATTCATTTGTGTCATCTAAATGCATTCTTCCATAAAATGACAATAACTATTATTTGAGAGTTAAATATTTTATTATTGGGTTTTTTAATGAAGAAATTTGGAACAAAGTTCCCTTTGTGAGTATGCTACATATCCACTAACACAATAACATTCAATAAGTAACCTTTGAATGTCCCCATTTGAAGGTGAATCACCTTACAAACTAGAAGCCCCTAAAAAAATAACGTTACATTGAAATTGATGCATTTTATATATGTTAAAGAATTCTAGGTAGGTGATAAGGCATTTAAAAAAATGAAAACTAATTGTTTAACTAATTTTGTGTAATATGGAAACCAATGGTCTTTGATGGATGATGTAAATATTACAAGCAAAAAACATGTGCAACTAGTTAACTATAGCTTGTTCTCAAGATTCACTACTAAGAAATGTGTCTTAGTTCATTTTGGGTTTCACTAGATTTTGAATGAATTTGGACATTTTTACTTAATGAAATTGTTTAACCCCCTAGTGAACATGGACTAGTTGCTATAGATAATGACTTGTTTCATTAGTACTTAATGAAACAAGATTACTCTCAAATGAAATATAAATTTACCAAACCATTCACTTGCTAATTAATTAACTAGCTAGTATGGAAATCAATTAAATTTTAATTATTTAATATATAATATTATTGATAATTCATGATTTTTAAAGCCTATTATTTATTGACACGTGTCACTATCTACGATATGTTAAAAACCTAACCTAGGTAGGTAAGTAAGCCATGTAATCAACCTAGGCACCTGTTCTAGAAATTCGATAAAAGAATATTCAATCAACATACCATTGTTGACCACACACAACACCACCCATGAGGTTTGATCCCTCCACCTTTGGAATGGAACCAAACACCCTTACCATCAAGCCACCCCATTTGTTGTGAGAATATGTTACATTACATTATATTTATCAAATATTTCATTTTAAACATTATAAAAACATAAACTTTGAAAATTCATATCTTATTGAAATTTTGTTCAAATGAAATGATTCGAATTTTTAAAAAAAATTCAATAATGTACATAATTAAATTTATTTCCTATTGAAAGTTTAAAATCATTTGAATAAAAAAAAAGTTGAATATCATTATTCAATAGCATTTCAATGACCATTTTCTTGAAAAAAATTAATTTAATAAATGGATTTTTTTTTCATATAATAATATTACTTATGTTAAGTTACTTTCAATTATTATATGATTATTTTTTATTAATTTAGATTATTTCACCCTACATTGTTTAAGATTATTTAAAGATATTTTCAATTATTTTTGGTTAATTTTGGCTATTTCA
>Ga0116228_10006065_pt1 | contig 10799 bp, 11 predicted proteins | sample S1TSphfallax_2_FD_89694 | JGI IMG/M metagenome (GOLD analysis project Ga0116228, IMG submission 89694) | Host-associated microbial communities from peat moss isolated from Minnesota, USA - S1T2_Fc - Sphagnum fallax MG | ecosystem: Host-associated > Plants > Peat moss > Unclassified | place... | reverse complement strand
TTTTTTTTTTTTGATAAATAATTTTGTGAGGTAGGTGCACCAAAGACAATCCACATGAGGACTTAAGAAAACTTGGCTACAATTCATAGAGGAAAGTAGGGTTTATGGGAACCCCACTATATATTCTAGAGATATGTTTAAAGCTAAAGTTTCAATCTAAATTTCAACTACTTTTTTTCCTCAAAATATGACAACTTTCCCCATTTTTTCTAAAAAAAAAACCTTTGTTGGATTTGTAGCGCTTTTCCTTTTTTTTGGGTCAAGTGATGGTGCAAAAATCATCCTATGTACTTATTATAATAAATAGGAGCAACGAGTTAAATGTGGCACCGGTCTTGATGTAGTTGCAAGACAATGCTCATAAACAAGAAAAATAATCATAATAAATCATTAAAATTAAATAAACTCATATATATCTTTTTAAATATTTTCTTTTCTTGAAAAAAATTAATTAAATAATTTTGCCCATGTGAAAATTGACCAAAGACTATGACATTACATGTTAGGGTAGGGCTGGCCTAAGGTTTACCTAGGCTAAAAAAGACATGCTCCAATTTTATTTTATTTTTTCCTTTTCCTATGATACCTAGTGAGGGAAAAAAAAAAAAAAAGCCCAAAAAAGAGGGTTTGGCAACCATTCCATTTTTTGAAACACCATTCCCGCATCTTCTTGATGAATTTTTTTTAGAATTATTATTTTTTTCACTTTGGAAAATTTTTTAAATAAAATTTTCCTGAAATTGCTTATTAGGCACATCATGACACCACGAAGCTTTTTCAACATTTGGAGCCAGCTGATATTGAGAAAAATAATTTAATTGAAAATTCACATTTATTGAGAATAATTTAATTACTGTCAAAATGATAATGTACTAATAATATTTTGTAGCCTGGTTAATTTACAAAAAACTTATGAGCCCTTCTATAGAATTTTATTTTATTTTATTTTTTTAAAATAGTGATTCTAGAACACATATATTGGAATAATGAAATCTTCCATGTGCTAATATTCTTTAAGGCAAAAGGGGTGAATTAAAAAAAAAAATGGCCCAATTGGTATTTTATACACACACACACCCACTTTTTGCACAGGCACAAGTTTCAACCCCCTTTTTTTGTGGTCAATGGCTACATATAGCTAGCTAGCCAAAAAAGCGGAATTAGAATTAAAAGATTTTCAATAGCCATAATTAGACCAAAATTTAAGAAAATTCGTCAGATTTCCATACTTGGTTCAAGTAGGTAGGTAGCCAAAAATATAGAAGGATTTTTAATAATATTTATTTATTTAAAATTTTTAGCTCGTAACCAAATTTGGTTAAATCTTCCTATTATGGATAATCATCACTTTGCCTACAGCACAAAATTGACCCCACAAAATAAAATAAAATAACAAAATAAAATAAAAACTGGGCCGCAGTACAACCCCCGTTTTTACATCACATGCCCAGTTTTCTGTTTCTTGGGTGGGGATTTTTGGTAGCGTGTTTCTTGTGGATCCGTTTGTTAGGAGCTTTGATCCACAGCGCAGGAGTGAGTGCATCTGGAGACAGCCAAAGATTTACGTGCTCAGGAGGAGAAGGAGGAGGAGGAAGAAGAGGAAGAGGAAGAAGAGGAATAGGAGGACAAGGAATGGCATCATCAGCATCAAAAGAGGAGGCGGGGGGAAGTAGAGTGGGGAATGGAGATGATGGAATAACACAATCAGCAGCAGCTGGTTCCTCCACTCGACCAACTCGAGGCACCGCTTCCAAATATGACTTTGTCAAGGTACTTTGTTGGCTCTGCTCTTCAGAGTAGAGAAATTGTGATGCACCCATAAGCAGGCCAAAGTTCGGTATCCCTTCATTCTATTCTAGGGTCATGTGGAGTCAGTCATCCACTATAGAAACATTTGTGGCATAACTAAAGGATCCACTTGGGCTTTCACCATGCTAACCATCACCATGTGTTTCCAATTTCGTATGTTTGAATATTTATCGCCCTCATGGATTCTGTTATGTCAAGGGTAAGAGCCATTATGTGACCAGCTGCTTGTTTCTTTTTGGGTGTTCTCCCCTGTCTGTCTGTTAGTTCTGCAACCCTCAGAACTCTACAGTTTTTCAAGCAGGCTTTTCAAGATGTGGTGCAATTGGATAGGAGCATCTAAAGATGACACAAGAACCCATTCAACCAATTCTCAAGTGGGCTAGCCATTTTGACCTGTTTTTCCTTTAGAGCTTTCATACATGTGCAAAAACTCTTTTGGCTGGATACACATACTCTCATCCCATCCCCATCCCCCCCCCAATCCCCTCTGATGGAGTAGAACAGTGTAGTTGGGGCAATTACACCCCTTTCATAAACTGTACAAGTAACAATATTTTGATACTGTGATGGGGGTATTGACACTCTCAGAAAAGAAGAACAAGAGGAATGACGCTTTATCCATGTGGCTGAGAGAGAGTGTGTGTATACCTATCTGCATCCCTTTTTAGGGTTAAGTTGCAGCCTCCTAGGGTAAGATACCTCCTTGCTGGAGATGGCCAGTTTCTGAAAGTGCTTCAGCTGTGGAGATGTGGTTGCTCAAAATCTCTGGATGATTTGTTTGCTTCAGTGATCCCTGACTGTAGCTGGGTTTACCTATGCACCTTGTGAGAATGAGTTCAAAAAACTATCCAATTGCCTTGATGCTCACTCTGGAAACCATGAAGTGAATTGAATTGGAACCTCATCTGGGAGGACCATAGCCCCTGAAGATATGCCTTCAGCTCACCTCCAAACCCTTCTCCTGAAGGCGATCATTTCTAGTTCATTCAAATGTAAGGGGATGTGTTCTGAGATCTCAAGAACAGAGAACTGAGCCTACGTGCCTGTGACTGGGTGCTCATCCTGTTTGACAAACAATGGAGATCTGAGAAGTTAGAGGTGATTTCATGGGATATGAGGTCTTTGCAAAGTAATGTCTCTTGTGCCTTCTAACTTATTGCAGACTGTTCTGTAGGTATCTTGAGTAAATTACATTGCTTAGATCTGTACTAATGTTTTTATTCTGGTGAGGGAGCCAGATTAAGGTATGGCTGGGGGAGAATGCAGATCATTACTATGTGCTATCACGCTTTCTTGTCAGCCGCATGCTCCTGGTGACCAAGGTATTGTGCCTTTACTGATCAAGTTATTTGTGCCAACAAGCTTGGAATTAAGTGAAGACTGAGATGAATTCATCTCATGAATGAAATTGGCTATGTAGTCTACAAGCCATTATAGACGATTTGATTTTAGGACAGTTTTGGTGTGTATTCACTTGATCTCATTATACAGCTCCTTCATCATGAACTGCAATGTTAATCTGTGCACGAGTCTTATTTGGAAACTTCTGTGGCCACATAGGTTTCTGTTTCATGCACTCTGGTGGAAATTTGTTTTCTGTGAAAAAAGAATTTATTGGTATCTCTAAAGGAGCTTTGGTTTATTGGCAGATTCCCAATCATGTTGCTGTCAAAATTGCACTGGAGCTCAAAAAATTGCTCATTGACAATAGCCTCCTAGACGTGTATGCTTTGAACCTCTTGACACTGTCTAGTCACCATAGTATCTTCTTGCCATGCATACTCGTTATTACTTGGTTTTAGGTGCTTATGTTCTCCATCTCTCTTGGTTATCACAATATCTGGCTTTCTGTGCCTTTCAAAGAGTCAGCATCCATTACATATGGTGGAATGAAGACCCAAGCTGGTTTCTTTCTCATTGATGTTTACAAAACTGGGAAAGTTAGATTTTGCACATGCACAGGGGTTAAGCAGCAGAGACACCTCTTGAATGAAATAGCAGAAAGATGCTTGTTTTTGGACTAAGGAGTGCAGTCTGAATGAGAAGGAGGTGAACATAAGCTGTATCCAGTGATGTGTTTTGAGTCCAAGTGTTGTCATTTGATGCGTGCAGATCACAGTCAGATTTGGAGGCGAATTTGTTTAAGGTGAAAACTGAATTGTTACAAATGGAAAACTTCATTGTTAATGGGTAAAGAATGGTCTGAGATTTGTTTGACTATTCATGGTATCTGAATAGTGTTTTTATGAAAGAGATGCATAGTACAGGAAAGGCTAATAGGGAGGAGATACAGCTTATGGAGCGGCGTGGATATGGAGCAGAGTATATTGAGCGCTACAAGATGATGACCAGGTATGTTTTGGTAGATATGGCAAATTTCTAAACTGGTAAAATTGTGTTTTGAAAGCTGAAGTCCCAGTGTGTAAAGATTGATTGATCACAGGTTTCTGTTTGGAAGTATTGTAGTAGTCCTTCCTTTGTGTTGATAAAAGAAACAATAAGAAATGAATTTGGACTTTCAATGGATAGTATTTATAACTGTATAATGGGTTGGGGAGGACCAGGTTCCACCATCAGCGGTTACCACTGATTATTCTGGTGTGTGGAACAGCATGTGTGGGGAAATCAACAATTGCTACTCAGCTTGCCCAGCGGCTGAATCTTCCCAATATCTTGCAAGTTAGTCACTCACCTGCCATTTCATCTGCAAAGAGTAACAGCTACATTTGACTATGGATGTGGCCAGCGTTTAGCAACACTTGCTCTATTGATTGAGAATTGATTAATCTAAATTGGGTTTATTTCACAAACAATTTACAAATAGACATGCATTGCTTACATATCTTGATGACCAAGCAAGTTAGAACCTCTTGATGGCATATAGGAGCACAGGCCTTGTTTAGACCAGGAAATGTGTGACATGCAATTGGTTCTAAAGACCTTAACATTTACAACAACTGTAGGGCATGATACTACTATAGTAAACCTTACACCGTCCTAGCTATGCATGGGCATATTACTTGCCCTTGGCAAGTTTGTGGCAGTCTGGTGGTGCAATTGAATGCTGACAGGTTTTTAAAGTCCTGTCATAGGGTGATCACTTATTTAGAGGTACTAGGAGTAGACTGCTAAATAAATCTGTTTCTATATTACAATTTAGTGACCTTAGATTATTTTCGGTTTTCAGACAGAGATGGTTTATGAGCTTCTCCGCACCTCAACAGAGTACGTCTCTAGTGGCTCTCCTTATTTCAGCACTTGCAATTTTTTGTCAGTCAGAACTTTGATCAAACTTCTTTCCAGAATGACTTCTTGTTGTGCCGCTGTCATCTTACTGGCTGTTGAGACTATTGTTGCAAATTATTCTGAATGATAGGTATTGCCAATCTGCCTAAATGATGCCAATGACTTTCTCCATATCCCTATTTGAAGAATTTCTGGTAGTAGTTCAGACATTGACTCTCAAGTATGAGAATTAATCTGTGATGTTCTCCGGGTTTGGTAACAGTGCCCCTCTTGCTTCAACACCTGTCTGGGCCCGGGACTTTGCATCACCAGAAGAGCTCATTACAGAATTTAGCCGTGAATGCAGGATTGTTCGCAAAGGTTTCATGTCAGCCTCCTAATTTGTATCTTGCATTTCTAAAACTAAGTAGTAAGGGCTGAATGAACCAGATGGTAGATCAATCTGCTGTGGGCTTACATTTTGGTAATTACAAAATATAACGTGCAAAGCTCAAATGAGTGTGTTCCTAATGAAAGATATGCAGTTCTCAGGGTGCAAGAGCTGATTCTGTCATATTGCAGGATTAGATGGAGATCTCAAAAAGGCCATGAAGGATGGGAAGCCTGTGATTATTGAGGTATATGAAACTTCCAAAAGTGCCTTTACCTTTGGGCTCCATACACAGGGTTAGCACTATGTTCTTTTCTAATGTCCCAAGCAAGGCAGCACAGCCGCTGATTCAAAATATTGTAAACATTTGTAGGGGCTTCATTTGGACCCCTCCATCTATTTAATGGACGAAGGAGGTGGAGGGTTTGGAATGGGAGCAATTCAGATGAAGGCTGTCCCCTCACCAACTGCTGCAAAAGTGATGGTCTCTGTCAGTGAGGATGGAAAATATCTTGAGACAGATGGAGTTACAGAGACAAAGTCACAAGGTGTGGAATGAATGAACGATGTCTCTCAAACAGTTCTGCACAATCTTAGTTTGCACCCTTGAGATCAAAAGTGTGAATGCAACCATACCAGACCCATGTCTTCACTTAGCATGTATTTGCATGCCTTCCCTCAATAGATTGTATTGGATGATGATCTAGTGTACAATGAGCAGAATTTAGTGGGTGCAAGAAATGACTGACTACAGTAAGGATACACTATTGAGGCTCCAATTTTTTCTGCTGTTGGTTACTGTTCAATTTGAGGACTAACAGGAAAGGCAGCAGCACCGGAGGCAGGTTCTTTACAAGTGCCCATTAAAAAACCCTCTCCCAAGTGCATAGTGGTGCCTATTGTGCTCAAAATGGAAGACGTTGATCATCAGGTATTCTTTCCCCAGGATGCATTAGTTATATCTTCATGGTCTTGGATTCTCAATTCCTGTGTCTTAACACCTGGAAAAGTTGTGCTAGCTCTTAGATCAGTCGTGCAGCTTGTACTGCCACACAGAGGAAACAGACTATATTAGTTTTAGTTCAATTTTTCTCATATGGAAATACCCAATGGGGTTTACTACTGTATGCTAGAGCTTAATGAGTCTTGTGAGTGAGATATGTATCACTCTACCCTCTCACCAAATTGCTAAACTGCAGACCTGAATTCAGAAACACTATAGCTGTGCATTTACTCACTATTCTTCTAGTTCTGATGCCAGGATTGTCTCTAGATTCTTTTGAATTAGTAAACTGTTGGGCTGTGCAGACTCTTTTGGAGGAATGGATTGCAAGCAGAGCAACTGAGGGTGCTGAGGGTGAAAAACTTCTGGAGGTAAACTACAAACAATTCCCAAAAACTTTCACATCAAATTTGAAAGGCCATAATGGCGCCTGCTGGAAAAGACATATGGAGCTGATGCCTGATTTTGCCTTCATCATTTTCCTGTCTAATGTCTACCGTACTATTTCCCAGCTTATTGCAACTTTTTGTCTATTCATACCTTACTTTAGGTAACCCTAAGATTCCTTGGCTCCGCAGGAGAAAGAAAACCTCATCAGAAGACTGCAGACAATTCAAGACTACATTACATCATTCGAACCTAAGGTACATGGCAGTTTTCAATTTTTTTCTATCACACTGTCACATTTTATTGATGAATACGTGCAAGTTTTGAACCAGTTTTGATTCCTGATGGGTTTCTGGAGGTTATTGTGGAACTGGTGGTTTTGTAGGGAATGACTGTGGTTAATTTATCTGCAACCTCATTTCCACAAACACTTGACTGGTTGCACAGCTACCTTTTGCAGGTACAATGCTACCTATACCATTCACTCAGTACCTTCTCACCAAATTGCATTTTCTTTGCATTTTGCATTCAATCTCTGTTAGGTGTCAAATGCTTGTCATCTATTAATATGAAGTGTACTTTCTCTGTTGAATGTTTGATTGTTTGAAATTTCTGGTGTTTAGTGCATCGAGGAGGGGTGTGGCGTATCACCAAGCCCTAGGTCTGGTTCTTAAGCGTGCAGCATGTGGCTGTACAGAAGGATGTACAAATTTAAGCATAAAGTCCCAACGGGGTTTGCTCTTTGTTTACTTAACAAAACAACAATAGATTCACAATAATACAATGACCACCCATTGCCATTATTCTCTCATGCAAGAGTATGAAGCAATTCCCTCTTTCCTGGTTATATCTGTTCGCACATTGATGTCAGAGTGCTATGAAGCACTATAAATAAAAAGTAATTTTCTTGTCTTATATTCCTTTGCACACTATATGTTACTGCTATGGCACCAGCAAAAGAAACAACTTGGGATGTGACCCAAGTCTCTCCTCCATGTTAAATAATGCCAAAATAACTACATAGATTATGTGATTTGTGAGCTCTACATGTATTCATAATCATCACATATAAAGAATGGCTTTAGTACCTACTGATAAATTGAACTGTAATCAGTGAGCCCTGCTAACTAGAGGCATGATTATGTTAACATAACATAATTCAATGCTAATTTGCAAGACAACGTAATTCATAGTCTTGCAGTTTGGTGAAATGAGGTACCTGAGACATGAATTGCAAATGGAAAAGCCCTGCCATATATCAGGAAACCAATAACAGTAAGAGGGCCCTGGCTAGAAATGATAACACCCATTGAAGCATTTTTCAAACAATGCAACAACATACTATGTAGTACTGTCCAACTTGCTCATAGTATATTGTATGGTTGTTGCTTTGTCTGGAAAATGCTTCCGTGGTCATAGTGACAAAGAGCATATGAAAACCATACATGAAAACACACTGCAAAGATGCAAATGCAAAAGCTAGATGACATTGGAATAGAGCAGTGCACACTCAGGATATTGAGAAGAAAAGAAAAACCTCAAGACTGGCCAGGAGGAATTATAACACTTTCACAATGATGAGAAGTATCACAGCAAGAGCTCACTACTTTGTTGTAACTTTTGGAAAACATGGCTAAAATGAGCTAGTATTTGGTTTGAAGAAACGCCAATTTCTGGCTCTATACAGAAAGCTACAGAAGCAAAGTCTCCAGGTCTTTCTTGAAGAAATGCCCAAAGTCTGGAAGACTTTGCAAGAGACACTGCTAAAAACATACCTTGACAAAAACTAGGATTCAGACTACCTAAAAAGTTGTAAATGGCTCAGAACTGGTGGGACTTGATAAAATGACAGCTTGCTGCTTTGTCGTAAGCTTTGAAAAATGCATCAACCCAGAGCTACATGGGAGTGGCAGACAGCTTGGGAAAAAAAATTGCCACTATCTGGCAATGTATAGAAGAAGGATACATTAGCAAAGCTTGCAGGCAGGGCTTGTTGAAGCTTCTGAAGAAATGCCTAGTTCTGCTTACAGAAGGGGAAAAGGATAGAGCTTGCAGGAGGCCTTTACTAAATATGTCTGTGAGAAAACCCCTAAATTTGGTTCCACAAGAACAGTGATGAGCTAGAGCAATGGAAAAATTACATGGCAACTGCAAGAACTTCTGTTACACTTCCGCTTGAAGAGGGGTTGATCAAGACTTTAGGTGGGTGCGTGGGTGGGTACAACACACACATGGAGCTCAGAAACTCATCCTGTGTGTGGTAGGAAAATTGAATCGTGACCATATACTCTGTTTTCCAAGTGCAAGAAGAAGGCACAAGGCAAAGCAGATCCCATGGAAAACGATGATGAAAAGGTACCAAGCTGGAGCCCAGGGAGTTTCGACATCCATGAACGGATACGGCCACTTATGGCTGAGCCCGGTGGTGAAGAGTATCCACTGGAAGTAGGTGTAGGAAGCGCTCCAGAGAATGATGTAGCCGATGCGGAACCAAGGAAATCGGAGACTGTTCAAGGCAAACTCGGTAAGGAGAAGAAGAGCATTCACAGCATGCATATTCACATCAATGAACGTATGGCGAGTAGTCTTCGGCAGCACGAACGGCACTAGGAGACACCAGTATACCATATCTGTGAGCAGCACAGCAGGCAAAACCGCTTGGAAAACGGCTTGCGTGACATAGCCTGCGATTCCTGTGATATACAAAAACCACATCCAATTCAGATCGTCAAGCTCTCAAGAAACCACAAAACGCAGACGAGGAGTAGCAGATCGGTTTAACGAACACTCATGCATAAAGATCTTTTGCCTTTTTGTGACAACACGTTTGCTGGAGCTTGGTCGAAGCTTTGGAATAGGAGAGAGTCAGGTACATGGCTTCAATGAGCAAATTCTGTGGATTTGATACGGTGATCCTAGAACGGTGTTTTATGTGAGGGGAAGCTGCAAATACCTGCGTCTTCTAGCTTCTCTGCTCTCCCTGGAGCAAACGGCAATTGGCCCTTTCCCTGCTCTGTTGCACGATCCTTGCCGTTTTGCAGAATGCTTCTGACTCCAGCTCCTTCGACTTCGTCATCCTCGTCCAGCATCACCTGCTCGTCTCCAAAATCAGGAGACTCGATTCTCGCCGGAAGCGAGCGATTGAATTTTTCGTTCACGAAGTGATCAACACTCACTCGCAAGGCCAGGGAGAAATACAATATCAAGAGCGTGAACGTCCATTGCGTGTAGAAAAAATAACCGGAAACCCCGTCTTTGACGATATTGTACAGTAACTGCGGCAGCAGATACGCGACCGCCAAAGCTCGGAATAGGAGCAAAAGCTCAGGTCTCACGGCACCTCCGCAGGACATCCATAGCTCTTCTCTGCAAAGGTAACCGATAGGCAGAATTCCGACAATACTGGGATCCTCCAGCTGCTCCAACCTGGGACCAGACACCTTCCCTCCTTCATATCGACACAGAATTGCAATCCCGACCACCAAAAAAGACGTCACCATGAAAATACAAATCAGAAACGGCCACAAGAACTCCATCTCTTCTCATCACCGCCCGCTCACACGACTCACGGAAGAGAAAAGAAACCAAAAAAACAAATTAAAAATCGTAGATCGATCAAGAGATCAGCATCACATCGCAAACACGAAAGTCGGGATCAAATCGCAAGAGCAGCAGCACGCACGCACGCCCGACGGAAACGCCTCTCCTCCTTCCTCGACGCTCCTGGAGCGCGGGTTTCCTTATGAGCGACAGTGAGCCCTCGCTCGCTCGCTCGCTCGAGCCGTTTAACTCTTGATCCGGGATGAATAACGGTCGCTCGTGGATGATCTATGTCCAAGAGAACGAGCAAGAGAGCATGTGCTTGGTGGTAATCATCCACGAGGAAAGCGACGAGAGGCGGGGAACTTGGGAGCTCATGAGCACACAGACAGAGTCAGTCGTCAGTCATGGCCACAATTTTCTCGTATGAGTGAACGAATGAAC
>Ga0116228_10006063_pt1 | contig 10800 bp, 7 predicted proteins | sample S1TSphfallax_2_FD_89694 | JGI IMG/M metagenome (GOLD analysis project Ga0116228, IMG submission 89694) | Host-associated microbial communities from peat moss isolated from Minnesota, USA - S1T2_Fc - Sphagnum fallax MG | ecosystem: Host-associated > Plants > Peat moss > Unclassified | place: USA... | reverse complement strand
ACAAAAAAATGCAAGGAAATCCCTAGGTTTTGGCAAGGGCTAAAAGGCAAAAGGTGTGGACAATAAAAAGGTCAGCCACCGAATTAGCTCCAAACCAACCCAATGGCATGGAAGCATGGTTTGCACATTTGGAGGCGCTGGTGACAAATATGGCATCCAACATGGTGACACAAATGAAACCAACATTTACGCTAAGTGATTATTTAGCTCAAGATTTTGACCTTGGATTTTTTTGTGGGGTTGGATTGTCAAGGTCATTAGGTCTAAATGAAATCAAATGGGGTATTCCTAATCATTATGTTTTATGGGTAGTTGATGGCAAAACCCAAGTTAGGGTTTCGACAACTACATTAACTATTAGAGCAAGTGCTTGAATACATGAACCATGAGGTGCTAATGAGAAATTAGATCTTCGGCATGGGGAAGCTTAATGCCAAGTTCATCTGCCATTATTATTCATGTTGACGAACATAATCCACAATTCAATGGACACATCCAACCCTAATAAAGGATCAATTACAACCATTAAATTGTCTGGTTCCACTTCAAAAACCCATGCACCCAATAGTGTGTTGGGGGTGGCCAAGTTGGTGTGTTAGACAATATTGTTTTTTGCTATAACTTTGGCAATGCCTGATTTCTAACTAGTTGCAATATTTCAAATGGTAGCCACATTATGTGATGGCATGGATACACCAAGGATGGTGGTTACATTTTTTTAAGATTCCTAGGAAATCTTATTGTGCTAACCACTACTTGGTTAGATACATGTTCACGACATATGTATTAACTGTTTACCCATTCACCTACCTATTGGTCCACTTGTCAATGGACTACCGATTGGTAGGATATTTGTTGGCCAACCACCTATTATGGTGGTACCACCTTGGCATGTTGCAACAACCAAACTCTAAAAGCTTCTAGCATGCCCACCCATTATTTGAATAGGGTTTTACCCAGTGTAATGGTGGTGCAAAATTAGGAAGGTATTTTTCAAATGAAAGGGGTTTTTAGACAATATTATTGACCCTAAAGGATATTACTAGATTTAAGAGCTCAACCTTTGATGTTGGGCAAAACAACGATGAAGGGTCTAAGGTTGATTAATGTTGATTTGGAACCATGCTCATACCAGATTTTGACATCAATGGGTGGGTTAGAAAGAGCTCCAGGGATAACTAAGCATGAGGTCATAATTCAAATTAATCTCATCAAACCTACATAATATACCATGGTCAATGCTAAAACAGTGGTTATTCAAACTACATCATATGATATGCTAGTTGGGGGGGGGGGATTTTGTACCCCTTCGTAGTCACCCTAGATTTTTGGGAAAAGACTATTTATATAAACTAGGTTGGTAAACAGGAAATAGTTGTAAGGTTTTTCTACCAGTTACCTTCATTGGGGGACATGTAAGAAAATCCAACAATTCGATGATGTTAGTAAGATTTTAAAAACTTCCCCATGGTTTTGATTGTTGGAAGGTAATGCCCATGTTATGGATAGCGTCCCTACTCATGAGCTGGAAATGTTATGTGCCCAAGTTGGGCCATTCATACAAGGCTCATCACGTGATTATCCACCATCATGGGGAACATTGTCAAAGTTTCAAACATCAACCAAACATTATATTCATCAGGCTTGGCATATTCATATGTCACCAAGCCCACAAGTACCTATAGATCTGGGCCGTGGACCACCTAGTTTATGACCTTTGGATTTTTAATTTATTCGGTGGCATATTCTCAAGGATGGGATTTGCTTGGTAAAGATTTTTGGAGGCATTAGTTTCAGCCTTTTAACAATCTTTCAATTCGGCATCAAGGTTCAAAATATATTTGTCAATATTAGGGTTTAAAGGGCTTGATATGAAGCACCATGTTAGGGTTTGGGGTTAGGGTAGTTTGAATGTCTTTTTGTTTCTTTCATCTTTCAACACATATGGCAAAACTTGAATTGTTTTTCTTTTTGTCACAAGGGTGAACACTTTTGTTTTAACAGAATGTGGGTGGCGATCACCTTTGCAATTATTTTTTGAACAATAGGTATATTGCATTTTGTTTGCTTCCCCAAGGTTTATGGTTTTCTTTCTTGATTGAGTTGTTTTGGTTAAGGAAACTTAAATATTGCATAAGTTTTGGCTTCACGCATAGTTTCAACTTTTTGCACGAATTTCAGCTTCAAAAGGTTCCAAGTTTGAGCAAATTTTACTTATCTTTGCATTTGTGTGTTTACAAATTTGGTGTTTGCATTACTTTTTACCTTCTTTGCATAGTTCATGGTGTCTTTCACGTTTTGGAATTTGGATTCTTGATAATGTTGTTGAATGTGTCTTCCATGTTATGGAGTTTGGATTCTTGCTAATGTTACTAAGCATGTTTTCCACACTTTGGAGTTTAGATTTTTACTAATGTTGTTGAGTGTGTCTTTCACACTTTAAATTTTGGATTCTTGTTAATGTTGTTTAGCACATTTTTCATGCTTTAGTGTCTAGATTCTTGCTCTAGATTCACATTTTGAAATCTAGATTTTAGTTAATGTTACTGATGTTGCTATTATAGCTCTTATGGCTAGTTGATGATGTTGTTGCAACTCTTGTGGGTAGTTCATGGTGTTGTAGTTTTTTTTGAAAGTTGATGTTGTTGCAACTTTTATGGGTAGTTAATGATGTTGTTACAACTCTTTTGGGAAGTTGATGGTGTTGTTGCTAATGCTGAACATAGAAGCTCCATCTGATTTGCCTTTGGATACATTTCTTTTTTACAACAATTATAAGTTATTATCGTTTACAAGTTTTTAGGTGTGAACAAATCACACTTACTTTTTATGAATTTTGGCTTCACAAGTCTCCAAGTTTAAGCAAATCAATTTGCATTCTTGTTTTTCATTAGTTTTCGATCATGGTCTTCAATTTGTATTTTGGTTGATTTTGAACATACCAACAATGATGATTAATGGCGATGTGTGCCTACTTGAATTTGTTGGTGAGGTTGAAGAGGATTGACACACTAATCTAACTTTTAATGTTCCTACGTTAAATGTTGCATTTGTAATAAGCTTGTTAAATGTTGAAAACATACATCTACACATTATGACTAACTATTGTTACTATTGATGTTGAGGTTATGTAACTTGCAAGTATACAAGTTCAAGTTGTAACTTGGAAGCCACATAGTCAAAACTATATTTGTTAGGTTTTCTTTGAGCTATCAATGACAACTTACTTGTGGATCTTGTGAATTTGCAAATGTTACAATTTATAATATATATAATAGAACAAGCATATGGTAATTTTTCATTCCAAAGGTCTACCCTAAGGAAAATTCTAATCAAATATAACAAGATTAATGGGACCATACCCATTAGAACTCATGTTAACTCTACACATCCCAAGTTGGTTGCTTAGGGGAAAGTACAAATTGTTATTGAAAAAAATGTTGTGGAAACAAGTCACAATCGACAGGCAAGCAATAAGAGGTGTGACTTTCCAATTGTACAATCATTGCATTTTTTGGTGCAACCAATCCTTATACGAAAACTGATGGGGCACAACAATTTTTGAATATTTTGTTATGTACATTTATAAAGGGTACAAGGCCCTTTCAAGTTTTGAAAATGTTTGGCTATGAGGGTTAGTATTACGATAATGTTGATGTGATTTTTCCTTCTCAATTTGATTTATTTGAAGAAGTCTTACTTGGAATGGTTTAAAAACCAATGAACTTGCATGTGTTTCCTAACCTCAAATTTGGAGGAATTATGTATATTAGTTTTGATCTCTGGATGTCCATAGGTGGTGTAGATACATTTGATTTGGTTATTAACCACTTGAATGATTCTTGGATTTTTGTGCATGTTATAATTGGATCGCTTGAGGTGCATGATACCACTTGGGTTTCCATGGCTAGGTAGTTGGAATCTTTGCTTGGAAAGTATGATTTGACACATTGTGTGATTGTCTTTGTGAAAAATGAAGGTAATAACTTGACATCGATGGTAATGACATTACATTTTGTTGTTGATTGTTAGCAGTTGAAACTTCAAACAATTTATGAAGGTATTTGTTTCAGTCACATTATGTTTAAGGCATGCCAATATGTTACATATGATGAGAAAATGATTAATGATTTGAAACATGTTAGTGTGAAGGTGCCCAAAGTAGTGTTTAAAAAATAATCACATGGACAAAAAAATCAAGTAAAAGGATGTAGGAATGGGAGAAGGCATGTGTGGAAAGTGGCTTACACCTTCACAAATTATAAACACTAATGAAAATGATATTTGCAAGTTTAAAAAAACATTAAAGTTCAAGAATGTCATAATTTTGTGTTATGGGTAGCAACATGCAATGGCATTACAATAGAGGGTTCTTAAAATTGAAGTATGGGCAATTGCAAAAGCACTTGCCCCCCGAATTTTTAATAATGTTCACTACATGTGTGATGAACCAATCTCAAGGTCATTGGTTCTTGTCTAATGCTTTGATTACATGTATTAATTTGACACAAGCTATAGAAATTAAGATGGGATGGGTTTTTGATGGGACTAATGTTCTTGACCCATTTGATCATGAGGTGTTCTTCTTTCAAAAACATGTAATCTCAAGTTGTTAAAGTGATCAAACCATGTTTCCATTTTTAGATAACTTATGATTCACCTCAAATTCACAACATGATTACCTTTATGTTTGATCCTCGATTCCAGTCTTTGCAACTTTTGGAAAATTATGTGGGATGGGGGAATGTTATTTGTCTTGTTATTGAATGTGATGCAAAAGTAGTCATTCTTCTATTGATGATCGTTTTTTATGTATTGAACCCTATTGTCCAAACATTTGCAACCCAAGTTGATGGATCATATGTTGAAGCTATTGTTGTTGAAAAAAAAGACAATAACATCTTTGGTGTTGGTGCTTTTATTGAAAAGTCTTCTTTTGCTCTTGTTGTAGGGGAGTTATCTCTATTTAAGAGGTTATATGTAGTTTTGTTGCATGTGTTGATCCCCTTGCTTGGTGGCACATTCATGAGACTCAGTTCCCAACTATTGGTTTCCTTGCCGAGTATATCCTTGAAATTCTAGGGTCACATATTGAAATTAAACATGTGTTTAGTCTTGTTGGTGTGTAGACATTTTTTTGACCTTGTTGGTTACAAGTGGAAAACTTAGATCATATCATCATTGTTGTGAAGAATTAGCCAAATGATTTGCAAATGAATTGAATGTGACATAAAAATATGAAGGATTTGATGACAATTTTAATTTCATTAATTGAAGACAATTATGACCTAATTGCTTGAAAGTATTTTTTTTTGAACAATTGGAACTAGACGGTGATTAGGTTTTACAAGGTAAGATCTAGGATTGCTTTCTTACATTATTATCTTTTTTCTTTTGTTTTAAAATTTTGCTGAAGATTTTAATCTTTGTGCCATTGTGAATTTGCAAGTTACTATTGGAGTTCGATCACCAATGATAATGATGGTGTCTTGATTGTGTTTATGTGTTTTCGTGGGGTGTATGTGGGGTGTGGTTGGGGCAGCCAACTTGTGCTACATTGGGCAGAGTCATGTAAAGGATTGGGGTTCAACTCCCCCACAAGTTATTAGTGTGTTCAAAATTTGTGTGATTGCAAACAAAATTTCAACCATCCAAAATTTATGTGTATTTGTTGTACATATCCTTTTGTTAGTTTGATTTTGATAACCAACAAATCCATATCTAGTCAAGGAAGAAAGATGAACATGAATTCATATCTGTCTTGACACATATATGTGAAAATTATTCGATGCATATCCTTATGTTATTTTTTAATAATAAAAATGTTATATTGGTATCTTGCAATAAGCCTCAAAACTAAATATCCAGACAACACTGGTCTGGATCACCTTGGTGACTTGTGAATGGAGGCCACCAAGATTCACAAGTGGGAATTTATAGCGTTCCCCACCTTGTAGCCTTGAAAGTTGTTGTATAGTAGTAGGCAAAGACTTTGCACAATTCTTAGGCCCATCTTAAAGGAGTCAGGGCCAATGTTCAACCCAAATCCAGCATTCCCATTGGTGCAAAGCAGCCTTGCCAACTAATTACAATTACATATTTACAAGGAAGATGCAGTAAATGTTCGCAAGTTTCCACATTGCTGGTCTTCATAATTCTTATAAAAATGGAACTTGCCTTTCTAGTGAGGGTAGAAGAAGACATACTACAGTATTTCAACCATTCCTTCCCTTTTTGCTTGTGTTTTCCCACGTGCATAAGCACTTGGAGACAATTTGTAGTGTATGTGAAGGGCACCTTATATCCATGAATTTCCCTCCTAGAAATTGAGAGGGAAATTATGCCTACTTATAGGTGTAAGAACCCTCCCACTATTGAGGAGTTGGCATAATAACCCTCCCATTCATAGGCCTTGGTGATCCACATAGGTTTGGTTCATGATAAATTTTGCCCATGGGTGGGGGCAGATTCCCAAAATGCAGGGCTGAGCTATCGCCTAGTCCAAGGCCGCTTATTTTGAGAATGCCCCAACCCTAGGGCTTTACCCTACACTTATTGTTGTGCAACTGCCTCAGGTTGGTGTGTTCCTGAAATAATGGGCCCCCAACCTCCAATTCAGGATCACCCCAGCCCTGGGGTGTTACCTTACACACAAAAACCTGCCCTTATTTTTCCAGTGTATTTAGATGACCATTGTCAGGCACAAGAACTCAGCCAGTATCTTCTGAAATGGAAGAAATGTTCCACAGTAGAAGCTCACACCCTCTGAAAATTAGGGCAGATATTTACAATAAAGAATGGCCATACACTTCTCCTGTACATAACTGGTTTGGCTGTCTTGTTCAGGCACATTTTGAAGTTTCTTGTTTCTTCCTGGGTGGGAGAGGTGGTCATCTGCTGGTTCCACTTTCAGTTTTGTCAGTTCCACTGGCGATGTGAATAGATATGGAGGGAAAACTAGTTATGTTCTGGAACCGGGCCTCTTAGTATCCATGTCACATGGCGGGAGAGCATCTCACCCTACCAAGCTTTATTCGTTCATATAGTAAGTAATTTGGGTTCCAAGGTTGGCTTTGCCTGTATCGCACTATGATGCTCAAGCTCTGATGAGAGTGTCATAACAGCCCTCAAATGTGCCCTAAAATAAGAGACAATGATTCTCCACGAGGCTCTGGGCGCTCATGGCTTCTGCGATTCGGCGCTTGATTTTCTCCCCTATTAACTAGGACTCTCCGGAGTCGGAACATCGAAGTTTGGCGCTTTAAACGTTATTTTGATGTTCGCAAGCTTAACTAGGACCATAGCAATGATAGGATACAGACTCCACGCATGGAAAATTTGAAAACTAAAAGTCAGACGGATTAGAACTTATGTCAAACACATGCTTTAATTTCTACATAAGCTTTCCTGACACATAGATCTCATCGGCTGTGGCTTTAATTGTTGGAATCCTTTTGTATTTCTTCTAGTAAATTTTAGAAGAGAGGCAGCATATTCAATCTAATGAACTAGAATGATATCATCAACTGCATTACCTGGGCAAGTTGCAACCCCTATGTAGCTTAATGCTTAATGGCAACAATATTCAGGCTAATTTTGTTCAATCAAATGACAAAAGGCAATGCATTTATCATCCCACTAGACTGATTGTGGTGATGACACCTACGGATTCATGTTGGCATCTCTACACTCCACACAACTTGATTCAACAGTTATTGAAAGGACACCACTAAGGGCATCTTCCCATTGAGTAGCTGCAACTCCAACTTTGGAAAGTCCAGTTGCTTTCCATTGGCATGGAATTCGGAAGCTGAAGGTGCAGCTAGGGGTGCAGCTTGCCCATCTTGGAAAACTGAAATGCAAAACTGGAACAATGGAAGTCAACATCTGGAGGTCTAACTTCCAAACCTGAAGGTGCAGCCTTTCAAAGGAAAGATGCCCTAAGCACTGATAGACTTTACTTGAGGTAGACAACTCTGTTCTTTCTGTTTTGAACCAGAGACAAGGGTTAGAGTATTAGTGTTTTAATTTGCAGAGTTCTTGTGTGCAAGTGTGCAGAAAAAATGTTATGATCAATGAAATTGTTGGATTTGGTGATCTGAGACTTTTCAGTCCTCTTGAGTGAACTAAGAGTTAAATGTGTAAGCAGGTTTGGTAGGTTTGTTAAAGTTTTAAAGTACCAATGTAAATGCTAAAAACATACGATTATTTTCAATGGTCAGCAAAATAGCATTGTATATAGGCCTGAAGATTTTTTTTGCAGCCCAATGGGATTGTTGGATTTGGTGATTTGACTTTGTTTTTTTAATTATTTTGACTGAACTAACAGTCAATGTGTAATAGCTATATTCGCATTACTTGTGAACTTTATTGGTCTTGCTTACCAAGGCAAGGAGACTGTGTTTAGATTCATTATAGAGCATAGTAGATTAAGGGATTTTGGCCCCTACATAATAGGTCTATTTTATATGAGGATTTTTGAATGATGATATTTTGGCTTGAGTTGAAACTTGAGATTAGTTATAGAGTTATAAAATCTTGAAGGATTTTGGTTTCTTTTAAAGGATTTTCTGAGGATTATATTTTTGCATGGTGACACATTTCAGTTTCCATAATTCTTCTTTTGCCTTAAGATACTTTTTAATGTAAATGACAAGGCCACAGTGTGACACACCCCTTATTTCAATCTTGTGATGTAGCCAAAGTGGCAATCATCCATAAGAGGATTGAAGGCCACACCACACTATAGGCAGTTCTATTCAAGAGATATGGAGGCCTCCACCTGCCAAAGCTAAAACCTTCCTAAGTCCACCTATTCACCTAGATGTTGGAACTTGGCACAATTCTTCCATCACACGACCCGCAGGCAACTGCAGGAAGAGAAACGGTGAAGTGGTGTAAAACTATTGTCAGCAACAATTGAGAAACTTTTTGTTTTAAATGCCTCATGGCAAAAGACGTGAAGCTCATGGAAAAATTGGCGTGATAACAAAAAAGAAAGTCAAGATTGTACATTTCTAGGCAGTCTCACCTGGAAATCCTGCAAATAGGGGTGTCCTTCACCTCAGCTTCCCTCTTAGCAAACCTCCCACACCGGGCCCTAGCATGGCGGCTGTGTGGTAGCCACATAGAGGCAGGGAAAATTACATTGTGCTATACCCTTGTTACGCTAAAAACTACCTTCTAAAGAGCTTTGTTTGGCACATTTCTTAGTTGACAATGATCAACCCTTGTGCAGAGCCATGTGGTTTTGACTAGTTTAGGGTAAATTAAAAATTAAATTATTATACTTTTTAATGCAAAAAATTATGTTGATGATAAGTATCCTCACTTTTTCTTGGGAGGTGCTAGGTTTGAAATCAGTGTGAAATCATAGAACAGGCAAAAGAAGAAAAAGAAACTTTTGCAAAACATGACAATCAAGCGAAACCATGTTGCCTGCTTTTACACAACACCATGCAATGAAAAACAACAATGAAACAAAACAAGCTCAAAAATGCACCGGACAAAGCTCATTAGGAGTTGTGTAGCATCTCGTTGCAAGCAAGTCATGTTCTTCCCTATGCACCTTTACAAGATTCTACCTACGGCATGGCTGTAAGTCAAATTTGGCTATAAACGAGATAGGAATGTAAAACAATTTAAGCATCTTTCTGTATTTTTGGCGTTACCCACTTGAGAAGTCTGGATATTTCTATTAGCTTAATTGGAAATGTGGTTATTAGAACCCCATTTTCTGTTTTATGCAAAATGGAGAAAATGAGGCAAAAAGAGAGAGGGGCATTATGAAAACGAAATGCACTCCCTGCTCCTGGATGAAAAAATATGCTTTATAAGGTTACCTCCAGATACACTGCAAAATTTCTGACAGGTCATTACACGACATGGCACCCACCCATGCACCACTCACTCGAAACCAGCCTTGAACCACAACTTAGTAAACCCTCCTACTCCCCCCTTGATCCCTTACCTAGGTAACAACCTATGTAAGTACCTAACTCCCATAGGTAAGTAGGTAAGGAGTGTGAGTGGTTACTAGGTATATAGATGCTTGTGGATGGTTAGATAGGTAACCACCGAATGTAGTTAGCTATGACAAGGAATACAACCCAAAAAAAAAAGTGTTTCCAATTCACACACTGTTTGTATTGCATGGTGCACTGGTGGGTGGTGGTTCACTAATACTCTAATACCTTTTGTCCTACTCATATTAACTTAATGCTTTTCACTACTTATAGCTTACTTTGTCACATCCAAGTATCTGTGCTTGCTTTCTGTTGTGAATAAAGTCAGTCAAGGGCGGCTACTTTTTAAATAAAAAATTCAAGATGCCTTCTCTTGGAAACTAATACTCGGAATATTAAGTGATACTGGACTAAAAATTATTATCAAAGTATTGTCTGCTTCTTTTTTACTTGACCGCCCAATTGCCCAGACACAAAATTTGGGTACTGTTATTCACACTTTAGGTGTGTAATGGACACTAGGAAACACAATACATATTAATATGCCTCCTAGTGCCCATTACACACCAAAAGCATCCATAACAGGACCCACATTTTGTCTCTGGGATCATCCACCTTTTTCTTAAAAGATGGATTCGACCAAGGGCAGACAAGGGAAATAAGGACCTATTGCTGATATAGGATCCTCTGGATGTCATGGTGCCACTGTACTTTTGTCTTCATGCTTCTATCAATTAGTGAGGGGTGTGCCCTCGGTTTTTTTTTTTTTTTTTTTTTTTTTTTTTTTTTTTTTTTTTTTTTTTTTTTTCCTTTTTTTTTTTTTTTTTTTTTTTTT
>Ga0116228_10006062_pt1 | contig 10800 bp, 9 predicted proteins | sample S1TSphfallax_2_FD_89694 | JGI IMG/M metagenome (GOLD analysis project Ga0116228, IMG submission 89694) | Host-associated microbial communities from peat moss isolated from Minnesota, USA - S1T2_Fc - Sphagnum fallax MG | ecosystem: Host-associated > Plants > Peat moss > Unclassified | place: USA... | reverse complement strand
GCCGGACGGCCAGGCGCGCTGCGCGCGACTGCGTCAAGTGTTCGAGTCCGCGTTTCGAGTGCAGGCGCAGACGCCGCTGTCGCGCTGGGTGGAGCAAACCTGGCTGGCACTCGGCGGACCGGCGTGTGCGCCGCTGCCGCAAGATCTCGAGCACGCGCGCGCCGTATTTGCCCGGCTGAGCGAGTTGGAGCAGCGGGGCCTGCCCGATGCCGCGGACTTGCCGCAGAGCTTCGCCGACTTGTTCGCAGAGAGCCGCACCGTCGGCACCGTCGAGATCATGACCATTCACAAGGCGAAGGGGCTCGAATTCGATCTGGTGGTCGTGCCCGCCCTCGACCGCGCCACGCCGAGCCACACGGACGCGCTGCTGCTTGCGCATCAGTTCGCCAGGGCCGGCCGCGACGGCATGGTGCTGGCCGCGCGTCCGGGTGTCGGTGGAGAGCCCGATCCGCTGTTCGATTTCCTGCGCTACCAATCGCGTGCCGCGCACGCCCTCGAAGCGCAGCGGCTCCTGTATGTGGCGTGCACGCGCGCGAAATGGCAGCTCGCCCTGAGCGCCTTGCGTGGCTCTGCGGCGGACGTTGAGGAGGGCGCCGACGGCGGGGTTGGTGAGGCCGGCGAGTGGCAGCCGCGCGCCGGGAGTCTGCTTGCGGTGCTGTGGCCGGTGATCGGCAATGAGTTTCGTGCCGAGCCGGCAGCGGCGGCCGATGATGGAGCGCAGTCCGCCCCCCGCGGCGGACCGCTGCGGCGTGTGCCGGACGGCTGGTCGCCACGTCGGACGGATGAGGGCGACCCGCTCAACGAAGTGGTGGCGCCGAGCGTCGCGCGCGAGCCCACGCCGGTGTTCGATTGGGCCGGAGAGACCGCCCGCCGGGTGGGGAGCCTGGTGCATGCCGAACTGCAGAGGCTCGACCTCGAGCACAGCGATCCGCTCGCGATCAGGGCCCGTGCAGCCCACTATCGACGCTGGCTGGCCGCGCATGGCGTGCCGGCCGAGCGGCTCGAAGATGCTGCTGGTCGGGTCACGACGGCGCTGTGTGCGGTGCATGGCGACGAGCGTGGCCGCTGGCTGCTGCGCAAAGGCTACCGCGATGATTTTCGCGAGCATGCGCTGTCGGGCTGGTGGCGGGGAGGAATCGTGCGGGTGGTGTTCGACCGCAGTTTCATCGATGAGGGGATCCGCTGGGTCATCGATTACAAGACCAGCCATCATGGCGGCGGCAACCTGGAGGAGTTTTTGCGGCATGAGGTCGAGCGCTACACCCCGCAGCTGCATCGCTATGCCGCGCTGGCGCTAAAGCTCGGGCCCGAACCGGTCCGCGTCGGCTTGTATTTCCCGCTGCTGCGCGCGTGGCGGGAGTGGCAACCTTAGTTTCGGCGTATCCTTGCGGCATGAAGCCGCTGCGCGAGTTCTATCCACCCATCGAACCCTATGTGTCGGGTCGTTTCGCAGTGAACGACATCCATTCGGTGTACTGGGAGGAGTGCGGCAATCCCAACGGCGTGCCGGTGGTGTTCCTGCATGGCGGGCCGGGTGGCGGCTGTTCGGCGACGAGCCGGCGCTTCTTCGATCCGGCGCGCTACCGCATCGTGTTGTTCGATCAACGCGGCGCCGGCCGGTCGACGCCCAATGGCGAGCTGCGTAACAATACCACCGCAGATCTGATCGCCGACATGGAAGCGTTGCGCCGACTGCGCGGCATCGATGCCTGGCATGTGTTCGGCGGCTCTTGGGGCTCCACCCTGGCTTTGGCTTACGCGCAGGAATTCGCCACGGTGACCTTGAGCCTGACGCTGCGCGGTATCTTTTTGATGCGCGAGGCGGAAATACGCTGGCTGTTCGATGCCGGGCGGCTGTTTCGTCCGGAGGCATGGGACATGTTGCTCGCCGGATTACCGGTGGAGTTGCGCGGCGGCGATCCGCTCGAGGGTTATGCAGCGCTCCTCGACCATACGGACCCGGCCGTGAGGCTGGCCGCGGCGCGTCGTTGGTGCACGTTCGAGGCCAATCTCGCCAACTTACTGCCGGACGCGGCGCGCCTCGCCGGCGCGACAGAAGAGCACGTGGCGCATGCCATGGCCCGCATCGAAGTGCATTACTTCCGCAACAACCGTTATGTTCCCGATGACGCGCTGCTGCGCGGCGTGGCGCGGATTCGCCACCTGCCGGCAACCATCGTGCAGGGTCGGTACGATCTGCTCTGCCCCCCGCTCTCCGCATTCCAACTACACCAGGCATGGCCCGGTTCACGCCTTGTGGTCGTCGAGGATGCGGGGCACTCGGCCACCGAGCCCACGATCCGCTCGGCGCTCATCACGGTAATGGACGAGCGGGTGGCGGCCCGCTGAGGTTGCTAATGCAGCCGCTGTGACCGCGCGACCGGAATTCGCGCCACGAATTGAGTTCCTTCCGTCGGCGATGAGGTCACGCGAATCGTGCCAAGATGAGCGCGAACGATCTCCGCGCAGGTGTAGAGCGCGTGGCGGGCCGCCGGCGGATCGATTCCTGGGCGAAGTGCCGGACTGAATACATGCCGCAGCGCCTGCGTGGAGATCACGTTGCCCTCGTTCCAGACGGCGATTTCCAGGTCATTGTTTTGCGCCGAGGCGATGAAGCTCACCGGTCCGCTCGGCGCCCCGTGCGCGAGGGCGTTGTTCAACAGATTGGAGGCGAGCTCCTGGATCCGGGCGGGATCGCAATCGACCGGTTGATCGAACGAAATGTTGGTGATGATGGTGCGATTCGGGTTTGCCGCAACCGTGTTCGCCACCACGGCTTTCAGGCGGCAATGCAGATCATCCACTTTCCAGATGTACCCGGGCATACCGCCGTTGAGCCGGCCGCGGGCATAGGTCAGCACGTCATTGATCAGAGATTTCAGCCTATGCCCCTCGTTGGACACTCGCGCCGCGAGCTGCTTTACCGCGGGATCGGGCTCGGGATGCGCCGCATCCGTGGACGCTTCTGCCAGCATCGCGACAAACAGGCCGCGCAGGTTGCCGACAATGTGTTTGTTGAGCGGCCCGACCCGCTTTGTCTGGCGCGTCGCATGGCCCTCCACGTGCTGTGCTATCAACGTCGCAAAGCAATGAAACATCAGCTGTACTCTCGGATCCGATATCCGCTTCGGCCCGCGGTCGAGCGCGCAGAGGTTGCCGAGGTAATCGCCGTTGGTCAGCACGATGGGCACCGAAATATAACTCTCGAAACCATAGAACCTGGGTAGCGCATGGGCGTAGTAATGCGGATCCGCGCTCGCGTGGTCTATGACGATGGCGTGCCGGGTCTTGCGCACTTCGTTGCACAACGACATGGCAACATCCAACCGCCGCCCTTGGACGACGCCTACTTTGATCCGATCGAGCACGGCGCAGGCCGTCCAGTCATTCTCCGAGACATTGGCAATGACCGCGAAGCCCAGTCCGGAGACGTCGCACAACGCAGTCATTAGGTCCGAGGTGGCTTCGCCGGCGGCAATACCGGCGAGGTCTTCGCGCAGAGATCTCAGCAGGTCGGACATGAGATTTCCTGGGCGCCGCCCGTTGTTTTACATAATATTGGGGAATATGGGACAGTCGATTGGGGCAGCGTCATCAGCAGTATCGTTTTCTTATTGAACACCAGTTTCACAACACACCCGACATTACTGTGAAGCACTAATTTTGCAAGTGGATCGCTGACGATTCTTGGTGAAATATGTCCCAATGCACAGAGTGTCGCATTGTCCGCTCACGCAATGCCGTAGCTTTCCGCCATGGCGAAATTTGCCGACTCAAGACTACCTAGGCGCGTCGGGCGTCCAGCGGATGCCGGCCAACTATGACTGTTTCATTGTTGCCGCTGATGCGCCGCCAGCGGCAACGGTTGCGTGCCCAGGGGTAGATGCGCCGTGAACCGCGTGCCGTGCTCGCGCGTCGAGGTGACCGAGATCCGGCCCTCGTGAGCGCGAACGATTTGCGAGCAGATGTGCAAACCGAGTCCCAGGCCGTTACGGCTGGCAGAGACCGAATGGCGCCAAAACGGTTCGAAAATCTTGCCGATGCTCTCGGCGGGAATGGGCTCACCGGCATTCCAAACCTCCAAGACCAGATCGGTGGCATTGGCGTGAGCTCTGATTTCCACGGCCGCCTCGGGGTCGCCGTGGGTGAGCGCATTGGCGAGCAGATTGGCGGCAACCTGTTGCAGCCGCCCGAGATCGCAGCGCACCGGACTGCTCACGCTGATGTCGGCGATGATCTTGCAGCCCGGCTGCCCGTCCTGCAATTCCTGAATCACCGTCGTCAGACCGGCATTGATGTTGTCGACATCAGTCAATTCCAGGCCGATGCCGCCGCCCAGGCGCCCGCGTGCGAAATCGAGCACGTCATCGATCAGCAAGGACATGCGGCGGGCGTTGGTCTTGATGCGGCTGGCTTGGATGCGCAGATCAGAGTCCGGCAATTTGCGCTCCAGCAGATCGCTGCCATGATAGATCGCCTGCAAGGGATTGCGCAGGTCATGGCCCAGGATAGCGATGAACTGTTCCCGCAGTTCGCTCGCCGCCCGTTCGTCGAGCAATGCGATGTGCTCCTGTTCCTGGCGCTGCTGGTCGTCGAGCCGCGAGGCGATGAGCGCCGCAAATTGCTTGAACATGGAGACGATGCGCGGCTCGGCGAGCTTTGCCGGAGCGCGGTCCATCGCCAGGAGATTGCCGAAGTATTCCCCGTTGCCGAGGGTGATCGGCATCGACAAATAGCTTTCAAGTCGATAGCGCTCGATCATGGGATGGCTGCGATAGCGCAGGTCGATGCTCGCATGCTCGATGACCAGCGGCGCGCCGCTGCGCCGGGCCTCGGAGCATAGCGTATCGTTCAGGGATAGGAACACGCCCGGGCGCAGACCGAGTGGGATTTCGTCGCGGACCGCGCAGGCCGTCCACGTATTGCCCTGCACCCGGGCGACCAAAGCACATCGCGTGCCGGTCATTTCGCAGAGCACCTTCAATAGCGTCGGAATCGCGTCGACGCGGCCGATCGCCGCCATGGCCGCTGGCACGTCTCCGGCGGTGTCCTTCATGTCGAATACCCTCGTGCAGCCCACAGCATCAGGCGGTTTGTCGAAATTACAATTTTTCGAGTTTATGCGTCTGTGCGGTTGCCAACATTGCGTAACGAAGGACAATTCACTAGGCAGAGCGGGTGATGGCCTTGTACAAGCCGCTGCGGTCAGACTGGTAGTGCCGCCTGCCGAAAATCGTCAACAAGGTCTTGGCACCCTGTGCGTCCAAGCGCGACAGCGACGCCGGGGAGCGAAACAGTCCAGGATCGCCCAGCAAGCGGCCGGCCTCCAGTGGATCCACGGTGGCAAAACCCATGGTCCATTCACTAAATTCGCGTTCGGCAATGGGTTCGCGGATGATTTGCGTCAAGTGCAGTCGCGGCTTGTCGCGAAAAATAGTGCCGGACACGGCATCGACCATCGGCGCGTCTCCCTCCAGCGTCTGTAGAAAGCAACCGCCGATGTAGAGCAACATGCCGGAGACGTCCTTTTTGCGATTCGCGATCCGGGCCTGATTCAGCAGCCGTAAAATTTCGTGCTCGTTGACTCCCGAGGTCGTGGAACAGAGGTAAACGATACGAATCAAGTTTTCCATTGACCGTCCTCGATATCCGATCCCATCAGCTTAACCGGATTGGCGGCACCCAATGACCTGGCATGGCGATTCTGCGACGCAATTGGCGCGATCCGCGGGATCTCGACATAAGTCACGCTGCGTTGCGATCGATGCGCGATTGCCTGCTTACGCTCATGGCTGTACGGCATCCTCGGGCGTCTCGACGGTGGCGGCGTGGCACGAGTAATTACCGCTGGCGAGTTTCGTCACCAGCAGCGCCGCTTTCGCGGCGCAATACGCCCGGCCCGTGCTCGATGTGTAGACGGTCCGGGTCTCGCCGTCGCGCGTATAAACGACGCGACAACCACCTCGCGGGTGATGAGCATCGGCGGCGTCGAGATTGAACATGCTGACGACGCGGCGCGACGAGCCCGAAACACAGATGAAATCCTGATGCGGTTCGGGTTGCGCCCGACCGCTGCCCACGCCGGCGACGAGCAGCAAAAACAACATCAAGGCTCGCCTGCAGGTTACTGATTTCATATACTATCCAATGATCGGAGTTGGCGTCGATTTCGGGACCACTAATTCAACCATCGCATGGTTCGATGGCGAGCGACTCCACGTCGTGCAATTCGCCGGCGGCGGGGCGATTCTGCCCACCGCCATTCATCTGAGCCGTGACTATGTCGGGACCACCGGTGTCGAGGCAATCGAGCGCTACGTGCTCGAGAACAGCGCGCGTCTCGTGCACATGGTGCCTGAAATCTTGGGGCAATCGGCCGGTGAGATCACTGATAACAGCACTCCGTCCGAAATGAGCGAATTGGCAACGTCGCGGAACCTCGTATTCGGTCCGCTGATCGATCATGGCCTGCCCGGCCGTCTGTTTTTGGGATTGAAGCGGTTGCTCGGTAACGCGGCCGTCGAGCGGCTCTGGGTGTTCAACCGCCCGTATCGCTTGGTGGCCTTGTTGACGCCCGTGCTGTTGCGTATGCGCGAATCGCTCGAGCGCGGATTGGGTGCGCCCGCGCTGAACGTGCACGTCGGTCGCCCGGTGGATTTCGAAGGGACCGACGACAACCGCAATGCCGTGGCTTTGCAGCGGCTCACCGAGGCTTGCCGGCACGCAGGCTTTCGGCAGATCGAATTCTATCCGGAGCCGGTCGCTGCCACGATAAGCTTTCTCTGGCAGCAGCGTCTGCGGCGTTCGGGCACCGTCTTGACCCTCGACTTCGGCGGCGGCACGCTCGATTTGAGCGTGGTCCGATATGTCGGAACGCAATTCGAAGTCCTCGCGACCGCCGGCGAGGACTTGGGCGGTGATCGCATCGATCAATTGTTGTTCCGACGCTTGTTGTTTCCGTTGCTCGGCGAGGGCGAGGTTTGGCGACGCTCGGTCGACGGCCGGGTTGTCGAGACCGTCTTTCCCTTCAACGACTATGAAGAAGGCATCTTGAATTGGGCGATCACCCACACGCTCAATCAAAACAAGTATAAGAGCAAATTGACCGAGTTGGTCGCCCGCGGCGGTCCCGCGGCCGTGAAGTTCGAACGCCTGAAGGATCTGATTAACTACAATTACAGTTACAACGTCTACAGTGCGATCAAACAGGCCAAGGCCGAGCTGTCGCGGCGGGAGGCGACCACCATCGACATTCCCGAGCTCAACCTCCAGATACCGTTCACGCGCTCAGAGTTCGAGCAAATTCTCACCGAGATCATGGCACGCTTGCGCCGGCTCATCCACCAGGTGCTGGAGGGGGCGGCCGTGAACGTGCCCGCCATCGATTTGGTGGTGCGAACCGGCGGCTCATCGCAGATCGTTGCCGTCGCCAAGTTGCTGGAGGAACTCTTCCCCGGCAAGGTGACTGAGCATGATCCGTTCACCAGCGTGGCCGGCGGCCTGGCCATCGCAAATTATCACCGCATGCGCTTAGCGCGCTAGTTCCGCGTCGATTGCCGCGACCAGGCGTGGGTCGTCGGCGGCCACATCCGGGGCAAAGCGTCCGACCACCTCGCCGGAACGGCTCACCAGGAATTTCTCGAAATTCCACAGCACGTCGGACGGATTCTTGGCGTCGATTCCATAGCCTTTCAAGCGCTCACGAAACGGCCCGTCGCCGCTGGCCGCAGGCTGCGCCGCGATCAAGGCGGCATACAACGGGTGGCGGCCCGTGCCGGCCACCGAGATCTTGGAGAATATCGGAAAATGTACGTCGTAGGAGAGGCGACAGAAGCTCGCGATGTCGCTGTCGGTCCCGGGCTCCTGACCAGCGAAATCGTTTGCCGGAAAGCCCAATACAGTAAGTCCGCGCGCGCGCTTGTCCTGATACAAGGTCTCGAGGCCGGCGTATTGTGGGGTCAGTCCGCACTTGGATGCGACGTTGACGATCAGCAGCACCTGGCCATGATAGTCGGCGAGCGTGCGGTGGGTACCGTCCATCTGCTTGAATGGGATGTCGTGCAATGACTCGGTCATGAATTACTCCCGTGAAGATTTCCTACGCAATATTGGCGGGCGGGCTGACGCGATTGCGGCGCGCCCGTGTCACTCTAGCGACCCTATATGACAGAGAACACATTGTCGATTGTGCATCGCATGCCGCACGGCGCCGAATTACAGCCTGACGGCGGCGTTCGCTTCCGGTTCTGGGCTCCGGATTGCGCCCGCGTCGCTCTCGAACTCGAACCGCGCAATCCCGGCTCACCGGCGGAGCTGCCGATGACGGCGCAGGCGGATGGCTGGCACGAGCTCGTCACGCGCGAGGCCGCTGCCGGCAGCCGCTATCGGTTCGTGCTGCCCGACGGTCTCAAGGTTCCCGATCCGGCGTCGCGCTTTCAACCCGACGACGTGCATGGCCCGAGCGAAGTCATCGATGCCGCCGCTTACGCATGGCAGCATGCCGAGTGGCCGGGACGTCGGTGGGCAGAGGCGGTTGTCTACGAACTTCACGTCGGCGCCTTTACCGTCGATGGCACCTTTCTTGCGGTGATCCCGCATCTGGATCACCTGGTCGCGCTGGGGGTGACCGCGATCGAGTTGATGCCGGTTGCGGATTTTCCCGGTGCGCGCAACTGGGGCTACGATGGCGTGCTGCTGTACGCACCGGATTCACGCTACGGCAGACCGGAGGATCTGAAAACCTTGGTGGATGCCGCGCACGCGCGCGGCCTCATGGTGATCCTCGATGTGGTGTACAACCATTTCGGACCGGACGGTAATTATCTGCCGCTCTACGCCAAGCGCTTCTTCACCGAGCGTCACAAGACGCCATGGGGTGCGGCAATCAACTACGATGGTCCGCACAGCGCGCCGGTGCGCGAATTCATCATCCACAACGCACTGTACTGGGTGGAAGAATACAATTTAGACGGCCTCAGGCTCGATGCCGTGCACGCCATCATCGATGATGGCTCGCGGCATCTGCTCGACGAACTCGCCGAGCGCGTGCGCGGATTTCGGCGGCGCACGCATCTGCTGCTCGAGAACGAAGAGAATCAAGCCTTCAGGCTCGAGCGCGACGCTGCCGGCAACCCGGTGCACTTCAGCGCGCAATGGAACGACGACATGCATCATGTGCTGCACGTGGCAGCGACCGGGGAGAGTGCGGGCTACTACGGCGACTATCGGGGCGACACCGAGAAACTCGCCCGTGCGCTGGCCGAAGGCTTCGCCTTCCAGGGGCAGATGATGGAATTTCGCGGGGCACCTCGCGGCGAACCCTGCGCCGCGCTGCCGCCTGCCGCCTTTGTCGCATTCATTCAGAATCATGACCAGATCGGCAACCGGGCGTTCGGCGAGCGCCTGACCCGTATCGCCCCATTCGAGGCGCAGCGCGCCGTCGCCGCCGTTTATCTATTGCTGCCGCAGGTGCCGATGCTGTTCATGGGCGAGGAGTGGGGCAGCACCCAACCGTTTCCCTTCTTCTGCGATTTTTCGGGCGAACTCGCCGATGCCGTGCGCAACGGCAGGCGAGCGGAGTTTGCACGGTTCCCGGAGTTCAAAGACGAGGCAATGCGCGAGCGTATCCCCGATCCACAGGCAGAGGAGACGTTCGCCTCCGCCAAGCTCGCATGGCGCGACCTCGAGTCGCCGCACCATGCCGGCTGGCGGGACTTCTATACACGGCTGCTCTCGATCCGCCGCACCATGCTGCTGCCCATCCTCGACGGAATTCGCGGCGGCGGCCGCTACCAGGTGCTGGGAGATGGAGTCGTAGCGGTGTCCTGGCAATCGCAGGACGGTGAACTGAGACTCGAGGCGAACCTGTCACCGCGCACGGCGGCGCCATTTCCCGACGCACCCGGGCGTGTTCTGTGGGAGGAGGGCGCAGCCACCGGCCCTTGGTTCGTGCGTTGGTCGATCGGACCCTAAGCCGGCGCCGGCCGCTTAGGGTTTTTCGCCGCGCTGCGCGGTGAGGCCGCCGAAGCGGCGTTGACGCCCGGCGTAGTACTCGAGCGCCTGGTGAAATTGACTCTCGTCGAACTCAGGCCATAGACACTCGGAAAAATACAGTTCCGCATACGCACATTCCCAGAGCAGGAAATCGCTCAAGCGGCGCTCGTTCCCGGTGCGAATCAGCAAATCGACCTGGCCGGCCGCCTGCGAGGAATGATCGACTTCGTGCAGCAAACGTTCGAAGTCCTTGGGCGCGATGTCCACGTCCTCCGGTGCGAGGCACTGCGCCCGCTGTGCCGCTTTCAGAATGCTGTATTGGGACGAGTAGTCCACTGCGACGCGCAAGTGCATGCCGGTGCACGAGGCGCTCAGCCGTTCGCTTTGCTCGATGGAGCGCAGCAGGTTGTCGTTCAATCGGTCGCGCCGGCCGATCACGTTCACGCGGATGGATTGTTCGACGCAGCGGCGGGTCTCGCTGAACAAGTACTGACCGAACAGCTTCATCAGCGCCGCAATCTCGACCTGCGGCCGGGTCCAGTTGGCGGCGGAAAAGGCATATAACGTCAGCGTATCGACCCCCGCGCGCGCCGCGGTCTCCACGACCGTGCGCACCGCCTTGGCGCCCTCGACGTGACCCGCGGTACGCGGCAGGCCGCGTTGCGTTGCCCAGCGACCGTTTCCATCCATGATGATTGCAATGTGCATTCTTATTCTCGTCCTCGACGTTTGAGTCTAACTACGGCGGGTCGCCTTGATGACCGCTTCGATATGTTCCAGATAGCGCAGCAGCGCCTTGCGCCCGAT
>Ga0116228_10006060_pt1 | contig 10801 bp, 9 predicted proteins | sample S1TSphfallax_2_FD_89694 | JGI IMG/M metagenome (GOLD analysis project Ga0116228, IMG submission 89694) | Host-associated microbial communities from peat moss isolated from Minnesota, USA - S1T2_Fc - Sphagnum fallax MG | ecosystem: Host-associated > Plants > Peat moss > Unclassified | place: USA... | reverse complement strand
TATGGGTAATGACTTTGATAACAACAATGTTTGTTATTACAATTCACATAAGGGCAAAAATCATCAATAACTAGCTTACATGGCATGATGATGTGATAGTTTATTTACAATGTTATCAACAGTGATAACTTCATCAATAACTTATTTACAAATTAAGTTAAATCTTCAAAATATGAAGATTTTTGCATCTACCATCATTGTTAAATTATCAACCTATGCACAAGGTTGATAAGTTATCATCTTCATGAATTTGCCCACTCCATCACTATAACACAGTCTACTCCATCCTCATTGCAACGTTCATTGCCATCACTGCTACAACACACACAATAATAATACGATGAGTTTTTCAAATTTTGTAAGGATCTTTATTATCACATGTGGAAGTGCAGGGCATGGATCAACATCCAAAGGTGGTCAAGCATCACAACAATGACATGGAAATTGGGAGCAACATGAAAGTAGTTGGCGAACCCTAGAGCACACATGGTGCTAGTAATACAAAGATGGAACAAAATTGCAAAAGATCTACAAGCATGCATTCATATTCAAGTTCTAATAACAAGAAGATGTGTAAAAATAAATGGAACCGATTCAACTTTGAATACAAGAAGTTGTCAAGTTATCACAAGGGAACCAAAAACCATATTTCATTTGGGGGATGACTGCAGAAGAATGTGACAAGCATCATTTATCTTGCAAATTCAACAAAAAAATTAATGAAACAATTGAAATTTTTTAGGGGGAATAGATCATTAATGCACTGCTTCACATGAGAAACTCGTAAATAAAAGGTGATGGGAATTACGTTGTGTTAATAGTGAAAATTGACAAGACAAATAAGATTATGTAGGGCTACTACCACATTCATTCATGGAAAATTTGCTTAATGATCATTGTCCATGTCAACAACATAACTCAAGTGAAAACAACACAATCCACAAAATGGAAATGTAGATTTCATGAACCTGGATGATGTAGTCAACAATCTTCAACAAGGTGGCCCCGATGGCCTTAAGATTGTCAATTTGTTGGACTTGTCATCTGCACCTGCACCACCTCTAAGGACACCAATTACATTAAGAAACATAGGACAAAAGTAAAAGAAAATGAATGCATTTTGATCAATTCGTAAAACAAACAACAAAAACGACAAATTATTTGTTAATGTAATGGATAAAATCAACCTTGTGTAGCTTGAACTGGAAGAACATCAAATGGCAATCCAAAATCACAATAGTAAGGAGCAATTGCAATACTTCAAATAACAAGACAAAAAAACTTCACAAGACTAGCAAAGCCATGGTAAACATTCTTTCAAACCTTAACATTGTCATGTGCCATGTTTTTATTCAAGACAAAATAAGCATGGCACATGGTGGTGAAATGTAGCCATGTGCCATGCATATTTGTTTCAACATCATTATCCACTACTTGCTAATCTATATAGGCCTCCAACCATTAAGAACTCTTAGTCCAATAATAACTTTAAGATTGCAAACCATTTTATAAATCCAACTAATGTCTAAAGGTCAAAATCCTTACCATCAATGATCATGTTGTAAAGAATACAACAACAAACCACCACAATAAGGACAAAAGGGATGTGCAAATTTGTTTTCAAAATCAATTTTCTAAAGGTTTTCTTCAAGATCCTGAACACAATCTCTACAACACTTTTGCCTCTAATCAAATGTTTGTTGAATAGGGCTCCTAAAATGGTGCATGTTTCCAACTTGTTTGTGCAAGATCAAATCAACCATGGCAACAAGGGGTAACCTTTGTCCCCAAATATGTAAGATCAAATGTCTTTTCCACCTCGATTTTGTCGAAATAAATCACCATGCATAGCTCTTTGGTATAAATTAGAGATTTGTAAGATATATGTATTATTCATGGAGCCAAGCATTCCCACAAAAATGTCTCCAATTTTCTTGTGGTAGTCACCTATAACTTGTAATTGCATGTTGTAACCCTTGGACTTGAAAGAAAAGTAATCAACAATTGATTGTCCTTGAGATTTTAGGACATGTATTTGTGTGACATCAATAGTTCCATGGATTGATGGCAAACCACAAAAACTTCTGAACTTGACCATAACCTTTACCAAATGTTCTCCTTCAAGCCACATGATTTTATTTTTGAACACAATGTTCATAACAAACACATTTAACTCTTGCAAAGCCAAGTGTACTATTGACTTGTTGATGGCAAAAAGTTCATTACATTGGAGTAGTTTTTCGTTGTGGTGAACAAGCTTATACAATGAACATGTGACCCATATCCCTACAAGCATAGCACATTGGTAATGAATGTTCTTTTCCATCGAATGTTTCAACTTTGAAAACAAATGGATAACAAAACCCCTGCCAACTATAAAGTGTTCAATCGACTGAAAATCATTGTATTGTGTCATCAAAAAATGGGAATACCAAGTGGTGAGCCTAGCTTTCACCCAATTGCTAAATTCTCTAATGAAGAGAAATTCAGAAATACAAAACACACAAAATTAATGCAATATAAAAGAATTGAACATGGTGAGAAAGAACCTTTTACCTTTTAAACTTTATAATGGGAACTACACTAGAAATTGAAAACCAGAATTTGATTTTGCATTATAACACAAGATGAACAACTTTTGAATTTGCAAGAAAATCTTTAAAAATAACATGAACAAAGCTAGATTATGAAACCTCATGACAACATGCAAAAGAAAGAAAAACAAACACTTTCAAAACTTGCAACAAAAGAAAAACACAATGATGTCCATTTATTGCAAGCAAAAAAATCATGGTGATCTATAAGCAAAGGTGCAAATAGTAAAACAAAAAAGAACAATGTGATAATGAAGAAGCCAAAAGAATGTTAAATGAAAAAGTTATATGTCCAAAATGCTAAGTGTAAAGTGAAGAAGCCCAAAAAACGTTAAACAAAGAAACTAGATTTCCAAGTGCTAAATGCAATAGTGAAAAAACTAGAAGAATGTTAAATGAAAAAGCTAGATGTCATGATGTTGATTGCAACAATGGAGAAGCCAAAGAAAAGGTAAATGAAAAAGTTAGAAAAAAATCGAAATGAAGTTGGATGTTCTAGTGCTAAATGCTAAAATGAAAAAAGTATAAAAGAATAGCTTGGAATGGCATTTGGTGATGTCAAATGGAATTAAGTACAAGTGTGCAAGAAGGTGAAATTAAAGTAGTTATTTACTAGTTTGTCTTTGGAAGTGATACAATTACTCAAATAATGTAGGTTAGTGGTGAAAAAATGGTTAGGTTTTTTGAGCAACGATAGTGTGTTAATGCTAGTGATGAACTAACCCTAAATTAAAGGGCAGCTAACTTTTATTTTCTTAATAACTACTAACAAGTGTGAATAGACCTTTATAGTAACAAATCCACTTTGCTAATTCAAACTATAATACCTTTTCAAGCTTGGCAATAATTATTTTATTTTTGGAAATACTAATTTTAAAAATATATATCTATTTGAAATATGCTAAAATTTGAAAAAAATTACAAAGGAAGGAAAAATACAAAAAATGGGAAATTTGAAAGCTTCTTGCTAGACTAAACCATAATTGTAGAACATGTGTCCAATAATTGACAACATTTTTCTTTCTTATAATTTGGTAAAACATTATTTCTCCTCATTTTTGCAAAAAAGGGTAGTAGAAAATTTTGTGAAAGGTCTTATTATGTTAAAGATTCAAAGTTGAAAAAACTTGCAAGATAAATTGCCTATTATTTATTGCAAAAATCTCAGGAAATTATTTTTTTGTTGTTGAAATGAATTTTGAAAACTAAAATAATTAACCAACACCTTAGTGCTAAACCTGAAATGGTCTTATTGTATAAATATTTTCATTTCAATCTTTATGTAAAATGGAAATTTTAATGTCAAGTTAACTTGTCTCTATGTTGTGTTCAACAACAATGTCAAAATAAAATTGTGAAAAATGAACTTTGATTTTGTAATATGAAAATATCTCTTGGTCTAATCATTGTCATTGGATTGATAAAAATCTTTTGCCACGAGGCATGGCTTCAACATTTGAATAGCACACCATTGATGCCAAACTTTATTTTATATTTTCATTTGCACCTAATAATCTTCCTTTTAATTTCAGATTAATAAATTTACACATCTTGGTCTTCATAAAGGAATCATATTCATCTTTTGTGATAGTTCCTATTAATTGTGTTCTACAATGTATACCTCTATCATGGGTGTGTGTATTGTTGTTATTTTACTAAGATGTTCAAGCAAAAGTGTAATATACTTTCAATCGCCAATGAATGTTGTAAGATATCATCTAGATAGACCTAATACCCTAAGCAAAAATGTGAATTATGAAGTCATGTAAGTCCACAAGGCTTAACAAAGGAATCACCTTAGCAATAGAAATAGGAATGGCAACATGAGTACAAAAGGTTGAAAAATGAGTATAACAAATATGTCATGCACCAATGAATCAAAAATCAAGTATTATCATAATATCACATTATAAATTAAGGTTACTTAGCTCACAATCATTTAATTTTGAAGGTTGTTTACAACACAACCAAAGCACTTGTTTTAAAATCATAATATTACATAATTTTATTGAGCCGAGCAAACACCAACCAGAATAATGTTACACACATGCACAATAAAAGCACAAAGAAAACACAAGCTCTCACATACAAACTCTGCTCCTCTTGTGGAGTTGATAGCTTAATGAAGAAATAAAATGAACTATCACCAACAAGTGAAAATGATTTACCTCAAAATGAGATCTTAGTTTAAGGTCTTAAATGAAAAGATAAGCTTATGTTGAAAAAGGCTTGGCCTTGTCACCTTTTGGAATGTGAGATACCCTAACATTAACAACAAAGCATATCCTAAGATCAAAACATATTACTTCTACTGATGGTTATTTGTGTGACAAGTAGTAGGAAAAACATAAACATCAAGCCTCAAAGGTAAATCATGCAATAGAATAACAAAAGTTATAGTGCACTATTACAGGATCCGGAGTCAATGTGGAATTCAGAGCATGTAGAGTAGGATTAATTAGTTTATTAAAGTAATAAACAAGCAAGGGAATCAAAGTAGCATCACATAGAAATGTGACTTCATCAAATGCAACATCATGCCTACTGAGGACACAATCTTTGTTAAAATCCAATTAACCATAAGCTGTAAACTCTGCTAAGTAGCCAGGAAGCGTGCAGTGCAATTGTTCTTGGATTCAAGTTTGTAAAGAAATTGTGTCAAAATTAGAACAAAGGTTGTACAAACAAGATTCCAGCAGTGATTGAGATGAGGCACATTCCAGCAACATATAACCCAAGAGACATCAAATAACAACTCAACAAGGAATGTAAATTGCTTCTCCCCAAAACTGAAAGGCAATTCCAACCATGTGAAACATGCAACAAGCCACTTCAATATTGTATGTTCTCTCAATCAACATAACCATTTTGTTCAAGCATGCACCACACTATCAGTCCATGATGAATGCTTTGATTGGTAAGGTAAGTCCAAAATTGATGCTTTGTAATTTCACCACTATAGAATGTAACTTTGGGATAAGTTTATCAATTTCATGAATATATAGTTCCTTTAGTCTAGAGACATACATTGTACAAAGAGCCAACAAATGCAAACAGACTGTGGGTTAGCAGCCTTGATATCAGCTTCAGAATGGATGTTTGATGGGTAGGAGAGTAAGGAAATACAAGGGAACAATTTATATGCTCTCTCCTTTTCCTTCATTGATAATGTTGGATTTCTCACAGGCACAAGCATATTGGTTACAAAGGCTATAGATCTAATCAACTTCAACAAAATCAGCTGTGAGGTCTTCCTATTAACATTTGTGAAGATGAGTGCATTCTTGAGCCTGTCCTTGAATCTACAATTTCAAAAGCTTGTAAGAGTGGGGTTAGGGACACACAAAAAGCATACTTAGTCCATCACTTTCTATGGCCTCTCTTCCCATAATTTAATGTCTGTTAACAGGGAAAAAATATTTTTCAAGCATTTTCTATTTTTGTTGAATAAGAGTGAAGCGATTGGTTTGAGAGTTTACCATCTGCCAGTGGACCCATTACCTGCATACTACTGTCACTGTCAGGTCAATGTGTTGTAACAGTGTACACTGCTGCCACTGCTCCATCCTCAAGTCTGCTCCAGGGAGTTTCCCCATTTCACTTTTAGGCTGCAAAACTTGAAGGAAACTCAAGAACCTCATAAAACATAAGAGACTTGAGTCAAGCTCCAAACCGTACATAAGATGGAGAAGATGTGAGCAACCAGAAGAAAGGAAGACAAGGAATCTCAAGAAAATGTGAACTATCAAAAAGCTCAAGACCCAAGTGACACAGTAAAGGTAGAAATCATGACCATCAAAAAGCCCAAGACAGAGCTGAACACTGAACCCCCTGGGGCAAAGGCCCTTGGTTCTGGTTTGGTGCTTGTATTTCTTTTCACTTTCTGCAATAAGAATTTCTTATTTGCCCCTCCCAGGAAGAACAAAAAAACACTCAAGACAGAAAGTGAATCAATAGAGGCACAATAAAGGCTTCACCAGGTCTGCAAGCCTATCATAACCATGAGAGTCCAGAGAGAACTCCACAATAACACTTTGAAGTAACTCTCAAGACATAGTTGCAATACAAAATAAATAGTATCATCATTCAAGCAAAAACAATCTTGTGAGAGTGAACTTTATTTCATCTTAGCTTGTACCTCTACAAGCAACCCTCTAAGCCAAGGCATAGAGAGGCCTACATAGAGGTAGTGGTTGAAGCCTCCTGCATGCTAAACACATCCTTTAAGCACACCACAAACATGTCATCCAGGAATGTGTGCTACTCATTTCAGCATCCTCCAGATTTGAAAACATCCAGAAAACTAAGTACAATCAATTAAAATGCCAAGCATTACATTAGACCCTAGACCCCACACAGCATGAACAGACTAAAAAAGTACATGATTCAGAAAACTTCATGTTGAACATTCTCTAATGATTGACTCATGTTCAGGTTATTCCATTCTAATTGCACTGTGTTAAAGATCCAAATCTCAAATGTATTGAGCTATCTAAATAGTAATAGAACTTTGCCGTGAGAAGCAGAAAGACAGCAATATTTAGCATGAATTTTCCATTGCTGTTAGTTTATTAGTTGGGGCTCCAGAAGCTTCATGTCTTCTTTTTTCTGGGTGTAAAATCTACTGAAAGTTTCAGCTGTTATCAGGACTGCCAGAAGTAGTTTAAAATTCCCCAATTTGAGGGTCAGAAGCTGCCATTGTGTGAAAGTTCCAGAAGGTGGAAATGGTCCCCTGCACTTCCTTCTGTCCTTTCTCTAGTCCCTTTCGAGATTCATCCATACTGGGAACTGGGCCCCTGATCACAAGGCTACAGTAAGCAATCTGCAGGGAGCATGATGTTAAACAAGATCAAATCACAGACATTACATAAAATCTAAAGATAATGTACAAAAGCATGGTACGTACCCTGCCAAGCTGTACCGTTCTTCAATCTGGACAGGGTGCAATGATGAATTTCCCTCACTGGTGGCAATAATCTGACCCTGTGAATCACCAAGAAGAGTACCCTTGCCATTTGCATCCACTGCTGCCTCCCATGGTTTGCTGTTGTCATCCACCATTGTCACTGAGCTGGTTTCAGTAGCACCTGCTACAAACAAGAATTTTATTAGAGTTCATGTGGTCCAGCCATTCAGTAAGTTGTCATCTCATGACTGACAGCATATTGCCCACCATCCAGTGAAGGATCATGGGGAAAATATCTAAGAAAGAACCAAGTAACTACAATGAGGACAGATCAGAACCACTCCAAGGAAGGAACTCTGATGAAAGATGCCCATCTGAAAGCTCTGAAAATTACAATGGCTTTGGAAGTGTAGATGTAAATGTATACAGTTAGTAGAGGGAGTTATGTCCCAAGCTTGACAATACCTCCAAGCCAGAATGCCATGCCTCTCTAAAATGCCCATGAGAGCCTAAACTTAGTATAGAAATCTCCATAAGTATTGAGAACTCTCCATACTTACATTTTGAGTCAATGTGAAAAGAAATTGTGCAACAACCTGATGCTCAGGTTGACAAATTCTACACCAAGCAGCAAGAAACCATAACAGGAAACCATGGATGGACAAGAAGAAACACACCAAATAGCAAGAACAGAATACAAAGAAATTGTGGTGTGAAACAGTTGAAATAGGGTCTATTGCTGGAGAAAATGATTACGAAATACATTTGTATCAAAGATGGCAGGTATAGCTGAAAGCCTCACCTCCGGGGAAGGGGCTTGGGTGTTCACCTTAGGGATAACAGAAGCATCTTATATTCTGATTGCATTGCAGATGCTACATGCACAACTGGTGAGAAATTCATTGACTGCGAATACAAATGTCTCAAAAAGATTTTGAGTTATGACCTTGGGCAAAGCTCTGTGGATCAAAAGCTCCTGAGGTGAAGGAAATTGTGGGCTTGACATCATCTTGCTGCAGAAGCACTGATGACACTCTATCTTCTTGCTGTTCATGGTGATCAATCTGTCCAGGACTCTGCTTATTTCCACCACCATTTCCTCCATCAGAACTGATCCCATTTGCATCCCCAAAATTCTCAGACTCATTGTGGGTCAACTCTCTATCCTGCCTTTGCCGCTTCTGCCTGGGAGAGTCAGCATCTGTGTCTGCCTCAGACTCCCCATCCTTCACAGAAACCTACAATAGGGAAAAGTGTCATGGTGCTCTAAGATCCACCCAAACATTCATATGCATTCAATTCAAGGGCATGATGACAGAAAGTGCACTGAGGTGTATGATTTTGGCAAAAAACACATCAAAGAGAAAGGCAATGTGACAACAAACAGTATGCTTATAGATTAAACTTGGCAAGGTCCCAGCATCAGTCATCAAAGTTAAGAAACCAACATCAAGGACTCTTCAATGGCACGAAACAACTCCAGGAAAAGTTTCATCAAGTAACCTGTAGAGCACCCCTGGCTTGGTTCAAGTGGGTTCTGCGGTTCTGGCGTACCTGCTGGTGTCTTCTCTTGGCACGAGCTTTCCGATTTTGAAACCAGTTATATACATTGGTTTCAGTAATCTGGCCATGCCGTCGTAACTCATCTGTAATTTCCTTAATGTGCTGCTTGTTTGGGGTGCCATTGCCCTGCTCAAACAGCCTCTCCAGAGTTTGGAGCTGGATTTGGCTAGGAGTCCACCGCAACCGGGTTGTGGGCTTATGGTTGGGGGTTCCCATCTGATCATATGGCAATTGTCCCCCGATCATGATACCTGCCACTCAGAAGGACAATAAAAGTGAGCTCTATGCTCACTTCACAGCACCAAACTGCCTAAGCTTTTTGCTGGTTGTCAAAAAAGATGAACTGCCTACCCTCTCCCTCCTGCTTGACCTAGCAACCCCCAAAAACTATAAAGCAAGCTTTTAAGACTGCTGGTCTCCAAAGGACATGACTTTGGGCATCCCAGCAACAGCCATAAAGGAAAAGAGAGTGTTTTATCATGGAGGAGTTGCACCTCTTCAGGTGCAACAATGGATGAGACACCAAGAAATCCAATCACCCTAAAACCCCAAATCTAAAACTTGCAATAGAGATGTGAGTTTGATATCTACCAATCAGCAATTGTGTAGAACAAGTCTCGGTCCTTGCCATACACTGGGACCTAGAGTCTTGAAATAACCAAGGTGCATAAAAAGACTCAAAATCAGATTCAAAGGTTCAGTACCCTTCTAATGACATTGAAATCTTTCTGCCAAGACAATGAGAATGACCACTTCCCAAGAATTAGATAGTATCACTGCTTAATTCTCTCATAATATGGATGACATCTGTCAAACACAAGGTCAATCAAAGGTCAATCAAAGGTCAATCAAAGGCCAAGCAAAAGGGACAAGCCTTGTGTCACCACAAAATGTTACTGGAAGCCCAAAAGGGCTTCTGTCTACTGGGACTCACATTTGTAAATTTTGATCCAAAGCAAAAGGTTTGTAGATGAGAATCATAGTCACCAGGCAGAGGTGGTTGCTGGGCCAGACAAGCCTTGTGCATTTCCACCAGCTGTTGACAAATTGTTGAATATACTGAAATCTGTCGCCTCAAGGTCTCCATTTGTTCATCAGTCATCACCTGAAAGAAATAACAGGTAACAAATGCCATCACAATGGTCAAGAGGACCACCTGATTGTTCACCTCAGCGTAGTAGCTACATGAGTTAGGGTTTGGGCAGTGAGAATCAACTTTGTCGCTCTTCCATGAAAGGTCGTGACTGGTGCATTTCTCCTAAATCAAAGAAATTCGTGTGTGCAGAGAGAAAGAGTAGGATGAAAGGGAGAGCAAAGGACCTGTCCAGATCCTGAAGTATGTATCGGCTGAGGCAAAGTGCTCCCCATAGCTGGAGGCGTGAGAGAACCTGCTGAGATTGCTTGAACCTGCACTTGCTGAGCCACAAACTCCAAACTCCTACCTAACCTTGCTTCACTCTCCATTATCTATTCCCCCCCGTGCCGCTCTTCACTAGCTTCCATAATCTTCAATGTGCCGCATACACCGTCAATGTTGAAAGGATGATGATTTCTCCACTGCTCCAAAGACAGTAACATCATCTCTGAATAATCAGATGCCGATGAAATTCCACATGCTTTCGAAAAGGAAACAGAGAAAGAATCGTGTACTATCAGGTGCCCGATCATCATAGGTCTTTCTGCAGAAAGCTTCAGGATCTGTCACATGTATCTTGTTTGGAGAGAAGCGGAGAAGTCT
>Ga0116228_10006058_pt1 | contig 10802 bp, 9 predicted proteins | sample S1TSphfallax_2_FD_89694 | JGI IMG/M metagenome (GOLD analysis project Ga0116228, IMG submission 89694) | Host-associated microbial communities from peat moss isolated from Minnesota, USA - S1T2_Fc - Sphagnum fallax MG | ecosystem: Host-associated > Plants > Peat moss > Unclassified | place: USA... | reverse complement strand
GCAAGTTCTTCGAGGATCCAGGAACTCTTGCTGAAGCTCTAGCCAGAGATGATGCACAAAAATGGCAAGCAGCCATGGAAGAAGAAATGAATTCTTTGAAGGAAAACAACACATGGGTGTTGTCAAAGCTAAGAAGGATCACAAGTCCATTGGTTGCCAGTGGGTATTCCAAACTAAGAAGATCACTCAAGGTCAAGTTGTACACGACATGGCGAAATTCATGGCTAAAGGTTATGCTCAAAAGATACAATAAGAATGTTGGAGATGTATCAAGTTGAGTTCAAAAGTGCATCCTGAATGGAGATCTTAATGAAATCATTTTCATGGAACAACCTGATGGACAGGTTCTCAAAGGAAAGGAGGAATTTGTTTGCAAGTTGTAGAGGTCTCTATATGGGCTAATGCAAAGCTCAAGAGCTTAGTACCAAAAGCTAGATAGTTTCCTTGCAGAATTTTTTTTTACTAAGTTGGAGTCCAACCACAATGTTTACATCAACACACAAGAGGGTGTAATCATCATTGTGTACATTGATGATCTTCTCATCTTCACACGAGATGTAAAGGTTTTTCATTGGTTGAAAGACATTCTTTGTAGCAGATTCTCAATGATAGATTTGGTAGAAGTGGAGTGCATTTTAGGACTTCAAGTAACTAGGGATAGATCCCAAAGAAGCATTGTGTTGGATCAACATAATTATATTGCAGGAGTCCTAACCAAGTTTGAGATGGATGCACCTCTAGATCCGCGTGCTAGATTTTCAAAAAGTCTAAGTTCAAGTTCAGCAGAAGAAAAACATTTCATTCAAGAAGGCTGTAGGTAGCGTCATGTATTGCATGGTCGGCACAAGACCAAACATAGCTGCAATTATTGGAATCGTTGATTAGTCCTTCAATAATCCTAGACTATTGCAATGGCAAGCTATCAAGTGACTACTAAGATACTTGCAAGGTATTCAAAACCTTGCATTTTGATACTCACTAGACCCCCTTGAGAAGAACATTAACATAACACTACATGGTTTTTGTGACTTTGACTAGGGAGGTGACGAGGTGACATAGACACTAGAAGATCAGTAAGTGACCATGTGTATATTCTTGGTGGAATAACTATTTCTTGGGCAAGCAAGAAGGGAGCTACAATAGTTTTTTCTTCTATAGAGGAAGAGTACATGGCTTGTATTCAAACAACTAAAGAGGCTCTTAGCTTAGAAGATTCCTAGGAGAGGTTGGATATAAATAAGAAAAACCAACATTGATCATATTTTTTGACAATCAAGGAAGTTTGGTTTTGTTGGAAAAATCTTGTGCACCATTCATGCACCATAGACATACAATTCCATTTTGTTAGGGAACACATCTCCTCCAACAAGTTTGAGTTTCAATATCTTCCAATAGAGGAGATGACTGTTGATATTCTTATGAAAGGAGTTGGTAAAGATAAGTTTGAAACTTGTAAGAACAAGTTAGGATTAGTACACCCTAAATAGAAAGCTTGACATTATTGGGTGGGGGTGTTAAGATTGCAATGAATTGTCAAACTTATTTATAGCTAATTGATTTATGTGGCGTTAGTTAATTTCTTTGAAGGCCTTGTGACATTCATTGATGTCTATTTCGCTACGTGACTTGTCCAACTTTTCTAGGCATATTAATTGATTGAGTTGTATATAATGTGTAATAAGGATCAATAAAGTTATCATTTTCTTTGACATTATTGTACAATGTTAAACAAAGCACAAGTGTGTGTTTAGTAATGGACTTCATACTCTGTAGCATATTTGATCAACAAGTCATTATCCACTTCCATTTCTTTCTGATCTTTGTTTTATTAATTTTTTTTGCATGCTAGATTAAATCTTTTGTAAGTCAACAATTTCATTGATGTAGACTATTTTGACAACTTAAAAAATCATAAGTTTACTTTTAGCTACAAGTTTTCATTGGATAGTGGCTTTGTATCATGTAGTAGCATCTAGCAAAATGTAGTTGCACATTCCTTTTCTAAAGCCACATGTTAATAGAAGGAACAAAAAAAAAATTAGATTAAACAACTCTTACAAGAACTAGGCATGAATTTTAAAAAGTCAATCATAATGTTGTGTGATAACCAAAGTGTAATCAAAATGGTAATAAACCAATAGGTCATCATTAATTAGTTATACATACTTAGGTAAGTTAAATTTAATAGTCTTGTTAGACCAACTAAATTAGTTCATGTGGTTAGTAATTATGTTTAAGTTTGTTATGCTTGGTGTTCCTTAAATACTTATTATTCTATGCCTCTTTTGTGCATTAGAAGGATGTACATTTTAATTCTCCTTAAGTAAACAACACCTCTCAACATCCTCATGTAAGTTGCAAGCAAGCAATATAACAATTACTTCCAAAGATTTGTCACTTGCTTTATGTTTACTGCATTATCTAATCCTCTATTGCAACTCAAACTTCATCTATTCTCATCATATGTTTGAACTCTCGTATTCATTTTCATGTTGCTTGAGAATAATCTACAAGAAATACAAACCTAGTTTTTTACTGAACTCAAGTGAACAAGCTATGCTATGGCTTGTGATAAAGAAATAATGTATGATTGATATTGGAGAAATTCCATCTAAAAAAGGATGGCTTGGAGAAAACCTTTGTTATAATTCATTTGGGTAAATAAGGATTATTGATCAATAATTTTGAGACTATTTTCCACAAGTGGGTCTTATGTGAATTGGATCTTGGACAAATGTTTGTGAGCTACTAGCCAATGAGAATTGCAACTAGGATCATAATTTTGACAATTACCAATTGATGGAAAAATATTGATTGCATGCATGTCATTTCTTGCTCACCAACTTGCTTTTGGACAAAATGGAAGAGTGGGAAAAAGATGTGTATCATGTAGTGGTGGCACCCAAGGCTACTCAACTTGATTATAGTGATGTCATTCATTTTCATAGGATACATGATGCAAAGAGGTAAAATAAATTCTAAAATCTTTAAATCAAAACCTTGAACTTCTAAGTTCTGCTTGTAGTTCATAAGAGCAACTCCACCAACACATTGTAATTTGTAAGAACATATTTTAGATCTAAAACAATAAAAATTTACAAGTTAACTAATTTTTTAAAATGGTTTTAGGATAACATATTTGCATAGGATAAAATCATTACCCAATTTAAATTATGTTATGAATTGATTAAATTCTTTGATTGGTCCCCGCAACAATTTCCCATTGTTGTTGATTGGTAAATTATCTCATTGGTCCTTCACTTTTCAAATTTATGGTTGAGTATTGTGATATGTAAATAATTACTGGTGGATGTGAGAAATATTATTGCAAGCCTATATACCCAATGTGGATGGAATTGCTTTACAATTAAAAAGGGATTTGCATGATATATCTCAACCTAGCTACCAAAGAGGATTTTGATTGCAAAATGTTGTTTGTAAAGTTTCAACTATTGGATTTCATTAGACACATGTGCAAAGACAATAATAACTTACATTATGTCAAAAACATGGCATCCATGATTAGGTTTATACAAATAAAGATAACATAAGGGATGAGTTTGATTTGATTAGAAATAACATAAATGACAAGTTCTTAGTTGCAAAATACCAGTCATGAATGCCATGTTTTGACATAATGCCATGAATTCCCCTTACTTTCAAATGACATCATTCACCCCATGTGTGAAATTGTGAACAATGTTGTTTTGGACTAGAGATCACCCCACCCAATATTCAGTAGGTGGTTTTAAAACCGATGGTTACAATGCATGCCGACATGAACACATGGAAGAACAAGTGTATCATCATAGGGTGGTATACCTAAACAACAAACATCAAACTAGACATCCACCAAAACTTCAAAGCAATTCAAGTATTCTCAAAGAAATTCAAAATATGCAAACCATCCCAGTTTGAAATCAATGTGCCATTTTTGTCTCTAAGTTATGGAAATTGCATACCTTGTATGGGTTTGATTTGTCTTTGGATTTGGTGATTGATGTCATGCATATCTTGCCATTGTGTGTCTTCAAGAAATTTATTTCAAGATAATTGTTGTGGTCATGTGTCAAAGTTGGAAGTGACATAAAAAGGGCCACAAGATTTGGGTGTTTGATGGCCTTCTCACATCAAGGATAGGCTTGGATATTGGAAAGCAAAATAGTATCAACATTTTATTTCATTTTGTCTTATTTATATCTTGGATTGGATGGGATTTATTGAAAATGACCCCATTTGGGTGATAGGATTCATCTTGACAAAAATTGCTAAGCTATTTTTTTCTCACAATCGCACTTATGGGTGGATTGATAAGTCCATGTTTGTACCTTGCAACCTTTTTTTTGTGTGGAAGATCCTCTCAAAGGAATTATTAGGGTTTAATGGTGGACCATTAAAACATGTGTCAAGTCAATACAATTTTCACAATGATGAAGCTCTTGATTATTCTATGGACTTATAATTTTCTCATTTTTTTTCCTAAAAAAAATGTAAATTCTTATTGTTATTAATAGATTTTATCCTTTTATTGATGTTTGTAGGTAATGGTGAATTACATGACAATTAGAAACCATGGATCACATGACATTCACTGGTGTTTTAGCTTTGAGCAAAATGAACTATTTATAAATCAAAACTAATAATAAGGAGAATGAAATCACCTACCCCATGTATCATACAAGGTTGGGTTTCACAACATTAGACAAATGGTTGCATATTAACAAGGATGGTTTGTTATTTCCACAATAGGTTGTTTATGAATGTACCACAAGTATCTAATGATGTCATTTAAAAAACAAGTTGGGAATAAAGTGGGTGAGTCAATAACACTATAAAATACCTTAAAGTTTTCTATTTTAAATTTTTAGGAAATTTCTTTTAGAACCAAAGTGGCCATGATCCATGAATAATAAGAAATAGAGTACATCAAGTTGAATTTTTGAATCAAGTATGCATGATGATCAATAGAAATTCAACTGAAAGTTACATACTTTTTTACCAAGTGATTGGTAAGCTCAACATTAATATAAAATCTCAACTTGTTATGTGTTTTGTTTTGGGATTGTTTTTGTTGATCATGTAGAGTTGAGTATGTCTAATGATCAGTGGGAATTTAGTAGGCTAATTAGATGTTGTTTCCTAGTTGTCACTTGACTTGTTAATTTAGGAAACTTGGTTTCATGTGGTTGTGGAGATGTTTGACAAGTGCATGTCCATTGATTGATGGCATGGGGATCTTGGTCGTTTTCATGAGAGAAAGTTGAACAACTTTGGAAGTTGAAACAAAGTTCTACTACCATGCCCTTGCAAAGATCTAGTGGAAAAGAAGGGTATTTTTGCAAGGTGGCATTTAGGGAATAGGTCAATGACTATCCTTTGCACAACAAAGATGTATTGCAAAGATATTGGATAGAAAAAATGATCCTTATTGAAGAAACCATTACCTTGTTACCGAAAAGATGTCACATGCAATCTTCAATGGTATCAAATATAGTGGGGGGGATCACATTGTTGCAAGATTTGATGACATGTTAAATCACTCGTTGATTACATTGGGAAAGTGGACATGGAAGGCATGGATCACCTCTATATTTATGCACCAATGCATGTAACATCATGATTTGTTCTTCCAAGCAAAATTCTTTTGGCAAATCTTAGAGGTAGGAAACTCGGGTAGCTCACACATTCCAGCATATCACAAATGTAATTGCTCATGGCAAACCCCGCATATACCTTGATGATGACATTCAGTCAATCCATAGATTGGTTCACAAGTTTATGGTGCATCCTATTCTAAGTAGGACTGATGCAATCATAGCATTTGAGCTTGTTGATCTATCAATCAGGACACGTATGTTGGCTTCATGAGGTTGTCCACCATTTCCTAAAGTGCATGATTTGGTTTTGTTCAAACATCCTACTTGTGAGCCTTCACATGACTATTTTTTGGGAGTTGTTAAGAAGGTGACATTACCTATTTATCTACACCTACCTGGAGAGGTTGATATAAGTATGAGTGAGGACTCTTGTTTAGATCAACCATACATAGGTAGGGTGGAGCTTAGTTGCTTGCAAAGAATTGGTGCATTAGACAAATACAAGGATGTTTCACTTGAATCAACCCAAGTGTACCCTTGGAGATGTTTAGTTTAGCATGTCTCAAATCTTGGCCATGTTCATTGATTTTCAACAAGTGGGACCCCTCTTGAATGGGACAGAGTGAAGTTCTAATCCAACTTGGATCTCCAATGCCAATCCACATTTGCTTTAATTTTTGCACAATTAATCTTAAACATCTAATTTGGCTAGAGAAAATATATTTTACATGAGCTAGAAAGTTGACTATGATCAAGAACTTGAATTGAAGCAACATCTTGGATTAAAGAAACGTTTGGATCAAGATTTAGAGACAAGATTGAAAGAAGCCAAAAGTTAGTTCATTACCAAACTATGTCCATTTTGATGATGGTTGATTCAATGTTCAACAACTCAATGCATGTGAAAGCAATAAGTGACACATTAACTTTATCCACTAGGAATACTACTATATTGAACTTTCTATGGTGCTTGTTGCCATTGGATGGGATAGAGTATGTTTCTAATAACTCTCATTGGTTATATTACTTGCAATTTTTTTTCACTCATATTTTGAACAAATTCATTCCCAAAAACATTGTTTTATTGTTACACCAATGTCATGTTTGTAGCCATTGAACATATTTCTACTTTTGTTGAATAATATATATGCCTCAATGAGCTTAAATGATGGCCATATATTTTTTTCACAAGTTGTTTCAATGATTGTTGTTTAAAGTAATAATTCCAATTATTATGAGAGTTTTGTTTTGATAGTTTTGGGTTTTGGTAACAATGCTCCTTTGGTATCAACACCTATCTAGGCTTGGGACTCGTCATCACTCGAGGAGCTTACTATAAAATTTAGCCATGAATGTAAAATTGTTTGCAAAGGTTTCATATTTGCCTCACTTTGTGTCCTAGAATTTTAAGTTAAGGTAACTTCAAGATTCATTTAATAGGTGGTTGAAAAAAACAATTGTCATCACCAACATAATATGCAAATCCCAAGTTCCTATTATGAAGGACATGAAATCTCACACTGCATGACTTGATTTTGTCTTGTTGCAAGGTTAGATGGCAATCTCAAGAAGGCCATGAAGGATGGGAAGCATGTAATTATTGAGGTACATGACAATTCTAAAATTATTGTATATATATTTGTAATATCTATGTTCATGTAGACATTACTACCACTATTATATTGTTTCAATTATAACACAACAAAGCCTTTAAACAAAATCATTGGGTTCTAGGGGCTTCATTTGGACCCATCCATCTATCAATGGATAAAGGGAATAGGAGGGTTTGAAATGGGAACAATTCAAATGAAAGTTGTTCCTTCACCAACTATTGAAAAAAAGGTAGTTGTTGTTAGTGAGGATAGAAAATATCTTGACAAAGATGGAGTTGTAGAAATCAACTCAAAAGGTATGTCCAATGGTTGTTGTGCATCCTTGAAATCAAAGTGCAAATGCACCTAAACAATATTTCCTCTCCACTTTGCATGTGATTTGCATGTTTACTTTAAATATAGGTTGCAATTAAATGATGGTTTAGTAGTATGTTTAGTAGACTTTAGTAGGTTCAAGGAAGGACTAACTATGAAGAGTTTACACAATTGAGGTTTTGTATTATTGTTTTTGTGGTTGATCTTATCTCCTCCTTCCAATGGTTGTCACCACTAATTTACTTTAATTAAAAATCTTGCAAGTACTTGAATTTTTAATGTGTTAATTTATCTAATGGTTAGTTTGATGTGGCAAGGCTAATTGTAATGACTTCATTGTCTGTTTCAAAGGGAACCATGAAACTATTTAATCTTGAAAAAAAGGAAATCCCTTAAAATTTAATACAAAGTTTTTCAAGTTTTTTCATTACAATTTAATTAAGAAAATCCCCCTTAAAACTGAAGGGGTATCTCTTAAGATTTAACATAGAAAAATTTCAATTGTTTTCTTATACAAGTATTCTAAACAATCCCTCTTGAAACTAAGGGGGAATCCTTTAGTATTTAACATAAAGACTTTTCTAAAATCCCCTTACAAATTAACTAGACAAATCCCCCTTGCTTCCAAGGGGGGAATCCTTTTGAATTTAACTTAGAGATTTTTCAAAAATCCCTTTACAAATAAACAAAGCAAATCCCCCATCAAACTCAAGGGAATGTCTAAAAAATTAACACAGTTTTTTCACAAATCCCCCTTAAACTAAGGGGGAATCCTTTAGAATTTGACACACAATTTTGAAATAATTAAGTTAAATGGTGAATTTCACTATGTAATTTAGTTCCTTAAGGGGGAAATGCAAAAAGGTGTGATACACATGGGGCATTTTAAGGTATTTTCTTATGTTCACAAGGGGGATTTGCAAAATCTTTGTTGTGAAAATATTAAATAGAATACCATCTAAAGTAGTTTTAAAAAAATTATATTCATGAAACAAAAACCCCAAACCTTTTTTGAAAAGCTTTCCAAATCAATAAGTTCAAGGAAAATAACCACTGTGACATTCTTGAAACTTTGCACGTGAATGTAATGAATAAGAACATCAAAATTCAAAATATTTATTACATTGTTAAATATTGGAAATCTATACAATGTAGTTAATATATTCAATTACAATTTTTTTTTAAAAATGGGTTTATATATTTTTCCAAAGTTTGATGGGTCCTTAAAAATGGTGTGACATTAGACTTTGTGGTACCACCCAATGATACTTTCACCCCCATATGCATTATCTTCAAATTTTCATCTCACAAATTATACAAAGGATGTTTTTTCTCTTATATTATCACACTAAAGCACATGTGCCATGTTGGGATGAGCTTATGAAAGCTGAACCCTAAAAGCAAAACACAAAACAAAATTTAAAAAATTACATGTGGTTATGTTTTAGCTCACCTACCCTTTTACTTTCCCACCTACTTGCTTACCTAAGTAAATAAGTAATTAGGTAACTAGGTAGGTTGATATGTAGGAGCTACCAACTTACCTAGGCATATATTATATTCCAAAATATTCATTAGAAAATCTTCATAGTGCCACATGTTATTTTGATGAAAATATGAAAAATGACATCAACTCATGTGATATTATGGTTGTAGTTATAAGGGAGTTGCATTATAGTTGAAAAGGAGTTGTTGCGATAAAGTTGCAACTAATGAGTTGTACCAAAGTGAAATTGTATATATAGTGAGTTGCAAATGGTCATTGCAACTCAAAAATTAATTTGCAAGCCCAATTGCAAAACACCTTTTTTCTAATAGTGTGAGTCCAACAACTAGTCTACTTCTTTTTTTAAATCTATAGCATTAAGGGTTGATATATTAGATAATGAATATAGTTTTTAGTTTCATCATCTTCAACTTTTTGGATGATTACATTGGATTGGAAATTTGGAGAGGAATGTAAGTGTTTTTTGGTTTGGCATTCATGAACCTTTTGTGCCATCTCTTATGGTAGTTCGTGGTAGTGACGCATGATATGTCCAGTGAGACTACAAAAGTGAAATTTTATTACTCTGGCCGATATTGCACATTTTCCAAATCAAACAATTCAAATGAGATGTTACTCATGTTTGAGCCATTATGCACCTTGATACACATTTTTTGGAATTTGAATTTTTGAATTATGACAATGTGAAACCCTTCAAAAATATGTTTTTCTATAAACTTAGATTTGACATCCAAAACATGTTTTTTGATATGATACTAAAGTGCATTGCATGTGCTTGATTCATTAAATCATGCCTCAAACCTTTTCAAAATGTAACATATGAATGAAAATACAACTTTTGAAACTTTCAAAAACTTCAACATATCACATTTGATATCCTTATGTAATTCAAAAGACAATCTCCTAAGGCATCACCTACTTTCTAATCTACTTGTCACAAATTTGTGTTTCTTTACTTGGGAGGACTACTTTCTTGGTATACTTTAGCATACTTTCACCCCTTGACCCACTCTGAATCAATTAATATGAAAGCAAACAGAAAAATGACACAATCTTTGGACTTCACGGTATGTGTATCTTGATTTACTCTTATTTCTTGCATTTCTTAATGAGTTAAGTATTACCGCTGTAGAACAGTGTTCATACACTTCAGTGCTTCATCCAGTTAACAAAAACTGAAAAGGAATGTCATAGAACAATGCTCATATGCACATATCAGCAAAGCATGGCTCATATTGACTTTACACAGAATGTAAAACTTGATTGACAGACTGAGCATGGCTCACGAACTTCTCATGAAAGTGCCTGATGCTCTGATACCATGTTGTTTACTTGAGAAGAAATAAAATGTACATCCTTCCAGTGCACAGAAATAGGCACAGAAGAATAAGTACTCAGGGAACATCGAGCACAGCAGACTTACTAATCTCCTCCGCGACCTCCTGCTGCAACAAGCTGCTAGCTCATTTCAGCAGCAGCAGCTAGACCTCTCTTCTTCCAGCTCCTTTCCAGCTTCCGCCTCACTATAAGTCTACTGATCTCAGATCATTAACCAGAAAAACAAAAGTAACCCTTTACGACTACGTATAATACAAGACACTAGCTGATCAGTCCAAATTGTGTTCCGTTAGAATGAATTCCCGCAGCAGTTCTGCCATGACTGCAGCAACTAAGTACCATTGTCTAAAACCCCTGATGATCAACAATGCAACAAAGCTTCGATTTTGGATCGCGCAGGCCTTTGGGTAGCTGCGAATCCGTCGGAATGAT
>Ga0116228_10006057_pt1 | contig 10802 bp, 8 predicted proteins | sample S1TSphfallax_2_FD_89694 | JGI IMG/M metagenome (GOLD analysis project Ga0116228, IMG submission 89694) | Host-associated microbial communities from peat moss isolated from Minnesota, USA - S1T2_Fc - Sphagnum fallax MG | ecosystem: Host-associated > Plants > Peat moss > Unclassified | place: USA... | reverse complement strand
TGGTGAAGACTTTTGTGTAGCATATTAAATAGAGGTACCCTTAGCATTATTTTGCAGTGTGGAGCAAGATAAATTTATATTGCTGGTACATTCAGTTCCTTTATTCCCCAAGGACATTACACCGCCTATCAATGCTTACATTATTAAAAACAATTAAGCTATGAAACAACAAAATTCGACAATCATGCCTAAGTGCTTCCCAATGTAGTATCACCTAGTTAATTGGATTAGAGTACAAAAGGAGATCCAAGACATTCCAAGGAGTCTGTTTATAATTAAACTAAGTGCAAAGTAAACAAGCTAGTTATAACCACAACCGTCAATTGGGTTTTATACTCACATATTGAAAGCTCATGATACCATATGCATATTTGTTTGTCTTCTACTTAGATTTACACATGCACACACATACACACACACACACACACACAATCTAGCACCCAGCCTTCTCAAGCTAATTAGTTTTTCATGACATAAATAATTAACCTAAGGTTGGAGGGGCAGGACCCACAAACCTATGGGGCCCAAGAACCACACACTTTAGGAAAACTTCCATAAATGATCTTTGTGCTATGATGGACTCCATACACCGCTTCTCAATTGGTTTCAATGGAGGGTTTTCACCTTTGATGACACTTGCTGGCTGGCTGGTATATATGGAGCAGTGTTGGCCAGTTCTTGATTTTTTCATAATCACCAGGTAGGTTATTTTTATCAAAAATTGAGTGCCAGTTAGGTTATCAATATTTTTTGGGAACAACCATCGGTTATGTAGAAGGGTGGGTTTCCAGATATTCAGTTTATAACCACCAATTAAGCTGCTGGTTATACTGTTATAAGATTTTTTTTAAAATAAAAACTAAATTTTTAATTCTTTTCTTTTTAATCAAAAAAATGTTTAGTGTTTTACGATCAATAACCTACCTGAATGATAACCAATTCATCCGGGCAGGTTATTAGGTTTTGCAAATTCTATACCATGTTGTTAGATTATTATCTGATTATTAAAAAACTGAGTGATAACTCATTAATAACCTGGTTGATAACTGGGTTGATAACAGAGTCAAAACTCAACAACTAACTGACAGTGGTATGGAGCTTGGAGTTTCCAGGGTGTGGTCATCAGTCAGTTTTTGTCCTCTAAATTAGATTTCTGGAGAGAGATAATCCTGCCAAAATGGGGGGAACCAAATCTAACATATGAGAGAGACAAAGAGTATGTGTGTGTGCTACTTTTATACAGATGAGGTTTGATGACATTTCACAGAAAAAATTCCATGTTGAACACTGGTGCCACCACTTCATTCCATCAAAGACCCTGCTGACCATCTTTGCAGCTTTAGATGAGCTGCATGCTTTCTAACTTTACTTCCCAAAACCTTGTTGTGAAAAGCTGTCAAATAGTTTTGTGTTAAGGCTGCATTACTTTTCAGAGCTTACAACGAATTGTAAAGCTATTTGGCTGTTGAATAGTTTTGTGTTAAGGCTGAGTTACTTTTCAGAGCTTACAATGAATTGTAAAACTGTTTGGTTTAGTGAGTAAAAAGACACTAAGCAAAAAATCAGGTCTATTATAACTTGTATATCTAATTGTAATTTAGTTGTATTGATCATTTTTTAGTTGTAATCTAGTTGTATCAAACATTTTTTAGTTACATCGAACAAGTTGTAACAAACATAATTTTCTCATAATAAGAATAAAAATGTAAAAATGTACAAACCTCCAAATTTTTTAGTAGTGTAAAGGAAGGTGTGTTACATGACATAATCAGATGTCAACTGCAAGCAAGCATTTCAAAAAGTGAAACATCCATATAGGCAAGTGTTTCACTTTTCAAAATGCCCATGTTACTTGTTTTAAAAATTTTATCAAGCCCGTGTGATACTCACCAAGTATGATGATAAAAAAATAAACAAGACAAAAATCTGGTTAACTTTATTATATGCAATGCCCTCGGGCCAGGGTGTTACACTACACATAAAAGGCATATTACAACAAGACATGGGTGTTCTACTTCACTAAATTATCATACAAGTGAAAACAATGGGATGGTATTTCACATGATATATGTCCATGATAAATGTGACAGTGCAACCAGATCAGTAACATAAAAAGACCAAGACACTTTGCGCATGGAGGACAACCCTACAGTATTGCCTTGGACAACTGCTATGTAGTATAGTGGTTTATGAGATGAGTGGCATTCTCTCGCTAAAAGATGGACCCAAATTTGTTTGTCTCTAAAAATCTGTTGCATTTATCTCACTTAAGATGGATCCAATTTATGTGTGTCTTAACATCACTTGCATTTGTCTCACTTAAGATGGATCCAATTCCATGTGAACTTAAATAACTTGCATAATTTGTCACACTCGAGAGGGACGAGAGTCTTCAACAGTGAAAACATTTTCACAAGTAATGTACCGCACTTCTGGTAGCAAGCTAAGCTTTTGTCCTTTGACTTTTAACAGATTTTATATGCACTAGTACATTGCCATTGAAGTCACACTAAAGTCCTGGTTCATCTTTTGTGTTTTTTCTTTCGAATTTGCAACATAATAATAACAACACATTCCAAAACCCCAAAAAAAGAAACAAAAAAAACCTTTCTTCCTGCACTAATAAGTTATTAAAAAAACCACACATTTGCAAGTTTGCACTTGGGGGATTCCATTAAATGCTCTCTTTTTTCTGTGCCTGCTGCATTCATTTAATGTTTGGACAGTGAAGTTTCCATTGAAAGACCAACAACAGAGAACCAATGATTTGGAGGAGGCAAGTGGAGGAGGAGGAAGGGGGGGTTGTGTCTCCACTTTTCTTTTCCTCTCTTTTGCAGGCTACTCCTTTTGCATCCCCAACTACAGTTATTGCCAACTTCTCAAATTATTACAAACTCTGCAAAAACTCTGGACAAAATTGTTATCAATATGGCTCTAGTCTTCTGTATCCAATCCAGTGTTTTTTTAGGACTTTTAAATTTGTTTTAAAAAATTTAAAGCTAAGGTGGTTCCCAAGAGTTTAAGAGCAGAGAAGAAATGGCGACCCTTTATTTTTTTCAAACTGAAATTCAAATATGATGACACATGTCAAATTTTAGTTTTAAAAATGAAAATCAATCCTCAGGCTAATTAATGACAGAGTAGATCTGACTGCCCATAAATACTGAAGCAGCAGGAAATGAAATGAAATGAAATGAAATTAATTAAATTAAATTAAATTAGGCGACCTAGAGGAATGAGAAGAGGAATAAGAAGGCGACAGGGAAAACCAATGCAACCACTTTCTGGCTCCTTCAAATCACCAGTTGAAATTTAGGAGAAAATCTTGACAATTCCTTTTAACAAAAAAAGAAATGACTACAATAAATAGTGCTTTCTGGCTATATTTTTCGCCAGTTTAGAAAAAATGGCTGCTCCAAACTCTCTGCTGGATTACTTATAATTAAGTTATAGTTGGAGCTGCTCTCTATTCTCTAATACTAATTCTTCAGTGGCATCTTCTCATCCACGAGGAGAAAGGCTCTCATCCATAATTTGCTCTTATTATTCAAGACTTTATAATACTCTGATGTTCACCAACTCAACTTATAAACTCTCCTTGAAGTTACATACTAGGCTATAGCTATAGGTAAATGATCTCAGGTAGCTAATAACTCTTATAAGCTTGTAGGTTGCATTTGCAGCTGCAAACCCATTTCAAATAAATAGGTCTTGGTTATTAATTCTAAGCTTTTTTTTGTTTTCACAATGAATTGTGTGTCTTGATGGGGATTAATATTTGAGCTAGCACCCACCCACCAGTACAAGTCCAGGAATAACAGGAAACCTGTTATGACCCATTTGGATGAACTTGTAACAGAACCACAACCGAGTTATCAAAGTTCCACCTTGGGTAATCTATCCAGCAAACCTGTATATTTCACCTCACCCTACTTAGGTGACTAATTACTACTTGTGTAAGTGGGTTAGTATCATAGGTAAGTAGCTAGTGTTTTGAAAATGGACTCAATAATGTTGGTTTTTCTTTTTCTTTTTCTTTTTCCCTTGCAAATTTTCGCATCTTCAGCATCTTGGTGACAAAATAAAGTGGAGGTGCCAATGATATGAAGGCCTTTTCTCTTTGTTTGTAAAAACTGGCACAAGTCAGCACATTATGAGAAAAAAGAAATCTGAAATCATCATATTTGGACAATAGGTTCTAACTTGTTGTAAAAATATGAGGAACCCTAAAAAAAATTTAACATGTAGCCTAATTTGACTAAGTCATCTTGTGAGTGATCGGCAACCCACCCACCTCAAAATTTTATAAAAAAGCAACAATGAAATATGTAAGTCACTTGGTGATTACTTGGTAAGAAGTAAACATTGGTAGGTAAATCACTTGGTGGCTACTAGGCAGGTAGATGCAGGTGAATGGTTAATGAATATAAATATATGGCTAACCCACAGAATTAGCAACCAGACAAGAATACAATGAAAAGGTGTTTGTTTCCCTGTCCACAAACCATCCATCATGCATGATGCACTGGAGGGGTGCTGATCCATCAGCTTGATGGGATTAATTGCCATATTAAGGTGTGTTATTTCAAAGATGGGTTCTGTAATAGACAACAGAAGTTGTGAGTTTCTCAAGAGTTTATTTTTACAGCAGCAGCATTAAAAGCAGCTGCTGGCAAAAATCCTATAATTAAAATTAGGACAACAAATTGATTCACAAGATGATCAAGAAATTATAATACAACCAACATTATTGAGTCCATTTTCAAAACAGCAATTTAAAGCACCGGAATTGAGCATTGATCAATTCTCCATAATGTATTTAAGATCAATCCCATGAGCAGTCCCAGTCTCAAAAAAGGGTTGAGGAATTGACATGCTATTACTACTCATTGGATGTTCTGGAAGGAAGAGTAAGCCTTGAACTGACATGCAAATTCATGCACAATATTTTAAAGCAATCCTAAAGTTTCTTTAAAATCATATCTGGCATCATGGGTGACAACACATGCTTCATGGCTATGATGATGATAGTGATGAAGATGATGATGATGATGATGCCTTTGTCTAGTTTTTCATCCATGAGCAGCTGATTGGGATCTATTGATGATGCAAGCAGGTCTAGACTCATCCAGTGATTGACATCATGGGCAAGTTTCTTTGACTACAAACTCTCTGTAGGTCTTTAAGACGTTTTCAAGTGATTGATTCTCTGTGCAGAAGATGAACAAGATCTCATGCAGCATGCTGCATGACACTCAGACTACACCACCTCTCCATATTGTGTTTAACTAACAGATGATCTGTAGCGATATTTATATATTAAATGTAATAATTTTGTGAAGTCAAAGACAGTGATGCTGATGATGATATCAAGGTGCACTACAGCGCATGCATGCATGGGCAGGGCAAGGCAAGGGTTTTATAATTGTCGGATGATGTTTGTGTCTGCTGCAGTACTCATGGAGATACTTTTCAACGACAGATTTTGCAACAAGATATTATCGGTATTGAGGAAATAGCAGCTACTGGAGATGTCGTGAAGAAGCTGGTAAAATGATCAAGAACAAAGTTGAGCTGATGATGATGGGTCTAGCTGTTGCGTATGTACCCACTTGAGCTGATCTCTAAGTTTAGAAGATTGCTAGCCCAAGAGATGATTCTAGAAGAAGATCTGCAGTTCCCAATCTAATTTTCTAGAACAGCTGCTGATCTCTAGAAGCTTGCGATGAAGAAGCTGCAGCAGCTCATGGGTGTGTGCAAGATGTTAACTGATTCGAATTATAGCTGCTAACTAAGCAGGAGGGAAGGTTTTCAGTTTCTTGCAAGAATTGCACAGGAGCATTTGGATTTGCACTGCGGGACCTGATCGACTCTCGACTGTAGTACTAGCAGCTTGATCATGAGTTGACGCGGGTGATCGGCCATAATTATAGAGCATCGATTCGTGGCTCATTCTCTCGTTCTGCGAACAGAAAATCAAATCTTATAAGGAACCTGCATCATGCATGTGTTATGGGGTGTACGCAAAAGAATCACTTGCAAAAACAAGCAGTTTGAGATCTTGGAGTACCTGGATGAGAAGGTTCAGGTGATGGTTCTCGGCAATCAGATCTTGACAACGTTGTCTCAGGACGTCGCAGTCGGAGTCAGTGGCCTTAGCTTTGCCGCGAGCTCGGCGGTTCTGGAACCAGATATCCACTTGCCTGGGTTGAACTCCCAGCTCCCGAGCAAGATCGGCTTTCTGGTAACAATTGGGCCGTTGGAGTGTCTGGAAGGTGTGCTCCAGCAACCTCACTTGCGGCTTCGTGAACCTCAGCTTCTGGCTTGACCCTGCAGCCAGCAGCACTCGTGCAGCGAGCTCAAAGAAAATTTCTGAGGAAGAACATTGCTGCACAGGGAGACTCCTAAAGCTACCGGATCATGGCTAGTCTGATCATCGACGCTAGCTCCCAGCAGCTCTAGTTTCTCTAGGAATCAAGGCAAGGCTCAAGCTGCTGATGAACTCCGACAACTGCATGCAAGAGTATACTAGACCTGCAGTACCTTCTTCGTCGTCGTTGTCAAGGCTTCCGTCAGAACCACGATCATTGCAATTCAGTGGCCTTCGACTGTTATAAAAATCGGAGCCGCCTCCTCCTCCTCCGGCACGCAGCTGAATCAGCTCGGATGCTGAATATTGAGGAGACTCGACTCCGCACAGACACCCAGCTGCAGCTCCATCGACCGCCGACTGTCGAGCCACGTTGAGACCCTTGATGAGAGCAAAAAAACCCCCAAGGTTCAAACAGATCCCGACTACCGACGTTTTGATCCACACCTAGCTAGCTACCAGCGAGATCCATACATTTGTAATAGCAGCAAATCATAATGTCTTTAAGCATGTTCTGATGCCACAATGCTTATGTTCAGAACCGTTTCTGCAACACTGGGATTACAACTACTTCGCAGCAGGAGAAACATACAAACTGTGCAACTCTACAACGACACAGAATCGATGCAAGCAAGTGGAGACTAGAGAATAATATCCTGCAAAGACGGATCATCCGGATACAAAGCAAGTACTCGATCCTCAAGGATCTTCTTCGCGGGATATGAAGATGTATCCTAGAGCATTTTACCAGGCTGTTGATGGTGGCGAAGATGTTGTTGTATCTGTCCGCCATGGAGCAGCAGGCTGCAGGCTCTCGTTTGAACACACGAAGAAGCAAGCCTCTGTGATCAGCTGCAAGCTGCACGTCGAGCTGGTGCAATGAAGGACCTGTTGCCTTGATCTGGTCGAGATCCTTTGATCAGCTGCAGGACACGAGAATCTGCAGCAGTGGTACGAAGCAGCTTCTTTATGCAGATCAGCGGCGCCAGTATAACAGCTACTCATGCATCACTGCAGCAGCGCCGCCTTGAGAAACCTGTCAATGATCCACCATGAATAACACAAAGATACCGGATGCGATGCCTGCAGAGCCCAACCCCGCAGCAGCAGAAAAAATATTGTAGTCTGTAGTCAAGCTGCAGCTGATTTGAAGAACCTCGATAGCTGCACGTCGAATGCTGCTGCATTACATGATCGAATCAACGACACGAATGGCACTACATCAGACTTATGATCTCGACGTGTGCAGCAGCAAGCCACTTCGAGAGCTGCAACATAAAACTTGAAAAAGCGGAGGAGAGCGGAAGGAAGAGGGGTTTAAGCACATGTAAAGCGTTAGGAAGTGATATTTTTAGAAGAAGCTCATGTTGTTACAGGGAAGAGAAAGAGATGGAGATGCAGGAGAAGCAAGCAGCTGCATGCCAAAAGTTGCAGCACATCAACAGACGTTGTCAATTAGCTGGTGGAGAAGAAGGCTCAGTTATCAAAACTTGTGTGATTGCAAAATTCATGGAGAAACCTCAATGGGAAATGATACAAACACAAACAGAGCTCTGCAGGCAACCTGCATTAACCTCGAAGCAAGAAGAAGAACCTGTTGGGGCTCAGAAGAAAGGGTGAACAAAAACCAAGCATCACATAGTACCCAAAACAGGGAAAGAACTCAGACCATCATCAGGCATCAGAAGGCAACATTTTCTTCTACTTAAAAAAAAAACCTCTAAGTGTCCTGGGGACTCCGCAAGAGTAAAAGAAAACAAGCCCCAACCCAAGAGGCTATACTCTCCTCCAAAGTAGGAAGAAACAAAAAAACAAAACAAAACAAAACAAGAAAGGCTCAAGATTTGAGACGCTTAAGAGTCACGCAAATGGGCATGTGGAACAGGAAAGGAAAAAAAAGTTCTCAGAAACATGGAGGTACACACTACACACACACACACACACACACAAACCTAGAGAGTGAAGAAGAAGTTGACTCCAGCAGGAGACGAAAAAGGAGAGCAGCAAACTGATCACTGGAGAGCCTGCAGCAGCAGCAGCCTCCTCTAAAGAAAACAACAACAAGAACAACACAAAAGGGGGAAAAAAAAAAGGAAAGAGAAAAAGAACCCAACCCCACTTGTAAGAAGAATATTCAGAACGATCCCAGCTGCATGATGATTGCAGAAACAAAGATTTGCTGTTCAGTCACACGACAGGCACGGATTCAACAGCGAAGAAAAACACTGCTGCACAGGGCCAAGCAGTCTGAAAGCTTTGCACACACGCGCAAGTTAAAAGAAGGCTCAGGGGTGGGGTAGCTGGGCGGGTTTTTTTTTCCAAAAACAGTACTAGTAGTAAGTAACAAAGGCCTGGTGTTGTTGTTCCTGCTGATGAGCCTGCTATTGCAGAGCTGCACAGCCCAAAACTCCCTAGTAGCTATGGGGTGTCAATGATTGAAGAATGAGAGCAGAGCAGAGGTGGGGGAAGGAAAAAAAAGTGGGGGGGGGGGGAAGAAAGGAATTGAAGGGAGACAAAGAGTGTTCAGGCAATGATAGATAGATAAAAGGGCAGGAGCAGTGATAATAAAGAAAGTACCATTATGTTATTAGCCCTTTTGTGTAGGTCCTGCAATCTATCTATATATCTATCTATGTAGCTGCCTACCTACTTAGATGGTTAGTACTAGAAAGAGACCAGTCACCACACCCTCCAGGGCCTAGGTTCCCCCCTCCGGGAACCCTCCTTGCCTCCCTCTTCTCCCTCTTCATTTGACTTCACCCAATTCACGAGGATTGCATTTGAAGGTAGCCACAATTAATGATGAAGCTGCTACTACTACTATTACTACCTCTACATAGCTCCCCTGAGCTCTCCCTCCCTCCCTCCCTCCCTCCCTCCTCTCATCACCAGTAATTAATAACACCTTTTCTCTCTCTCTCTCTCTCTCTCTCTCTCTTTTTCCTGCTTTCAAAAACCAGTAGCAACGCCTAATAAACATCCCAACCCCTTGCCCTCCTCCTTTTTTCTTTTTCTTTTTCTTTTTTGAGGGGGATAGGGGGACGGGGTTTCCTTCTTTGGATTATTTTTTAATGAAGTTAGGCCCAACAGGGCTGAGGGAATTGTTGGGAGAGGGGGCGGAGGGTGGGAGAAAGGTTCGTTCAAGAAAGAAGCTCTCATGAGTAGCTACTTACAGGCTCCTCACAACAGGTTGTGTGTTATTTGTTGCTGTTCTTGTGTTGGTGGTGGTGGTGGTGGTAAATGGGGATGGCCATTGTGGACACAGATTTTTGTATCCATTATCCCCCATTGATGATCATTACCAATCATTTGATGATGCTGTAAAAACAGATGTGGATAGGAAAGAGAGAGGCAAGGAGGGAGTACTACATCCATCAAATTCTTATTACCATGAGAAGTAAGGAGTACAATGGGAGTAATCGTATAACAACTCTAGTTCTTCTAACACTTGTGTGAACCATTGATCACCTTGTCATAGGACATAGCTCTTCCCTTTCAAACCCCTTATTATCAGGGTACATACACTTTCCTTTTTCCTGGTCCATCTATGACCACTCAGTTCATATCATTTCCTCCGCTATCCTCTCATATATCCTCAGTGTCTCCTCCGCAAATCAGTGAAAAGTGAAGAATCAAAAATGACTTGTGTATATAGATAAATGTAATGACTCGTGGCAAAACAAATTGTGTCAAGACTAATGATGTCCATCCAAAAGGAAGCAGAAAAACATGCTTTTGCACCTGAGAAAATGCAAAGGGAGCTAGGAAACTATCTACATACTACCACTTTTATTCAATTATGAATATATAGATCGCTACTAGCTATATGTACAATATTTAACAACAGCAGATTGAATTGGGGAGGGGAGGGCAGAGGGGATACACAGTGGGCATCAAGGAGAGGCACTTTGAGAATCTTATGTTGAAATAGAAGTGAGTACACAATATTGAAAACTCTCAAGGTGAAGGGAGTTGGATGAATTCAAAACTGTTCGTTCCACAGTTGTACACTTACATTTCTCTGAAATAGAAATTTTAATTACAGCAATGTTCAATGTTGCCTAAATTTTTTAGAAATGTTTCTCATGTTGCAGAGTGCACAATAAAGAAAGAGGAGAAGGGAAAAATTACCATAGAGTATAGACACTACACACATCTTTCACTCAGGTTTGGGAAAATCCAACATAACAACAGAGAGGATGGAGGAGCCATTTGTTAGGGAGAGACTACAGAATGATGTAGCTTTCATTTGGCCCCAAAATTTTGAGGAATGTTCACCAGGTGCTAATAGTTATTACTGTGAACTGTGAGTTTTCTTTTTTTCTTTTTTTTGAGAACTTCATGGGAAGTTTCTTATTTTAAATGATGCGGGTTTGAAGTTTGAACTTGCCATACGGGGAAGAGCTAATTTCTCCATCAGTCTCTTGTTATT
>Ga0116228_10006056_pt1 | contig 10802 bp, 11 predicted proteins | sample S1TSphfallax_2_FD_89694 | JGI IMG/M metagenome (GOLD analysis project Ga0116228, IMG submission 89694) | Host-associated microbial communities from peat moss isolated from Minnesota, USA - S1T2_Fc - Sphagnum fallax MG | ecosystem: Host-associated > Plants > Peat moss > Unclassified | place... | reverse complement strand
AAGCGCCGATAGGCTCAATATAATCTTTTTGCTTCTTTTTTTCAAAAAAGAAGTCCTTGCTTCCCTTAAAACTGCGGCCACGCCCGGATAGGACACCCCGAATGCTGATAAAATTTCGGCAAAAATGTTTGCTCGCCGCACTCCTGGCGACCGCCGCATCGCCCGCCTTCGCCGCCGCCCCGATGATAACCGCGGCAATCGACGACAAAGCAACCGTCGCCCTGCCCGGCACGCACGCCGGCGCCATCGCCGCCGCCGCCGATGCGGGTGCGCTCGACTCCACCCACCGCCTCCCGCACGTCATCCTGAATTTGAAACGGTCCGCCGCGACGCAGGCCGCGTTCGACGCGCTGGTCGAAGCGCAGCAAACCAAAGGCGCCGCCGCCTACCATCGCTGGCTCACCACCGCCCAACTCCGCGAGTACGGCCCCGCCCAGGCCGACATCGACAAGATCACCGCCTGGCTCCGCGCCCACGGCCTCACCGTGAATTCCATATCGCCCAGCGGCATGACGATCGATTTCGGCGGTACCGCATCCCAAATCGGCGCCGCCTTCCACACCACCCTGCACCACTACACGCTGGCCGGCGAGACCCACACGGCGAATACCACCGACATCGCCATCCCCGCCGCGCTGACCCCGGTTATCGGCGGCGTCACGCTCGCCAACTTCTTTCCGCGGCCAAACGCCGTCCCCACCAAACCAATCTTCACCATCGGCCTCGGCGCGGGCCAAACGCCGTTCTTCGCCGTCGTGCCGCAGGATTTCGCGACCATCTACAACCTCAATCCGTTGCTGAACGGCACCAACGCCTTCGGCGCGCCAATCACCGGCGCCGCGGTCACCATCGCCGTCGTCGAGCAGACGAACATCCACGAAAAGGACTGGACGCGCTTCCGCACCTATTTCGGTCTGTCCGGTTACGGCGGACAATTCCGTCCGCTGCATCCCGGCCATTGCGCCGACCCCGGCTATACCGGCGACGAAGTCGAAGCCGCGATCGACGCCGAATGGGCTAGCGCGCCCGCGCCCGACGCCGACATCGTCGAAGCATCCTGCGCCGCCACCGAATTGACCTTCGGCGTGCAAACCGCATTGCAAAATCTTGTCGAAGGCACCGACACGAACGCCACGATCTACAGCATCAGCTATGGCGGCTGCGAGCAGGAAGAGGGCCTGCCCTTCCTGCAAGCCTGGAGCAACCTGGCCGAAGAAGGCGCGGCCCGCGGCATCTCCATCCTGATTGCGTCCGGCGATAGCGGATCGAGCTGCGACCGCAACATCGTCGGCAATAACGGCCTCGGCGTGAACGGCCTGGCCGCCAATCCATATGTCACCTCCGTCGGCGGCACCGATTTCTACGACACCGCGCTCGGCAAAACCCACCAATATTGGAGCGGCGACAACGCCTATGGCGGCCACGGCTCCGCGCGGTCCTACGTGCCGGAAATTCCGTGGGACAATTCCTGCGCCAACGCCATCATCGCCAAAGTGCAAGCAAATAGCACCGGCCTCGCTTACTGCAACGCAAACAGCGCGGGCACTATCCAAAACGGTGTCGGCGGCACCGGCGGCGCCAGCCTGTATTACGCCAAGCCAAGCTGGCAATCGACCAAGATCCTCGGCGTCCCGCACGACGGCGTGCGCGATCAGCCGGACGTGGCCCTGTTCGCGGCCAACGGCATCTGGAACCACGCTTACCTGATCTGCATGTCCGACGAGAATGAGGGCGGCGCGCCGTGCGTCTATCACGGCGTCGCCGGCAACGGCGAGCCAAACGCCATCTTCCAGGCCTATGGCGGAACCTCGGTGGCGGCCCCGGCCTTCGCCGGCATCCTGGCGCTCGAAACCGAGGTCACCGGCGCCCCGCTCGGCAACGCCAACCCGCGCCTCTATCAACTGGCACAATTGCAATATAGCAACCCGGTGCTCGTCAAAAGCTGCAACGCCACGCTTGGCAAAAACATCTCGCCCGGCTGCATCTTCAACAACGTCACCGCCGGCGACAATGCCGAGCCCTGCAACGCGGGAACACCCGATTGCTACACCGGCGCGCTTAAGAACGTCTATGTCGGCGTGCTCGGCGTCAAGCAAGGCAAAAGGATCGTCAACGCCTTTCCGGCCGCCCCAGGCTTCAACCTGGCAACCGGGCTGGGTTCGGTGAACGCCACCAACCTGCTGTATAATTATTAGCGCCCCGCACATCGCCCGTAACGTGGCCGGCAACGCAGAAGGATCACCATCGTGACTCGGGACATCATCGGCTTCATCACGCTCATCGCCGGCACGCTGGCGGCACTTCCGGCGCAGGCGCAGGAAACGCGTTTCCGCATCAAGCAACTCATTATCAGCGGCGACGACAATGTGCATGCAACCGCCATCAACGGCCACGGCACCATCGTCGCCACGCTCTATGCCGGCATCACCGACGCACCGAGTGCCATTGCCATCAATGGCCGCGCCATCACCACGCTGCCGGTGCCGCAGACCTCCTACAGCGCGCTGAACCCGATCGCGATCAACGATAAAGGCGACATTCTCGGCTGGGCCCGCGGCAGTTTCTACGGCATCGCCCAGATGTTTCTGTTGCAGGGTGGCACCTATAATCAAGCCTATCAGGCCGTGGTCATCGAACCGGGCTCGAACGCGTCATATTTCTCGCCGGACCCGATGGGCCTGTCGAAAACCGACGAGGTTTTCTACAATACGCTGTTTGGCCTCAGCGACCCGATCGGCACCAATTACGGCAAGCCGCCGCATCTGCATAATGTCCCGCAAATGAACCGATTCACAGTCATTCAGAGCATTAACGATTACGGTGTCGTCGCCGGCACCTCATATTCGCTGTCAGGCGTCCACACGATGTTCGCCGGCCGCGGCAAGGATTTCATCACCATCACGCCGCCTGGCTCCATCAATACCCATGGCGGTTTCATCAACGACAGCGGCGCCGTTGCCGGCAGTTATGAGGACGCCAACCGCGCCCAGCACGGTTTCATCTACGCGGCCGGCGCCTACACCATATTCGACGTGCCGGCGCCCTCCGGCAGCGTCACCGTCACCGGCTTCAACAATAAAGGCCGCGTGGTCGGTACCTACACGAACGCGAACACCGGCAAGGTCCACTGCTTTCTGTACAACGGCACCAGCGTCTCCACGTTCGGCACGTTCCCCGCGTACGAGGCGGTCGCGGTCGCGCTGAGCGACCGCGGCGCCATGGTGGTGAGCAACCAGATCAGCAGCGAAAAGCCGAAATATCTGTCCTACGCCGTCTCCTGCACCGGCGCCGGCTGCTGAGGCAGCCACACAAAAAGCAAGAATGTTCTTTTTTGAAAAAAGAACCAAAAAACTTTTGTCTGACTGGTGCCGCGCCGGTCGCACCTGCTTTTCTTCTTAGGCGCCGATAGGCTCAGCATAATCTTTTTGCTTCTTTTTTTCAAAAAATAAGGCCTTTCTTTTCTGCTTGACTGTCTGTCACGTGTAAGATATTTCTTACGCATGACAGCGCAGGCTCACAGCTATGACGGCGACCAACTGCTCGCGATCCTCGCGGCACTCGCGAACCCGCACCGGCTGCGCGTCATCGCCGCCCTCGCCGGCGGCGGCCGCGCCTATGTCAGCGCGTTGGCGCGCGACATCGGCATCAGCCGCCCCCTGCTGCATCTGCATCTCCAGAAGCTGGAGGAAGCCGGCCTGGTGACCAGCCGGCTTGAACTCTCCGCCGACGGCAAGGCGCTCAATTATTACGCAGTCAGCGACTTCGCCATTCCGCTGACGCCGGCCGCCATCGCTGCCGCGGCCAAATCCCTCACCAGCAAACCAGACTCCGAGAGGTCCCCGTGAACGAAAACATCTTCCTGGCCGCGTCGTTCTTCCCGTCCGTCGCGGCCGTGCTGATCTTCTCCATGAAATACCTGTCCGCCATCCTGCAGGCGCGCGTGCGCCGCGGCCAGGATGACGCCTATCGCGACATCGCCGCCCGCGCCGCCGCAGCGCAGGCCGAAACCGCTTCGTTGCTCGCCACCATCCAGGCGCAGCTCGCCGCGGTGACGAAAATCCTCAAGGACGTCGAATAAAAAGGAGTTTTCCCCATGACCGAAGTTTCGTTGTTCCGCCTTTATATCCTGCGCGCCATGTACCTGTTCATCGTGGTCGGCCTGGCCGCGTTCGTCTGGCCGGACATCATCAATCCGGCAAAGCACTGGCACCAGTCGGAAGGCATGGCGACCTGCATGGTCGGCGCATTTTCCCTCTGCTGCGTCCTCGGCCTGCGCTATCCGCTGGCGATGCTGCCCGTGCTGCTCTGGGAAGTCATCTGGAAGACATTATGGCTGGCGCTCGTGCCGTTGCCGCAGTTTCTGGCCGGGCATGTCGACGATGCGTTGAAACCATCGATCTTCGCCTGCGGCATGGTCGTGCTGGTCTATCTCGCCATCCCGTGGGGCTATGTGTTCGCCCACTATATCGTGGCACCCGGCGCGATCTGGTGGCGGCGTCGCGCGCCGCCAACCGTCACCGGTCTAGCGTGAGTCGCGGCACCTGCTACCGGGCGGGTTGCTCAAAACGACGCAGGGCGGCGATAAGATCACGGATCTGGCGGTATTCGGCATCCTCGGCGTAGGCGGCGCGCTCCGCCAGCAGGGCGATGATATCATTCACCTGGCGCCTGATCTGCGCGTGGCTGACGGTCGGCTCAAACAAAGTTGCGTCCATAAAAAACAAGCTCCGATAAACAGTCCAGGCGCCAATAAACCCCATTACGCCGGGGATGGCGGGTCGGATGCAGCCGATGGCGGATTTTTTGCGCGGCGCCAAACAGAGAGGAACGGGGAATGGCCGCATACAAACACGTCATCCGCAGCCAGACCTATCACTTCGATGACCTGAAAACCGTGTTGGCCTGCGCGTCCCCCCGCCGTTCGGGCGATGAGTTGGCGGGGCTGGGGGCGAACTCCGCGGAGCAGAGGGTCGCGGCGCGGTATGTGCTGGCTGACTTGCCGCTCAGCGTGTTCCTGACCGAGTCTGTCATCCCCTATGAAACGGACGAGGTGACGCGGCTGATTATCGACAGCCACGATCCGCAAAGCTTCCTGCCCATCGCCAGTCTGACGGTGGGGGGATTGCGCGACTGGCTGCTCTCCTATGACGCGGACGCACGCGCGCTCGCCAACATCGCCGCTGGACTGACTCCGGAAATGGCCGCTGCCGTCAGCAAGCTGATGCGCAACCATGATTTGGTCACCGTCGCCGCGAAATGTGAGGTTATCACGGCCTTTCGCAACACGATGGGATTGAAGGGGCGGCTTGCGAGCCGCTTGCAGCCAAATCACCCGACCGACGACCTGGCCGGCATCATGGCCTCCACCATCGACGGGTTGCTGCTGGGCATCGGCGACGCGATGATCGGCATCAATCCGGCCACCGACAATGTCGCGGATTACACCAGGCTCCTCCGCTTCATCGATGAGTTTCGCCAGCGATACAACATCCCGACGCAATCCTGCGTGCTGGCGCATGTGACCACAACATTGCAAGCGATCGGGCACGGCGCGCCGGTGGACCTGGTTTTCCAGTCCGTCGCCGGCAGCCAGTTGGCCAATGAGGGTTTTGGCGTGTCGCTCGCGCTGCTCCGCGAGGCGCGCGATGCCGCCTTGTCACTGCAACGTGGCGCGGTCGGGCAGAACGTGATGTATTTTGAAACCGGCCAGGGCAGCGCCCTCTCGTCCAACGGGCATCACGGCGTCGATCAGCAAACTATGGAGGCGCGCGCTTATGCCGTCGCCCGCGCGTTTGATCCGTTCCTGGTCAATACGGTGGTCGGCTTTATCGGCCCGGAATATCTCTACGACGCCAAGCAGATCACGCGCGCGGGCCTCGAGGATCATTTCTGCGGCAAGCTGCTTGGGCTGCCGATGGGCGTGGATGTGTGCTACACGAATCATGCCGAAGCGGATCAAGACGATATGGACGTGCTGATGACCGTGCTTGGGGTGGCCGGCGCGAATTTCCTGATCGCGGTGCCGGGTGCCGACGACATCATGCTGAGTTACCAGAGCCTCAGTTACCATGATGTGCTGGGACTGCGGCACCTGCTGCAACTGCGCCCGGCGCCCGAATTTGAACTCTGGCTGCAGCACATGGGCGTCACGGATAAGCGCGGGCTTTTGCAGGCATCGTCGTCGCACGCGCCGCCAGCCCAACTTTTCCTCACGTGACCGCCGCCAACAGGATCGCTACGGATCCGTCGGCGGATCATTGGGCCCGGTTGCGTGCGGCAACGCCGGCCCGTGTCGGCCTGCAGCGCTGCGGCAATGGCCTGGCCACCGCGGAACTGCTCGCTTTCCAGCTCGCGCATGCCCATGCGCGCGATGCCGTGCATGGCGCGGTGGATTTCGAGGCGCTGGCGGCGGCGCTTCAACCCACGCACACGGTTCTGCACGTGCGGAGCGCGGCGGCGGACCGGCCGACCTATCTGCGCCGTCCCGACCTTGGGCGCAGGCTGGATGCGGCAAGCCGCGTGCGGCTCAGCGCGCGACAGGATACCGAACCCTATGACGTGGCCTTTGTTATCTGCGATGGTCTTTCCGCCGCCGCGATCAACGATCATGCCGTAGCCACCTTGCAGGCGACCTGGGCGCGGCTTGCCGGCTGGAAAATCGCGCCCGTCGTCCTGGCCGCGCAGGCGCGCGTTGCCTTGGGTGACGAGGTCTGTGTGCTGCTCAACGCCCGCATGGCGGTGGTGCTGATTGGTGAACGTCCCGGTCTGAGCGTTGCCAACAGCCTGGGCATTTATCTCACCTGGACGCCACGACCCGGCCATCGGGACGCGGATCGCAATTGCATCTCCAATATCCATGCCGACGGCATTTCATATCAGCACGCCGCGGAAAAGCTCGTGTGGCTGATGTCCATGGCGCAACATCTGCAAATCACCGGCGTGGGGCTGAAGGAAGACGCCGGCACGCAACTTGTTATGAATAAATAATAATTATGCGTGTTCCGGCACTCATGGTGATGGCGGCGGCGGTTCACGTCATGTCGCACCCATCTTCGCCAGCATGTCCCGCGCATTTTGATTGCGCGGATTGATCAGCAGCGATTTATGATAGTTGGCGACTGCGTCGGCGATATCGCCATTGTCCATGTAGGCTTCGCCCAAGCTGTCCCACGTATTGCCCGACTTGGGATATATCTGGGTGTTCAGGGAGAGAATGCGAATGGCGGCGCTATAGTTTTTTTCGCTGATCAACCCGTAGCCCAAGCTGTTCAGCTCGTCCTCATCGAAATTATAAACCGGCTTCGGCACCGCGCGCAGGGCGTGATACTGCTTGATCGCCGCATCGACGCCCTGGGTCTTGATCGTTTCCGCAAGGGCCGAGGAAATAGACGGCCTGCCGTCGAACGCTGTACGGATCGCCGGCACGAAAATCGCTATGCTGCCGGCGGCCACGCCGGCGGTCATGGTGAGCGAAATGGCCACCAGGCCGGCCGCCATTGCCAGCGTCGCCGCCCGCCCGCCGCGCCGCTGCGTCCAGAAATACAGCTCCAGCACAGCGAGCGGGATGATATATTGGCCAAACGTCATGAATGTCAGGACCGATCCTTTCAGCGCGGTCAAATCGAATGCCCCGGTGCCGGCGGCGATCATGGCCGCGAGCGCGACGCCGGAGCGGATGAACAAAGCTGAGCTCACCAACAGATAGAGCCGCCACGCCCAGCGGCGGTGGGTTACGAAATCACGTTTGAGCGCATAGCGCAGCGCCATCGTGGCACTCAGCAGCACCAGCACGGCCAGCACGGCGGTGGCAAGTTCCTGCAACGGACTGGTGGCTGTTCCGCGCCTGGTCAGCAAGTATAATCCGGCACCGGCGATGCTGACCGCGGTGAAAATGTACACGCGTCCATTCCATCGGTGGAACACCGGCGCGTGAAGCCGGATCGCGGGCACGAACTGAATGGCGCCGCTGAAAATGAGCAGCACGGCTGAAACGATATGAATGATCAGCGCCGCATTGCCGATCGGGTCGCCCGCGACATAGCCGTGCGCCAGACGCTTGTTCCACACCTGCATGTCGCCGCGCAGCGCCGTCATGGCATAGAACAACGCGGTGCTTATCGCGAAGATGACCTGGCCCGCGACGGCCACGGTAAACCAGAAGCCCGCCGCGGCGCGCAGCGCCCCCTTGGCACTCAGGTTGATCCGGAACGCGGGAACTGAAAGCGTGCTGCTCATCCTAGGCCTCCTGCCGCGGTGCACTCGGTGCTTGCACCCGAGTCACGCAGCGTTTCAGCAAGCCCTGTGCCAGCATTGCGGCCGCGTTAAGTCTCTGACTTGCTCACCGCGCAGTGCGAAATAACGCTTCTATTACAAGGACTTCCCCGATCCGACGGCTGGAGGACCGCATCGAAGCTACAGTAAGCCGCGCCACAATGTGGCGAAACTCGCAATGTTCTCATGCCGAAAACCGCCACCATGGCGAACGCGCCGCCGAAACCGCGGCTAGCTCCGACACGCAAGGTTCGCGAAACAGGGTTGGTGGCGCGTTTTCATCTGTTGCGACCAACATCCGAGTCGCCCGGTTGAACTCATAGGCGGACGCCCTGAGCAAAAGTTTTTTGCTTCTTTTTTTCAAAAAATAAGAGTCTTTCTTCTTTGGCTGCCTGCCTTGGGTCGGCTGCCGGCGGCCAGTTCGTTATGATCACGAAAAGGGTTGGCCCGGGCCAACCCTTTTCGGTTTCGCATAGATTAGCCGGGGTGGGCGGCCCTTGGTCGCCCCTTGATTGGGGCGGATATGACTATAGCACGCCGCTGGGGCGTAGGTAAATAGTCATTTTTAGGAAAATAAAAGGGCTGCCCTTGGGGGGCTTTTTTCCTGCGATATTGGCGCTGCGCCTCAAGGCCAAGCCCGGATCGGCCCTGGCCATCGGTGCTGACGCGAAGGTAGGCGACGAACCGCCCGGGCTGCCGCACGGTCATGCGGGGGTCTTTGCGACCCGAAGGGGGCAATCATTCATCCCACGGATTCGCCACTGGTTGGTCGCGCGTTTTTACCTGTTGGACCAACATCCGAGTCGCCCGATTGAACTCATTGGCGGACGCCATGAGCAAAAGTTTTTTGCTTCTTTTTTTCAAAAAAGAAGACTCTTTCTTCGTTGGCTGCCTGCCTTGGGTCGGCCGCCGGCGGCCAGTTCGTTAGGGTTACGCAAAGGGTTGGCCCGGGCCAACCCTTTTCGGTTTCGCATAGATTAGCCAGTGTGGGCGGCCCTTTCGCCCCCTTGATTGGGGCTGCTACGACTATAGCACGCCGTTGGGGCGTAGGTAAATAGTCCGCGCCCCCTAGGCGGCGCAGCAGCTCCTCGTGCAATTTGTCCCAGACACCAGCCTCCTGCCAATCCCGCAGCTGCCGCCAACAGGTGACGCCAGAGCCAGAGCCACAGCCACAGACTAGCTCGGGCGGCAAATCCTCCCAAGCAATGCCGGTGCGCAGCACGAACAGAATTCCGCTCAGCGCCGCCCGATCAGAGATGCGGGGACGGCCGCCGCGGGCTGAGGCGCCGAAGCGACCACCAATCTATAAGGCCAAGTAGGCTCTCTAAAAACCAGCATTGTACTAGACGCATACCAGATGCGAAATGTACGTCCTAGTGTTCGTAAGATACCTGTGTACGGGGCCACTCCGAATCGCTAAATTGCCTCTATTAAGCGGAGGCAATGGGATGCGCTGGGAAGATCGGATAGACAATTACGTTCGGGAAACTGGATTTCCCAAGTGTCTATTTATTGGGGAAGATGGGCGGGTGGTTGGCACTTGGATTATGGGCAATGATTACCGCGTAAAATCGGGTTACTACGGGGGCTATCCAGCGGGGTATCTGCGTCGCGTTAAATCCCTATTCCCTGAAAAACGACGCATTCTTCACATTTTTTCAGGTGAAGTTGACCTTGCCTCGCTCCCTGGCGACACGGTGGACATCAACCCAAAACTTAAACCGACCTTTGTGGATGATGCCCAAAAACTAGAGCGTGTGCCCTTGGAGGATTACGATTTGATCCTCGCAGACCCGCCCTACAGCGTAGAGGATGCCGAGAGGTATCAAACCAGCATGGTAAAACGGAACTGTGTTCTGCGGGCATTGCAGCGCCTAAGTCCCGGCGCACACGTTGTTTGGCTGGATCAGGTGCTGCCAATGTATCGAAAGGATTGCTTCGCGGTAGACGCAGTAATCGGCATGGTAAAAAGCACAAACCACCGCTTTCGCGTTGTAACCGTGTTCCGGCGCCTGGAGGAGCAGGTCGCTGTTCTAGGTGGTCAGAAGATCGCTAAGCGGGCGCCGAAACGCCCTGTTCAAGCGGCCCTGGAATCCGCCTGAACCATACTGGGTCATGTAGCGAATGAGTTTGCCGAGCTGCTCGTCGTTGAATGCAACCGACAGATTGCTGCCGGACAACTGCTCCCGTATGAACTCATGGAAACTCTGGTGGCCGCCTTCTCCAGAAGGTTCGAGAAGTTCGGCCGCCTCGGCTTCTGTAAGGCTTAATACAATGGCCTTGGCTTCCTTCGGCATACCCTTATACTCCATTGCGGGCGCGGATTTTGTGCGCTTCAAGGTATGTTTTCAAGGGCTCGGTATTGCTGTTTGCTGTAGTCAGAGAAATAAAATCGCGTCGCCTTGATTGCCGGACCTTTCTAATAGGGTCCGGCGCCAAATCATACTATGATGCTGCGGTATATGTTTGTTGGAACGGGCCGGACGAAGCTGCCCCTCCGCACCGGTTAATTATTACAAACTGCTGGCTTT